>ENA-OQHR01001489-OQHR01001489.1-human-gut-metagenome-genome-assembly--contig:-NODE-1489-length-11362-cov-8.258396_pt1 | contig 11362 bp, 8 predicted proteins | sample MGYA00242566_ERZ504725 | MGnify/ENA primary metagenome ERZ504725 (study PRJEB26092, sample SAMD00036217) | human gut metagenome | host: Homo sapiens | study: EMG produced TPA metagenomics assembly of... | reverse complement strand
GTAGAGCGCAAGGGGCACTATGTAGTGTACATAAAGGAGGGCGCCCACATCGTGGACAGTCTCAACATCATGGAGGCATATGTGTCACTCATGAAGCTGGAAAATGTGCGCATATTAAAGGAAATGCGCAACAGTGTAAACCGTAAAGTAAACTGCGAAACCGCAAACATCAGCAAGACTGTGAATGCGGCAGTAAAGCAGATAGAGGATATCAGACTGATACAGAAAATGAGAGGACTCGATGATTTACCGGCGCAGCTTCGGGAGATGGCGCTGCTTCGGCTTGAATATCCGGATGCACCGCTAAAGGAGCTCGGAGGCTATCTGGATCCGCCGATGGGTAAATCGGGAGTCAACCACAGGCTTAGAAAATTATCGGCGATTGCGGAGGAACTGAGATAGATGAAGAAAAAGCTTTTATTTGTATTTAATCCCAAATCAGGCAAGGGACTCATAAAGGAGCACCTGGTAAATATCGTGGACATCATGACAAAGGCAGGATACAAAATCACCATTTATCCTACACAGTGTCAGGGAGATGCCATAAAAAAGGTCAGGAAAAATGCTAAGAAGTATGACCTTGTAGTGTGCAGCGGCGGAGATGGCACACTCGACGAGGTAGTGACCGGCATGGAGCAAAGCGAGGTAAATGTACCAATAGGATACATCCCTGCGGGCAGCACCAATGACTTTGCAAACTCTCTCGGCATACCAAAAAATATGGAGGAGGCCGCAAGAGTTGCCGTAAACGGTACTCCATTCCCGTGTGATGTGGGAGGCTTCAACGGAGATACCTTCGTATATGTCGCAGCCTTTGGCCTTTTTACAGAGGTATCCTACCAGACCTCGCAGCAGATGAAAAATATACTGGGACACGCCGCATATATTTTAGAGGGTGCAAAGCACCTGATGGATATCACCTCGTACAGGATGAAGGTGAGCCATGACGGTGAGATAATAGAGGATGAGTTTATATATGGAATGGTGACCAACTCCCTTTCGGTAGGAGGCTTCAAGGGCATATCAGGTCCTGACGTACTGCTTGATGACGGCCTTTTTGAGGTGACACTCATCAAGAATCCAAAAAACCCAATCGAGCTCAACAAGATACTTGCGGGACTGGCAAACCGTGAAAATGACAATGAGCTCATCTACTCCTTCAAGACCAGAGAGCTGCATGTGGAGAGTCAGGAGGAGGTACCGTGGACACTCGACGGAGAGTTTGGCGGCAGCCACACGGATCTGACCATCACTAATCTGAACAAACAGATTACCATTATGTGCTGATAAATACAAAATCGGACATAAAATAGTAATAGTACACAATTTTTTGTCTGATTGTGTTAAAAATTTAACTTTATTTTTATAAGGTTATGTAATATAATAACATTAGCTTTTAATTAACAGGAGGAAAAAATATGTTAGTATCTGCAACAGAAATGCTTAAGAAAGCAAAAGAAGGACATTACGCAGTAGGTCAGTTCAACATCAACAACCTTGAGTGGACAAAAGCTATCCTTCAGACAGCTCAGGAGCTCAACTCTCCTGTAATCCTTGGTGTTTCCGAGGGTGCCGGTAAATACATGACAGGTTATAAGACTGTTGTAGGTATGGTTAACGGTATGATGGAAGAGCTGAACATCACTGTTCCGGTTGCTCTTCATCTTGACCACGGCAGCTATGATGGATGCCTGAAATGTGTTGAGGCTGGTTTCTCTTCCATTATGTTCGACGGATCTCATTATCCGATCGATGAGAACGTAGCTAAGACTAAAGAGCTGGTTAAGATCGTTGCTGAGCACAACATGTCTCTTGAGGCAGAGGTTGGTTCCATCGGTGGCGAGGAAGATGGTGTTGTTGGTATGGGCGAGTGCGCTGATCCTGAGGAGTGCAAGAGAGTTGCAGATCTCGGAATCAACTTCCTTGCAGCTGGTATCGGTAACATTCACGGAAAATATCCGGCTAACTGGCAGGGCTTAAGCTTTGAGACTCTGGATGCTATTCAGAAACTGACAGGAGATATGCCGCTTGTTCTTCACGGTGGTACAGGTATCCCGGCAGACATGATCAAGAAAGCGATCAGCCTTGGCGTTTCCAAGATCAATGTAAATACAGAGTGCCAGCTTGCATTTGCTGAAGCTACACGTAAATACATTGAAGAGGGTAAAGATCAGCAGGGTAAAGGATATGACCCACGTAAGCTTCTTGCACCTGGAGCAGAAGCGATCAAAGCTACTGTTAAAGAGAAAATGGAGCTTTTCGGATCTGTCAATAAAGCATGATGAATCGAAAATAATATATGGAAGAAGCCGGAATGGGAGCAAGCCTGTTCCGGCTTCTTTTTTCATGGTAAAATATCAATATTTTTACTATATAAAAAAATCAACATGTTTCTTGATTTTTTTATATAGTGAAAATGACCTCTTCGATTTACAATAATATCAAGTTAATCGAGAAGCTGATTTGAAGCTTATCGGTCAGGAATATGCGAAATGGACGTTTTAAGCATATCCGCGAAACAAATTGAATATCATATAAGGTAAAGGAGAGGTACGATTATGAGAATGAAAAAAGCAACAGCATTTGGTCTTGCAGCTTTGATGGCAGCTACTATGATCCCGGCAGTTCCGGCTATGGCAAAAGGGGATGACAGTGAAGGCTCTGTTTATTATCTGAATTTTAAACCGGAGCAGGCAGATCAGTGGTCAGACCTGGCAAAGAAATACACCGATGAGACTGGTGTACCGGTTACCGTTGTTACAGCTGCTTCCGGAACTTATGAGTCTACTCTGAAATCAGAGATGGCCAAGGATGAGGTTCCGACACTGTTCCAGGTTAACGGACCAGTTGGACTTGCATCCTGGAAGGATTATTGCTATGACCTGAAAGACAGCGATGTTTATAAAAATGTGGAGAGTGACGATTTCGTACTGAAGGAGGACAGCGGTGCAGTTGACGGTATCGCCTATGTAATTGAAACATATGGAATTATTTACAACAAAGCGCTTCTTAAGAAATACTGTGAGATGGATGGCGCTGTGATCAAGTCTGCAGATGAGATCAACAATTTTGAGACATTAAAGAAGGTTGCAGATGATATCCAGGCTAAGAAAGATGACCTTGGAGTTGACGGTGCATTTACTTCCGCAGGCTTTGATTCTTCCAGTGACTGGCGCTTCAAGACACACCTTGCAAACCTTCCAATCTATTATGAGTACAAAGAAGACGGAATCACATCCACAGATGCGATCAAAGGGACCTATCTTGACAACTTCAAGAACCTGTTTGACCTTTATATCACAGATTCTACCTGTGAGCCAAGCCTTCTTTCCAGCAAGACTATCGATGATGCAAATGCTGAATTTGGTCTTGGAGAGGCTGTGTTCTATCAGAATGGAACCTGGGCTTATGATAACATCAAAGATAACGAAGTAGCAGACGAGGATATGGGAATGCTTCCAATCTATATTGGTGTAGATGGTGAAGAGGACCAGGGACTTTGCACAGGCAGTGAGAACTACTGGTGCGTAAACAAAAAAGCAGATGAGAAGGATATCCAGGCAACTCTTGATTTCCTCAGCTGGGTTATCACAAGTGATGAAGGAAGAGAATCTATAAGCCAGGAAATGGGATTTACAACACCATTCAAGACCTTTGATGAGAATTATGAGTCTGCAAATCCGCTTGTAAAAGCAGCCGACGAATATGTAAAAGCTGGTAAAACTCCGGTTTCATGGAACTTTACAACCATGCCTTCTGAAGAGTGGAAAAACCAGGTCGGCAGTGCAATGCTTGAGTATGCACAGGGTACCGGCGAGTGGGATGCTGTGAAAACTGCATTTGTTGACGGATGGGCAAAAGAGTACAAAGCAGCAAATGAAGGCTGATAAGGTATAACTGAAACGTGATCACGAAGGGGTGGGCGGTTTCCGCCTGCCTCTTTTAATGAAGAGAGGATGTGTAAAGTAGGGAAGGATGCATCCTCAGGAGAAAGGAAGAGAAAACATGCAGAATAAGATGATGAAAAAGTATTTTCCGGTTTTTGTCCTGCCTACCCTGCTGGCATTTACCATTGGATTTATCGTTCCCTTTATCATGGGCGTATATCTTTCCTTCTGTAAATTTACCACAGTAACGGATGCAAAATTCGTGGGATTACAGAACTATGTGAAGATTTTTACTGAGGATGGAACCTTTGGACATGCATTATGGTACACCACCGCATTTACGGTTGTATCAGTAGTTCTGATCAATGTGATCGGTTTTGCAGTTGCGTTGCTTCTGACCAAGAAGATCAAAGGAACCAATATATTCCGTACTGTATTTTTTATGCCAAACCTGATCGGTGGAATCATCCTTGGTTATGTATGGCAGCTTCTGTTAAACGGTCTGCTTCTTCAGATCAATAAAACACTTACATATTCTTCTGTTTACGGATTCTGGGGCCTTGTGATCCTGATGTGCTGGCAGCAGATCGGATATATGATGATCATTTACATTGCAGGTATCCAGAATATCCCGGGTGAACTGATCGAGGCTGCACAGATCGATGGTGCGAACAAAGGACAGCTTCTGAAGCATGTGATCATTCCTATGGTCATGCCGTCCATCACCATCTGTACTTTCCTGACACTTACCAACTCCTTCAAGCTTTTTGACCAGAACCTTGCTCTTACAAATGGTGAGCCTTCCAATATGTCAGAAATGCTTGCACTGAATATTTACAATACCTTCTATGGACGTACCGGATGGGAAGGTGTAGGACAGGCGAAGGCCGTGATCTTCTTTATCCTGGTTGGAGCAATTGCCATGATCCAGAATCGTCTCACAAGAAGTAAGGAGGTACAGCAGTAATGAATAAAAAAGTAAAATTCAGCGGTCTGTGGACTGCGATCCTGAGTGTGGTATCTGTTGCTTATATTTTCCCGATCCTTCTGGTTTTGATCAATTCTTTTAAGAAAAAAGCATACATCAGCCGTTATCCCTTTGCAATCCCAACGGATAAAATGTTCGTAGGTCTGGAAAACTATGTAAATGGTCTCACAAAAACCGGATTTTTCCAGGCATTTGGATGGACATTATTTATCACAGTATTTTCTGTTGCGGTAATTCTGCTCTGTACCTCCATGTGTGCCTGGTACATCAACCGTGTTACCAACACGCTGACAAAAACCATGTACATGCTGTGCCTGTTTTCCATGGTCGTACCATTCCAGATGGTAATGTTTACTCTTTCCAAGATCGCAAACATCCTGAAACTGAATACTCCGTGGGGACTGATCATCATTTATCTTGGATATGGAGCAGGACTTGCGGTATTTATGTTCAGCGGTTTTGTAAAATCCATTCCGATCGAGATCGAGGAAGCTGCCATGATCGATGGCTGTACCCCGATCCAGACATTTTTTAAAGTGGTTCTTCCGGTTATGAAACCGACCTGTGTAACTGTAGCGATCCTGGAAACCATGTGGATCTGGAATGATTATCTTCTTCCATATCTGGTACTTGATATCAAGAAATATAAAACCATTTCCATTGCCATCCAGTATCTGAAGGGCGGTTACGGAACCATTGATATGGGAGCGATGATGGGCGTTCTTGTTCTTTCCATCATTCCGATCATTGCCTTCTATCTTGCATGCCAGAAATATATCATTGAAGGGGTGGTTGCAGGAGCTGTTAAGGGCTGACAAATTAGTTGAATAATGTTAAAATGAAAGAAAAACGGCCTGCTCTGCGTGCTTTTACGTGGATCAGGCCATATTTGGCGAGGTGAGGAATGTACAGAGTTTTGGTGGTAGATGATGAAAAACTGGAACGTGACGGAATCCGCTTTCTTCTGTCTATGGAGGAGGGAGAGTGGGAGATTTATGAGGCGGCTAATGGCAAGCTGGCATTAAATGAGCTGAGAAAGCATCCGGTGGATCTGATGCTGACAGATATCAAAATGCCGCATATGGATGGTCTGGAGCTTTCAAAAAAAGCAAGAGAGGAATATCCGGATCTGGAAATTATCATTTTCAGCGGTTATGGAGATTTTGCTTTTGCTCAGGAGGCGATCCGCTATGGTGTGACGGATTATGTACTGAAACCGGTGGATCCGGACCGCTTTCATGACACCATACAGAAGATCCAGAAGGAGATCGCATCCCGGAAAAATAAAGAGCAGCAGTCCATAAAAGAAAAGAGCTTTCTTCAGCAGTATTTTCTGTTGGGCTACATTTATTCCGGAGATCAGGAGCGTCTGAAGGAAGCGGAAGGAATTGTGGATTTTTCTGTCTGGGAGCAGTGGCACTGTGCAATTCTTATTGAATCGGATGAAGCTTTTTTTGATTCTGCCAGTGATGAGGTTCCCCTTGAGATCCGGGAAGAGCTTCGCCGTTCTTTCTTCTATTTGAATCTTAATGGCCGTCAGTCTTTGCTTCTTTTTAAGGATGTGTACTGTGATTATGTCCTTGTGGCAAAAAATGTCTATAATCTTCTGAAGCGTCTTCATTCTGTTCGCTTTCATCTGGCTGTAAGCCGGCGTTTTGACGGATATCAGGAACTGCCGGAAATCATGGAACAGCTGGAGCAGCAGATGGAAGAAAAATTTTATCATCCGGATATTCATGTCTATACCAGCGAGGAGGACGAGGAAAAAAATACCGGAGAAGAGGAGCAGGATTCCAGGCTCATGGAAAAAATCTCAGAAGATATTTCCAGAAAGGATGTGAAGCAGCTGTGGAGCCATTTCCGCAGCCTGGCATCCAAATATCAGTCCAATACCCAGTTTTCGGCCATGTATGTGAAATTTGTTTTTTCCAATGTGATAAGGGAGCTGTTTCAGGAGAATCGTTTTGCCGGAGAGCACAGGCTGGATCTGGAGGTGGATCATCTGTATGGCTGTTCTACCATTCAGGAGATCATTGAGGTTACAGAAAAAAATATCCGCCAGTACGAGGAGTTCCTAGACCGTTCCATGAGCGAATCCAGAGATGAGGTGGCAGCAGTCAAAAATTATATTTACAATCACTATGCGGAAGATCTGAATCTGGAAACACTGGCAGAAAAGGTATACCTTTCGTCCGGCTATCTCAGCTTTATTTTCAAGAAGGAGACGGGGATGAACCTGAATCGTTTTATCCGTGTGTTCCGCATGGAAAAGGCCAAGGAGCTTCTACGAACTACCAACATGAAAGTAGCCATGGTCAGCGAGCAGGTAGGATTTGCCAATTCTTCGTATTTCTGCCGGAGCTTCCGGGAATATTACGGAAGCAGCCCGGAGTCCTATCGGAAAGGAAACAATGAGGATGAAGAGTCTTCTGAAGAAGTATAATAATATGAAATACCGGTACAAGCTGACAAATCTTCTTGTGGTGGTATCCCTGGTGCCGATGACTGTGTTGGCACTGTATAGTCACAGTCGTATGAGTAGTCTTGTACGGAAAAATGAGATGGAGGATATGTACTCCATTTTGGAGCAGACCAGAGAAAACATTGACGGGCAGATCGAAATTTATGCCAGCCTTTTGAATTATCTTACCTATTCTCCTGAAATCCAGGAGGTGATCTTCAACAAAGATATGGATCGTTATACTGCATATGAACAGTATACGGAAGTTGTGGATCCGCTGTTGACGGTGCCGAAATCCTACCACGAAGCAATTCTGGGGATACATCTTTTTGCAGAAAGCATTCCCGTGCGCCATGAATATACCTTGGCTCCGCTTTCAGAGGTTGATGGGGAATGGTGGAGTGACAAATTAAATAATACCGTGACGGTTCAGTGGATCGTGGACCGGGATAATCGTCAGATCGCGGCAGTCAGGGAAATATATGATGGTAAGATCAGGGAGGCTGTGCTCTGTATTTTGTTGGATTACGGAAAAGTATTCCAGCCTCTGGCTAATATTATTGAACGGAATTCCGGAGGCTTTGTGGTGGATGATCAGCAAAATATCGTCTATCATGGAGAAAATCTGGCTGCCAGTGATATTTCAGCACAGAAAGAAACCGCAAAAAAGCTGGATCGTCTGAGGGAAGAATATACCTATGTCAGCAGCAGCGGACATGAAACAAGATGGACCTATTATTTTTACAAACCTCCGGCTGTGATCGAGAGCTCGGTTTCAAAAGTATTGATCAGTGAGATCCCACTGATCGGCTTCTGTGTTGTGATCATCATTGTGCTTGGAATGACGTTTTCTAAGCTGTTTACCAGAAAGATTGAGCAGCTTACCAGAAATATGGAACAGGTGAACCAGGGAAGCCGTGAAGTTACGGTTTACAGTGATTCTGGAGATGAGGTAGGACAGCTGGTGAGAAGCTTTCACCATATGATGGATGAAATTAATCGACTGATCGAAGAAGTGTATGAAAATAAGATCGCTCTGAAGGAATTTGAACTGAAAGCGTTGACTGCCCAGATCAATCCCCATTTTCTTTATAATTCTCTTTCTATTATAAACTGGATGGCGATTAAGAGCCGTCAGAAGGAGATCAGCCGTGTGACACTGGCATTATCTACATTTTACCGGACAGCGCTCAGTAAGGGAGCAGATATGGTGACTGTGGAAACCTGTATTCGGAATATCGAAGCTTATCTGGAAATCCAGCTGATCATGCATGACAATGATTTTAAGGTGGAGTGGAATATCGATCCGTCTGTTCAGCAGGAGTTGGTTCCGAAGCTTGCCCTGCAGCCCATCGTTGAGAATGCTCTGGAGCATGGCCTGGATGTGAAGGAGGAAGGGGAAAAGCTTCTGAAACTTTATTTCTTTGAAGAGAATGGAGATGTAGTGATCCGGGTTGAAGATAACGGAATAGGGATGGAGCAGGAGCAGGCAGAAAAGCTGCTCACATATCAGGCAAAAGGCTATGGTCTTAAAAATGTCAATGACCGTATGTGCATTTTATATGGAGAGAAATATGCCATCCGGATCCTGAGCAAGGTAGGCGAGGGGACAAGCGTTGATATGAGGATCCCGAAAGAGGTAAAAAAAGATGAGACTTAGTCTGGGAAAAACAGTGGTATTTCTGAGTACGATACTGAGCCTGGCACTTTTGACGGGGTGTTCTTTAGGAACTGCAGAAATGGAAAAAACAGATATAGATGTTCTGTCCGAAAAGAGCAGTAAGAGCTGGGAACAGGCAGAAACCACGCCTCTGGGGAAATATCCGGAGCTTGTAACTTATACTCTGGGACAGATGAAAGGGGCTAATAATTCTAATCTTCCGGACGGGCAGACTTATGAGGACAATGCATATACCCGGTATCTGAAAAAAACACTGAATATTCAGAATAAGAATGTTTTTATGGAGAGTGAGGAGCGGTATGACGAAGCCCTGAACATCCTGGTCAAAGATCGGAATCTTCCGGATATTTTTCTGGTGTCGGACAGGGAAACTCTGGAAGAACTGGTTGAAAATGATCTTATCGAGGATCTGACGGAAGTATATAAAAGCTGCGCTTCCGATAAAATAAAGGAAATGTATGAGAGCTATGGAGAGGAACTTTTGGCATCCGGGACTTTTGACGGAAAACTGTATGCACTTCCGGAGACTGCCATTGATGATGGGCCGCAGCTTTTATGGCTGAGACGTGACTGGATGGAGCAGCTGGGACTGAAAGAACCGAAGACTCTGGAAGAGGCTTTTTCAGTGATCCGTGCGTTTCAGGAAAACCGGATGGGTGCAGAGGATGGTGAAGATCCTGTGGGACTTGTCTGTGATCCGGGACTTGTGGGCACGGTCAGCACCAGCTATTCGGTGGACTCTGTGTTTGAAAAGTTCGGGGCATATCCGCAGCAGTGGATTGAAAATGCAGATGGAGAAATTGTCTATGGATCGCTGACGGAGGAGACAAAGGAGGCTCTGGGGTATCTCAGAGAGCTTTACAGGCAGGGAATACTGGATTCGGATTTTGCTTTACGTGCACAGAATAATATCCGTGATCTTGTGGTGAATGGAAAATGCGGAGCGTTTTTCGGGCTCTGGTGGACTCCGAATAATCCTCTTATGGATGAGTATCGGAAGAATAAAGAGGCAGACTGGGAACCGTATTATCTGACTGCGGATGTAAAGCGGACTGTGGAGGTATACTCTACGTTTCGAGATAATAAATATGTAGTTGTGCGTAAAGGGTATGAGCATCCGGAGATCGCAATGAAGATTTTGAGTGTGTTGTTTGACCATTCCAGATATGAGGCAGAGGATGCGGATGAGATGAACACTTATTTTGCCTTGAATGTGGATCCTACGGCGCGTCCGCTAATGATCAATGTAGATTACAATGAGGCTACCTATATAGTGACAAAGCATATCCGTGAGGTTCTTTATAGTCCGGGCGATGAGAAGACCAGGGAGGATCTCAGTGCCATTGAGGCGTCTTATTTTGATGCGTGTAAGGAGTATCTTAAGGCGGAGGTGCCTTCGGTAGAGGCCTGGGCGGCGTATAAGTCCAGGATTTCGGCGGTGGGGCTTCTGGTGGATGCGAATTACCGTGCTCCGGAGAAGAAGTATCTGGGGGATGGTGACGGGGAGATTCCTCAGACTTTGCGTTTGCTGGAGAAGAACGCATTTATCCAGATCATTATGTGGAGGATGCCTGTGAGCTCTTTTGACTCTTTTGTGGAAGATTGGTATCGTAAGGGTGGAGACAGTCTTACGGAGCGGGTTCGGGAAGGGCTTGTGGACTCGTGAGGCGGATGTATAGAGGGACGCCAGAGGAAGGTGGCATCGCTCCGGGAGTGGATGCAGTCGGGGATGCTTTTTGAGATTTTGAGAGGTGGATGTGGTTGAGGGACGCCAGAGGAAGGTGGCATCGCTCCAGGCAGGGACTCCGTCGGGGGATACTACTAGGGCTCCGTGAGACGGCTAAAAGCATTGTGGCAGGGCCAGAACTCGCCTCCGGCTCAGACAGCAGACCCTGCCACAATAACGCCGTCTCCCGCAGCCCAAGTAGTAATCACCCCTCCTCCGCAGCTGCCCGGCCCGATGCCACCTTCCTCTGGCTGACGCTTCCAGCCGACAGGAAAAAACATGCGGGGGATGGAAGCGGCCTGGGCGTCCTGTCCTGAAATGTCAGACTGGTACAGAATATTCCTATAAGTATCGAAGAATACAGAAACGGGATCGGCCCAGCGTACCACCATAAGTACCGAAGAATACAGAAACCAGATCGGCACAACGTTCCATTCTGAGTACCGCAGCATACAGACAAAAGTCAACAACGCAGCACACACAACAACACAGAACTCCTTCCGTGCCCAACGGGGTGGGAGCGCGAGGGAGGGCGTTCGGGCCAATGTCATTTAGTTAGGGATGCCCTATTCCCAAAAGTTACAGTGTATGGTAAAAAAAGACTATACACTGTAACTTT
>ENA-OQHR01001477-OQHR01001477.1-human-gut-metagenome-genome-assembly--contig:-NODE-1477-length-11437-cov-4.966901_pt1 | contig 11437 bp, 10 predicted proteins | sample MGYA00242566_ERZ504725 | MGnify/ENA primary metagenome ERZ504725 (study PRJEB26092, sample SAMD00036217) | human gut metagenome | host: Homo sapiens | study: EMG produced TPA metagenomics assembly of... | reverse complement strand
TTTTTTCTAAATTATTCAAACTTATTTTTAAGTTTGTCTTTTTTTATACGTTTTGATTGATTTTTGTTTCACACTTCGTCCTCCCTACCACAATTTAATCAAACAGAGTTAATCTCTGTCAATATGTAAAACAGGAGAAGTTCCTGTTAACCTTTAGATGTATCACTTAATACCAGCATATTTCATTATAATCCTCCCTCAAAACTTAACAGATTATGTTTATTCATTTTGTAGTATACTAATCCTACTAGATCTGCAAGTGCCCAGCCTATTGGAACTGACCACCATATACCAATGACTCCTAGTGCTGGTATAGAAGATAAGATATAAGCTAAAGCGACTCTTGTACCAAGTGAGAATACTGTCAGAACAACACTCATACCTGGTCTTCCTAAAGCACGATATAAACCATACAACAAGAATAAACAACCTATACCAATATAGAATGCACCTTCTATTCTTAAGTAGCGTACTCCTTCTAGGAGGATACTTGTTTCATTTGCATCTATAAAAATCATCATTAAAGGTTTCGCAAATATATAAACTAGAATAGAAATGATTATACAGAATATTGAAGAGATACGAACAGCTTCTTTGAGTCCTTTTTGTATTCTTTCTTTTTCTTTGGCACCATAGTTTTGAGCAATGAATGTAGAAAAGGCATTTCCAAAGTCCTGTACGGGCATATAGGCAAAAGCATCTATTTTTACTGCAGCTGCAAATGCAGCCATAACAACTGTACCAAAGCTATTAACTAACCCTTGTACCATCAGTATTCCTAGATTCATGACTGATTGCTGGATACAAGTAAGAAGTGAAAAAGAGATGATCTGTTTGATTCTTTCTCTTTTTAAGTAACTGATTTTAAATATTACAAGTACTTCTTTATATTTAAGTAGTGTATAAAGCATGATGCCTATACCTGATACATATTGAGAAAGTACTGTGGCAAGGGCTGCACCACCTACTCCAATCTTTAATACAAGTACAAAATAGAGATCTAGAATAATATTCAAGATAGAAGAGATGGCAAGAAAGATAAGTGGAATGACTGAATTACCAATAGATCTTAAATAAGCCGAAAAGAAGTTATATAAGAATATCGCAATGATTCCCATAAAGATATATGAGAGATAACATCTCATATCACCCCATACCTCATGAGGCACGCTTAAGAAGAGTTTAAGTGCATCTATACATATATAAGCAATGATATTAAGTAATATGGATATGAAGGCGATAAAGAAGAAGGAAGCACATAGATCCTGTTTTAATCCTTGTTTATCTCTTTGTCCAAATCTAATAGAAAAGAGTGCACCACTACCCATACACAAGCCTAATATAATAGATGTAATGAAGGTCATTAGAGTAAAAGAAGAACCGACTGCAGCTAAAGCTGTTTTTCCTAAGAACTGCCCTACTATTAAAGTATCCGCAATGTTGTAACATTGTTGTAAGAGATTTCCTAGTATCATAGGTATCGCAAACAACAGCATTGATTTTACAACAGGTCCTTTTGTAAGATCTTTATTCATTATATGCCTCCCTTGCGTAAGTATGAACTTACGTTATGTAATAACTATAGTATAATAGTATGCTTATATCAACTTATGATTTATTTATTGGAATGATAGATATGTACTTAAATGGTTTAAACGAATTAGATATAATATATTTTTTTTGAATACCCGCATTCCACAGGTGATTGTCAAAATAAGATATGACAGTTTCAATTTTCTTGGCATTTATGTATAAAAATAATTTCATTAATGGATTTACTTGTAAATTATGGATATTTAAATCTCCCTTTCTTTTCTATACCATCACTTGCATTTTAGATATGTTTCGATTCATACTTTTTTGATAACTAAAATGTAATGCATTTAACGTGCAATATATTGTATTATTCGTGCATTTAATATATAATATGTTTAGAAAGGGGTTGATTGTATGGCTGGAAATACAACAAATGTAAGTATTCGTATGGATACAGAATTAAAAGCACAGGCAGACGTACTATTTTCTGAATTGGGTATGAATCTTACTACAGCATTTAATATCTTTGTACGCCAGTCACTTCGTGAGGGTGGTATTCCATTCAAAATAAGTATAGAACAACCTAACAAAGAAACTGTTGCGGCTATGTTAGAAGCGAAAAGAATTGCAAAAGATCCTTCCGTAAAAGGTTATAATGACCTTGATGAATTATTTGATGATTTAAAAAGATGAAAGAAAACAAATATACCATCAAATATACAAACAGTTTCAAAAAAGATTATAAACGTGCTATAAAGCGTGGGTTAAAAATCGAATTATTAAATAAAATTATCACTTTACTTGCAACTGGTGAATCCTTACCTGATAAGTGTCGTGACCATGCATTATCTGGAGATTGGACAGGTTATCGAGAATGTCATATTCTACCTGACTGGCTACTCATTTACTACATAGAAGAAGATGTTCTAGTACTGACACTTGCCAACACAGGCACACACAGCGATTTGTATATTTAACAAATAGTCTGCCACCGTACAGAAACCAAACTGTACGTTTTTTTATATAAAATGAAATATGGCTTTCAACTAACACGCAAGCGTGCGAATTGAAAGCCACAGACTTATAGTTGCATTAAGAAAAATACAATAATACTTATAACTATTACAACACTACCCATAATTATAAACATCTTAGATGCAAAACTATTATAAATTGGTCTGTCTACATAACATATTTTTGGGTTATCTGGATTATAGTAAACAATCATTTTACTATTGATAGGCCATAGTTTTTCTGCCATCTGACGGACATTTATAATAGCCCCTGATTTGATATGCAAATATCCTTTTTCATCCTCAAAAGCGTTAGATTTAACTGGTAGTGGTATACCTGATGCTTTGATAGACTTAATTCCTTTGTATTTCTTTTTAGTCTTATAAGTTACACCATCTACTGCATATTCCACTATTGGATACATATGTGATTCTCCTGGAAAACTATAGCTAATTACTTTTCCTTCTACACTTTTTGTACATTGTTTATTATGTTTATTAGAAATCATATTCATAAGTATTCCAGATATAATTAATATCAAACCTATTCCACCGTCTATTAGTAATTGTATCCATGCCATATAGATCACCCTACTCGATTATAATATATAAAAGAACGTCTCAAGAAGAGACGTTCTAGTTATTAAGCTCTTTTTTTCTTAAGAAAGATAAATGCAACACAAGCAAGACCCATTAATGTAGCCAGTGGTAGGATAGCTGTGCTATCGCCTGTTTTTACATTATCCTTCTTAGTGTCTTCTTTCTTTGTGTTTTCTTTCTTTGTATCTTCTTTCTTAGTGTCATCTTTCTTAGGTTCTTCTGGTTTAGTTTCTACAGGTTTTTCTACTAAAGCATCCATAGCAGACTGTAATGAAGCAATCGCTTCATCAATCTTCTTCTGAGAAACACCATTTGTGTTAGCTACTTCTTTTGCAGCAGCTAAAGCTGATACAAGTTTATTCCAAGAATCTTCTGTATATTTCTTAGAATCTAAGCCTTCAGCCTTAGAGATTAAGGCATTTAAAGTATCTTTGTTAAGTAATGACTTATAAGTAATACCATAACCACGTTTATACTTGATAGTATCAGTATAAAGCTTTGCAGTCATATCATATACAGGAATATCAACTGGAAGTGTTCCCTGAGCACCAAATGTACCTAAAGCAACTTCAATACCTGCAATAATGTTAGGTCCATAAGCAGCTTTAGAAGATGTCACTCCACCAACAATTGCTTCAGTAACATCTACTGAAGAACCTTTACATCCATATACAGCTAAAATAGCATCCGCATTAGCATACATCTGTACATCATATGGTTTATCTACTGACATCACGATAGACTTCTTACCCTTTTCATGAGTATAGTCCACGATATCTTCTACATTTGAATACAACCAATGGTTAGATGAGAAACGACTTGCAGTACTAATTTCTGAGTTAACGAATACTGTATCAGCCCAATCAATGTTTTCTTTTACAGCATCCATATTAGAACCATTGTATCTTACTACTTTTACTTCTGCAGAGTCTGGGATAAGTCCTGCTTCTTTAGCACGATTATAACCCATAATCATCTGTGCTCTTTCATTGTCATATGGACAAAGCATTAAGATTTTCTGCTTTTCTTTAACAACTAAAGGTAAAGTATTGTTTTCATTCTTTACAACAGTGACAGCGGCAGCTGCGATTTCTCTTTCAGTTGCTCTATTAGTGGCACTACCTACTGTAGATAAAGCTTTATTTAATGAAAAGTTAGATTCTTTCCAATCTAAGATGCCTCTGTTCTCTTTGACTGTTAAGATTCTTCTGCATCCATCATCTAATCTTGATTCAGAGATTTCACCATTATTCACAGCATTTTCTACATAATCAATAATTGTGTCTAGCTTCTTAACATCTTCCTGGTTATAAAGAACTGTAGGCATACAAATCAAATCAGCACCTGCTTCAATCGCAAGCTTAACTGCCTGTGATTCACCAAATGTATCAGCAATAGCCTTCATGTTCATCGCATCTGTAGTGACTACACCATTGAATCCCATTTCACCCTTTAATAGATCAGTGATGATTGCTTTTGACATAGTCGCAGGTTTCTTTTCTTCATTACCTGTTTTTTCTGAAACAACAGTTGTGTTATCTAATTGTGGATATAAGATATGTGCAGTCATGATCATTTCAATACCCTGATTGATTGCAATCTTATATGGTTTTAATTCATTATTTAATAATTCTGCTTTTGATTTGTTTACGATTGGTAAACCATAATGTGAGTCAGTAGCTGTATCGCCATGACCTGGGAAGTGCTTCGCACATCCAATTACGTTATAGTCCTTCAAACCAGCAATTGTTGCAGAAGCCATGTTCCCTACTACATCTGCATCATCACTGTAACTTCTTAAACCGATAACTGGGTTGTTGGCATTATTATTAACGTCAACAACAGGTGCTAAGTTAGTATTAATACCAATACTACTTAATTCACTACCAATAATCTGACCTGCTTTTTTCGCATACTCTGTATTATGAGTTGCACCAAGTGCCATGTTACCAGGTAAAGCTGTACCTGAACCTAAACGGTATACACTACCACCTTCCTGGTCAGCACTAATTAATAGTGGAATACCACCATCTTTTGTAGCTGCTTTCTGCATAGCCATACTTAAGTTGTAAGATTGTTCTGTTTCCTGGATGTTCTGAGCAAAATAAATAAGTGCTCCAAAATCATAGTCTTCAACAATCTTTCTGACTTGGTCATTCATCTTAGTAAATTCATGACCTGTAGTCTGTGCACCATCACTTAAGTCTTCATCCCAGTAACGGAAGTCTACCATAAGCATCTGTGTGATCTTTTGTCTTGTACTCATATTAGAGAGTAATTGATCCACTCTGCTTGTGGCATTGACTTTAGATGGCAAAGCCATTGAGAGTGCCATAGCTGTACTAAGTGCTATAGCGGATACTTTCTTCATATCGTTTTCTTCTCCTTTCGAATGTATCTAACATAGATATTGTAGCGCTTACATATCACTTATACAACATATATTTCATATTCTTAATTTTATTTGTGGAATTTTATTTTAATATAGTATATCTCACTATATATAAAAAAAAGCATGATATACAGAAGATAATATGAGTTACAGTATTTCAAAGTTTGAAAAAGAACTGTATTTATGTAATATATATGAGATAGTTGAGGTTATGTTAAGGGAGATGGTTAGATGCAAGAAAGGAATAATTTTGCGAAGGGAAAGGTTTCTACACATATATTATCTATTGCAGGACCAATGATCGTAGCACAGTTGATTAATGTACTCTACAACGTGATAGATAGAATATATATAGGACGTATTCCTCATACTTCAACACTAGCTATGGGAGGACTGGGAATATGTCTTCCTATTATTTCTATAGTGATTGCATTTGCGAACTTGTTTGGTATGGGTGGTGCCCCACTTTGTTCAATTGCGAGAGGGAGAGGTAATAATAAAGAAGCAGAAGAGATTATGGGAAATGCTTTCTGTTTGTTAGTACTATTTGGGATTGGTTTAATGATTATTGGTTTTCTTTTTAAGGAGAAAATCATATGGCTCTTTGGAGCAAGTACGCATACTTTTAAGTATGCGAATGATTATTTAACTATATACTTGTTAGGGACTGTGTTTGTGTTAATAGGACTAGGTATGAATAGTTTTATTAATAGTCAAGGATTTGCGAAAATAGGAATGATGACAGTACTGATTGGTGCTGTATTGAATATTATATTGGATCCAATATTTATATTTTTATTTAATATGAATGTGAAAGGTGCAGCACTTGCAACAGTACTGTCACAGTTTGTATCTGCTTTATGGACAATACACTTCTTAAGAAGTGATCAAACAATACTTAAGTTAAAGAAAGAGTGTATGTATTTAAACCCTTATTATGTAAAGCGTATATTCTCTTTAGGGACTGCAGGATTTATGATGGGTATTACGAATTCTATAGTATCTATTGTATGTAATTCTACTTTACAACTATATGGTGGTGATCTCTATATAGCGATTATGACTATTATTAACTCTATTAGAGAAGTTGTGCAGTTACCAGCCCAAGGGTTTGGAAATGCCTCTCAGCCAGTACTAGGATATAATTATGGGGCTAAAGAATATAAACGTGTCTTATCAGCAATACGTTTTGTGACACTCTTATGTTTTGGGACAATGTTTGTTATATGGGTATTAATTACTGCTTTCCCACTATACTTTATTAATATCTTTACTCATGATCCTCATATGACTAAACATGCAATTATTTATATTAGATTATATTTTGCAGGATTCTTTATGCAGTCATTACAGATATGTGGTCAGTCTGTGGCAGTAGGACTAGGCAAATCTAAACAGGCTATCTTCTTTTCTATCTTTAGAAAAGTGATCATAGTAGCTCCTTTGACTATTATTCTTCCACGTTTTATTGGAATTGAAGGTGTATTTATTTCAGAAGCTATTAGTAATTTTATAGGTGGCGGTGCTTGTTATATTACAATGTGGTTAACTATTGGAAAGAGCTTAAAGAAAGAGATTTCTTAGAAAAGAGATCTCTTTTTCTATTATTCTTATGTAATGCTTGTGAATAATATAAATATAGTACTTTCTCCATTGCATCAAACTAACACTAAGAATATCATTGTATATAAGATATATAGTAAGGGAAGGAAAAAATATGAATAAGAAACAGATAATGATAGCTGCAGGTGCAGTTGTATTTATTGGTGTAGGTGCTGCTGCTTATGCGTTAAGTGGTCCTAAACTAGAACTTAAGACTAATAAGGTGAATATAGAATATGGAACTACATATACACCTGAACTGAAGGATATAGTAAAAGACTATAAGGATTTTAATAAAAATGATTTAGAAATAATCAATAAGATACCTAATGAGAAGGATAAGACTTATCCTGCAGTAGGTAAGTATAGTATTACTGTGAAGTATAAGAAGAAGTCTTTGAAACAGAGTGTTATTGTAAAGGATACCAAAGCACCTGAAGTAGTATTACCTGCTGATATAGAGATATTACAAGGTACAGACCTTACTACATTTAATTTCAAGTCTCTAATGAATATTAGTGATCTATCTGAAACAAGTATTGAGATTGATACAAGTAAGGTAGATATGAATGCTGCAGGACAGTATGATTTTAACGTTACAGTGAAAGATAAGTACAATAATGAGAGTAAAAAGACTGGTAAGGTCACTATTATTGCGAAACCAGTGATTAATAATAATGAAGAAGTTGTACATGAGACAGTGAAGAATAAAGATGGTACTACAAGTGTAAAGACTAAGGTACAGAAGAAACAGAGTTCTAATACAAATAGAACTTCTAATAATTCTTCTTCAAACAACAGCAATTCTTCTGGAAGCAGTAATACTTCAGGTGGTTCTTCTTCAGAAACTCATAAAGGATCATTAACAGTTGAAATGGATCCTAAATATCACTGGGAAGGTGATCATTCCTATGGTGATGGTGCAGAAATTAATGGTGAAGACTTTGATAAGTTAACTGGTGGAGATTGGAAGAACTGGGATTATTAAAAATAATATATCTTTCCCTCAGGGAGACTACTATAAGTGCTCTCCCCTTTCTTAAGTAAAACAGTCAGGTTTAGATGCCTGACTGTTTTACATTATCAATAACTTCATTTAGGATTTCGTCTGATTCATCAATAGCATAAACCTTCTTACCTGCTTTACGTTCTTCTTCAACTAATAGAAGTTCTTCTCTTAACTTCAACATCTCTTCCCTATAATCATTATCCATATAAGTTTGTCTATGCTGATTATTATATCATAGTTCTAAATAAATATATTATGCTCATTCACATTTATACGAATACTATTTGCATTATGTTCTAGATAGTGTATAATAGTCTCAATTTTGGGATTAAATTCAGGAGGGTAAAAATGAAAACGAGTAATGGTAAGCAGTTAGCTAAAAAGATGTTAATTGCGATGATTTGTGGTCTTGCCTGTGGGTTTGGCTGCATTATGTTAAGAGAACACTTAGTAAGTAGTGGTAAGACTGATCTTTGGACAAAAATCAATAACTTATTCTTTCAGGATATTACACAGCCTACAGCAACTAAAGCTGTTGGGATCTTCTATATTGTAGGTCAGTTATTTGTTAATTCATTACAGCTTATTATTGTACCTATGGTATTTGTATCTATTACATTAGCTATTTCAACTATCACAGATACAAAGAAGTTAGGTAGAATTTCTACTAAGACTATTTTAACTTTCTTTATTACAACTGTATGTGCATTATGTTTTGCAGGTGTAATTGCCTCTATTGTATATCGTTTAGGTTTCTTTAATGCAGTAGGTAAAGCAGCAGTAACAATCCAGCAGGGTTCTACTGGTTCTAACCCATTAAACATTATTTTAAATATTATTCCTAACAATCTTATTTCAGCTTTCTCTACTAATGGCAATGTATTAGCCATTGTATTTATTGCAGTTGCTATGGGTCTAGCAATGAATACATTAGAAGAAGAAACAAAGACTCTAAAGAAGTTGTTCGAAGAAGTATCTAAGATTATTACTTTATTCTTATCATTTGTAGTTAATAAGTTTGCCCCTATTGGTATTTTCTGCTTGTTAACTAGAACATTCGCAATTTATGGAATTGATTCATTAAGACCAGCACTTGCTTATGTTGTTACAGTTGTTATTGCATTATTTATATATTTATTCTTAGCTTATCCAATCTATTTAATGTCTATGGCTAGAGTAAATCCAAAGCCATTTATGAAGAAGATGGTTAAGGTTGCTTTGTTTGGTTTCTCTACTTCTTCTAGTGCTGCAACTCTTCCAATCAATAAGAGAACAGTAACTGAAGAATTAGGTGTAAATGATCAGATTGCATCATTTGTATTACCTTTAGGTATGACAATCAATATGGATGGTACAGCAATCATGCAGGTTATTGCAGCTATGTTTATTGCAGCAAGTTCTGGATATAAAGTAACATTCATGTCTATGGCAGTTATTGCAGTACTTGCATTAATTGCATCAGTTGGTACTCCAGCTGCACCAGGTGCAGGTGCTGTGATCCTATTTACTATCTTAACTGGTATGGGTTATACAAACGATGCAGCATTACTTGCATATTCATTAATTCTTTCAATCAATAGACCTATTGAAATGTTAGTTACTTCACTTAATGTAGTTGGTGATGCTTCTACTTCAGTTATTGTAGCTAAGGAAGAAAACATGATTGATCAGGAAGTATATAAAGGGTAATAGTTCTTTCTAGAAAAGGAGTCAGAAAAATTAAATCTGACTTCTTTTATAATACATTAAACAGTCTACCTACCTCTATATACGCAGTGATAAATTTCAATAAACAGTCAAGAATGATGATAAAATCTCTTTAGATGTGAAAGACTAAACGCAACTTTGACAGATCTAAAGTGGAATTTAACGTTTCACTTTAGACATCAAAAAAATCGAATAGTTTACTTGTAATTTTACGATAAGCATGTATAATACTTATAAAGAGAGCTGGAAGATAAGGTGGCTTTTAAAAAGTAGCTTTGTTGAAAGGTTTTCTAATAAGAAAGAGGCTTCTAATAGTGACCTTTAAAAGGTAGCTTTAATTAGAGGCTTTTTTGCTATAAAAAAGAAGAAGCCAGATTGCTCTGACTCCTTCAAGTATATGTCCGCAAACATATAACCCAATTACTAATAATATATACTAATACAGAGCGAGTATGCAAGAGGCAGATTAAACTTTCTTATAAAGAATATCATTCTTGTTTAATAGTTCTAATACTTCCTTTATATTCTTAAAGGTATGTGCTCCCTTTTTTATATACTTTCTAGGCCATAAGAGAGAAGATTGTAGTAATGAATAAGGTATCAAGATGTCTCTACCTTGCTTTAGACAGTGATCTGCTTGTCTTAATGCCCCACTTTTCTCTCCTGCTTCCATGATAATAGTTGCGATAGAAATACCACTCATAGTCGCATTTCTAGTAGGGAAATTCCATTTATTTACTTTATTGCAGGGTGGGAATTGTGAGACAACAAGTCCATGTTTTTCAATAGCGAGTTGAAGGTTTTTATTTTCTTTAGGATAGTACTGGTTAATAGGTGTTCCTATGACAGCTATAGTTCTTCCATTGTTTTTTAATGCTGTTTGGTGGGTTATTGTATCTATACCTTTCGCAAGTCCTGCATTGACTACTATATTTCTTTTGACTAATGCTTTTACAAGTATTTCTGTTTTTTCCATTGATTCCTTAGAAGCATTTCTACTCCCTACTACACTGACAGACTTTTCATTTAATAAACGTACATTGCCTTTAAGAAATAAATATGGTGGTGCTGTTGGGATGATAGCTAATAGTTTAGAGTATATCTTATCACCTTTCTTAACTAAAATAACGTCTTCTGGGAGTGTTTTGAAACTCTCCTTGACTCTTATTAGATAGGTATGATAGAAATCCTTCTCTGATACGTGTAATTGCAAGGATAAGTAAGGGATATTATGTATTAGACCACTTCTATAATCGAAGTGGTCTAATTGTGTTATGAATTGACTTGTTTTCTTATCGTTACAATTGAAATATTGTTGGATTGTATAATACAAAATAGCATCTCTTACATATACATTATTAATATCCATAGTAGCCTGCCACTCAAAATGTGATTAAATATACTCACATCGAGATAATGTAAGTTCTCACGAACATTACTTACTATGTCATCGTGTATGCTTTGGATTGACCGAAATCATATCTACTCACAAGTTCAAGTACACTCCATAGTCGTAAATTCCCGAAATAGCCTTCGGTACATACCTACGTTTGCGTTTATTTATGCAACTTCGTAAGT
>ENA-OQHR01001455-OQHR01001455.1-human-gut-metagenome-genome-assembly--contig:-NODE-1455-length-11541-cov-8.267184_pt1 | contig 11541 bp, 10 predicted proteins | sample MGYA00242566_ERZ504725 | MGnify/ENA primary metagenome ERZ504725 (study PRJEB26092, sample SAMD00036217) | human gut metagenome | host: Homo sapiens | study: EMG produced TPA metagenomics assembly of... | reverse complement strand
CATCAGGGCCAGCTTCCGGGCCCGGGCCGGGCCGGTGTAATCGGTCAGGCTGCGGCCATCCAGCAGGACAGCCCCGCCCAGGGGGGCCAGCTGGCCCGCCAGCGTTTTGAGCAGGGTGGATTTGCCCGCGCCGTTTGGCCCGATGAGGGCCAGGATCTGCCCCGGCACCGCCCCCAGCGTGATGCCGGAAGCAAGGGGCGCACCGCCATAGCCGATGGCCAGTTCTTTCGTTTCACAGAGGTATTTCATCGCACACCCTCCTGACCCCGGCGCACCAGCAGCCAGATGACCACCGGTGCACCAAACACTGCCGTTACGGCGCTGATCGAAAGCTCGGTGGGGGCAAACATACTGCGGGCGATGAGGTCGCACAACAGGCAGAAGGCGGCCCCGCCCAGACAGCACCCGGGCAGCACCACCAGCGGCCTTGCGCTGCCGAACAGCTGCTTGACCAGATGGGGCACCGCGATGCCCACAAAGGAAATAGGCCCCGCAAAGGCCGTGACACAGGCGGCCAGCAGGCTGGAAAGCAGCACCAGCAGCCGGGAAAAGGCTTTGACATTGATGCCCACGCTCCGGGCGTAGGCCTCCCCCATCTGGTAGGCGGCCATGGGCTTGGAAAGGCAGAACGCTGCCGCCAGAGCGGGCAGCACCACCAGCGCCGCCGCCCGCACATTGCCCCAGGTCATGCCGGAAAAGCTGCCCTGAGACCAGTTATGGAGGTTGACGATGTTGCTGTCCTGGGCAAAGGCCACCACAAACTCCGTGACGGCCGAACAGATGTAGCCGATCATTACGCCGCAGATGACAAGGATGCTCATCCGCTGCACCCGCCGGGAGACCGCCAGCACAAAGGCCATGGAGGCCATGGCCCCCGCAAAGGCGGCTGTGATCAGGGTAAGGGAGCTGGTGAGCAGGCCCTGGTTCAGAAAAGCCACCATGACCAGTGCCACGGCCAGCTTGGCCCCGCTGGAAATGCCCATGACAAAGGGCCCTGCAATGGGGTTGGCAAAAAAGGTCTGCAGCAGGTAGCCCGCCGCCGAGAGCGCCGCCCCCAGCAGCACCACCATCACGGCCCGGGGCAGGCGCAGCTGGGTGATGATGCCCACGCTCAAAGCGTCCTGCCCGCGGCCGGTCAGGGCCGCCAGCACTGCCCCCGGTGTCAGGGACACACTGCCCCAGAACAGGTTGGCGGCAAACAGCACCGCCAGCAGCAGGGCAAGGATGCCGTAAGAAAGGATCAGGCGCTTTTTGCTGGTCATAGGTTACTCTACTTTCCTCAGAAATTGCAAGTCGGCGGGGTCATTCTCCGTAAAGACACGGTGCAGGTCGAGCACAAAATCGACCAGCGCCGTACTCTGCTGGAAAAAGCTCTGGGTGGTGCACCAGACACTGCCGCTCTGCACGGCCTTGAACTCGGCCAGCAGGGGGCATTTTGCCACCAGTTCCTCCGTGGTATGCACCACGCCCTCAATGGTGCTGTTGTAAAGGAGCACATCCGCATCCTTTGCACCGGCGTAAAAATCCTCCAGCGGCAGGTTCATGGTGGAAAGGTTGTTGCCGTTGTCGGTCAGGTCCGCAAAAACATAATCACCGCCCGCCATCTCGATCATCTGGGCCACATAGTCGCCGCCCTTGCGCACATTGGCAAGGTTATTGGCTGTGATGGAGAAAAAGGCACAGCGCTTGCCGGTGGAAGCCTGCCCGGTCAGCGGTGCAAGGCGCTCCACCTGCCGGGCAAACTCCTGTTCCGCCAGCTCCTCTTTCCCCAGCAGGATGCCCCAGAACTTGAGCCATTCCAGCCGGGCCAGCGGGCCGCTCTCATAGCTGGAGCGCTCCACCAGCACCGGGATGCCGAACCGTTCCAGCTGCTCCTTGACCTCCGGGGTGTGGTAGATCATGGTGTTCTCAATGGCAAGACCGCAGTTGGCCGCAAGGATCTTTTCGTAATCCGGGGCGCTGTACTTGCCCGCATAGGCAATGCGCCCGTCCTCCATGGCGGCTCTGGCCTCATCCAGATACCAGCCCTCCGCCTGGGTGCCGGAAAGGGTCACGCTGTCCAGCCCATCCAGCGCGAGGAACAGATCCATCACCGAGGTGGAGACAAGGTAGATGTTCCGGATGGGCTGACGCAGCACCGTCACGCTCTCGGGCAGGCCTTCCACTTCAGCGGCATCCTCCGGGGTCACAAGGAACTGCTCCCCCGATTCGGTCAGAGTCAGCATGGTATAGCCGCCCTCATAGCAATCGGCAGTAAACTGTGTGGCGTAATCCAGCGGACAGGCATGGTCAAATACCAGCTCCTCCGTGCTGGCGGGCGCTGTCTCGGAGGCGGCGCAACCCGACAGGGCCAGTACTGTAGCAGGCAGAACGCGCAGGAATTGTTGTCTCGTCAGTTTCATCCGTTCAGCGCAAAGGTCAGCGTATACTCGATCTCATGGGGGGTGCTCATGGCTACGGTATCGGCAGTGACAGCCAGCGGGGTGCCCAGTGCAGAAACAGGGATCTCAAAGGTGGAGTTGCCCTCGGTGTTGGTGGGCAGATACTTCTCGCCGTCCACGATCATGTAATCATAATTGGGGCTGCTCCACAGGATGACAGCGGTCATCTTGCCGTCCGCCACGGTCAGGGCGGCAGGGCTTTCCACGGTGGCACGGCCAGAGCCGCCCTCCAGGGTCACATTCACGCTGTATTCACCGTCCGCAGGGGTCTCGGCAGCCTCCTCAGCCTTGGGCTGTGCATTGCGGATGCTCACGGTGTGGTCATACCACTTGCCCTTGGTCCCGAGGAGTGCCAGCTGGAAGTCCTGATCCACAGCGGCCACGGGGATATCATAGCCGTAGACCTCCTCCGAGGTGCCATCAGAGTAGGTGACGGTGTCGGTGGTAGGCAGCAGCCAGTCTGCCTTGTTGGCCTCGGCATCGGCGGCCATGCCAACGTACAGGTTGACGATCTTCTTGGAGGACAGACTGACGTGGAAGGTCATCTGCCCGTTCTCCACGGTCAGGGTGCCCATGCCATTGCAGGCTTCGTTGGCGTGGAACATACCGCTGTCGGTGTCGAACTCAGCCGTGTACACGCCGTCCGACAGGGCAGCTTCGGTGCTTTCGGAAGCGGCGGCAGCGCTCACGGCAGAAGCGGCTTCCGAGCTGGCAGCAGAGGAAGCAGTGGAAGAAGCCCCGCCGCAGCCGGTGAGGACGGCGGCCAGTATCAGAGAAGCAACGGACAGGGAAACAAACTGTTTGCAGTGCATAAACAAAATACCTCAAAAATTCAGAATTTGAAATGGGAGTGTTTCTCCTCATGCGGGGAAGCTCTCCATAAAAAATGCCCGAAAAGATCTCTCCCTTCGGGCATTGGAATGCGGAATATTAGCCGTTCAGGGAATCAATGGCAGCTTTGGTGTGCTCAATGTAGCGCTGCTGGATGTCCTCGATCTCACCCAGACCGGCGATCTGGCACTCCACGGACGCGAAGTCACCGGAGGCCTGGAACTGGCTCAGCCAGGAATCGTCATCCACACCGGCCATATCGTTGTTGGCGTGGTCACCGGCAACGACCATCAGGGGGCGCAGGATGACCTTGGTGTAACCGGCGGCCTTGACAGCCTCGATGACGTTCTCGCAGGCGGTCTCCTCAGGCTCGCCCTCCACCGTGCCGATGAACACGTTGCTGTAGCCCAGGGTCTGCATGGCGGTCTGCATCTGGCTGTAGCTCACCTTTGCGGTGTGGGAGGTGCCGTGGCCCATAAAGACGAAGGCGACCTTCTCCTCAGCAGCGGCATCCAGGCTGTCGAAACCGGCATCCTTCACAGCGGCAGCGGTAACGGCCTTGGCAACAGCTTCCTTGTCGGCGTTGATGGCAGCAGCGTCGGCACCAACCTCGCCCAGCAGGGGCTCGGCAACGGCGACGCTCTCGAACTTGTCCTTGTACTCGTCGATCATCTCCATCATCTCGTCGTACTCTGCACCGTGCATCAGGTGGGTGGGCTGGACGACCAGGTTCTTCACGCCGTTGGCCACAGCGCGGTCCAGAGCCTGCTGCATGTTGTCGATCTTCTCGCCGTCGCGGGCCTGAACATGGTTGATGATGATCTGTGCGGTGAAGGCGCGGCGGACAGACCAATCGGGATAAGCGGCCTGCAGCGCATCCTCGATTCCCTTGATATCCTTCACTCGGCTGTCGTTGAAGGAGGTGCCGAAGGAGACCACCAGCAGCTCATTCTCGCCGATGTCGTCCTGATTGCGGCTGTCGTCCTTGGAAGCATCGCCGGTGTCGCGGCCAAAGTAGTCAGGGTCAGCCTCTTCGCCCTCGACCAGCTCCTTCTGGGCATCGGTCAGGGCATCCCATGCGGCCTTGGCGGCCTCACACTGGGCATCGGTGTCATCGGTGCGCTCCTGCACATAGATGGCATCGATCAGATCTGCAACGTTCTTTGCGGCCAATTCGTCAGCCTCCTCGCCGGAAACCTCGCTGCTGGCAGCAGATCCTGCCGTGCTGGAAGCAGTGGTGCTGCTTGCGGCACCGCCGCAGCCGGTCAGTACACCGGCGCAGAGGGCCAGAGCGGTCAGAGCGGCCGCTGCTTTGTGGATGGTGCGTTTTCTCATTTTTGTTCGTTCCTTTCCTGTTTTTGAACATGATTTTTGCTGAACAGAAGGTACAGGAAAGAGTGCCCGGCAAAACAAAAGGGGCCTTTCTGCTTGCGGGATGGCAAAGCAAAAAGGCCCTTTTCAGTTTTTTCAGGCTTTTTGGGTACAACCAATTCCTCGTGATCTGGGGTTTGCGCCCCCGTACCAACAGCGGGCAGGTTTCCTGGCTGAAAGCTCAACATCCACCGCCGCCTTCCCGGAACATACGTTCCAGTGACCGGTGCAGCTGCACCCTGGCGGTAAACTCCCTTATCACAGTGACGAGATCGTGCGGGATTTGCACCCGCTTCCCTTTTAACGTGCCTGCCCCCGGCCAGAGCCGCGGGCGGTACGCACCTACTGTTTTCTATTCAGTTCGCTGTTCAGTATAACATACTCAACGGAGGAATGCAATCACCACTCCGGGGAAACTTCCGGGCTCACAGGCGGTGTTTTTTCCCCGATCAGGGCCACCGCCACATCGTTGACATTGGTGCCCGTTGCCCCGGTGATGATCAGGCCATCCACTGCTTTCAGGGCGTGGTAGGAATCGTTGTTCTGCAAAGCAGCGTATCCGCTCCAGCCCCCGGCCTCCAGCGCGGCAAGGGTATCCCCATCCACATAGCCGCCGGCGGCATCGGTGGGGCCGTCTGTGCCATCGCTGCCCACAGAGAACACCGCCGCGTTCAGCCCGGCAATGGCAGGCGCAGCCGCAAGGGCCAGCTCCTGATTTCTTCCGCCAAGCCCTTTTCCGGTCAGGTGAACGATGGTCTCGCCGCCCGCAATGTAGGCCAGCTTTTTCCCCAGCCCTGCCTGGGTGCGGACAATGGAGCCAAGAAAGCTGCCTGCTTCCCGTGCCTCGCAGCAGAGTTGGTCGGTCAGGAGAACCGGTTCATATCCCAGATTCCGGCAGGCACTGGCCGCAGCACGGCAAAGCTCCCGCACGCTGCCGGTGATCCGGGTGGTCACATTGTCCAGCGTTTTGGGCGTTTCCTGCGCCAGCAGGGCCCGGGCCTGTACTGAGAGTGCCAGATGATACTTTTCGGCAACGGCAAGCGCCTGGGCGCAGGTGGAGGTATCCGGCACCGCCGGGCCGCTGGCGATCATATCCAGCGGGTCCCCCAGAATGTCGCTCAGCACGATGCTGAACACCTGCGCAGGGGCACAGCGCTGCGCGAACCGCCCGCCCTTCACACCGGAAAGCCGCTTGCGGATGGTATTCATCTCCACAATGTCGGCCCCGCTGGCCAGCAGCCGGCTCGTGATCTCCTGCAGCTCTGCCCCGGGAACGAGCGGCTGCTCGAACAGCGCACTGCCGCCGCCGGAAAGCAGGAACAGCACCGTATCCCCGGCGGTCAGCCCCTGCACCAGCTCCAGCGCCTTTTGGGTAGCCGCAAAACCGTTTTCATCCGGCACCGGGTGGCCCGCCTCATAGCAGGTCACCCCGGGGATCTCACCTTTCACATGGCCGTACTTGGTCACGACCACACCGCCGTCCACCCGGCCCAGCGTTTCAACCGCCGCGTGTGCCATCTGCCAGGCCGCCTTGCCCGCCGCCACCAGAAGCACCCGGCCCTTCCCGGGCCGGAGATCCCGCAGCGCGCGGCGCACCGCCTCATCCGGCAGAACAGCGTTCAGGCTGGAACGAAGGATCATATCCGCATCCCGGCGCAGTGCAGCATTCATAGACTCGCCCTCCTTGCAGCGGTGCCCGCCCCTCCGGGACAGCGCACCGAAAACAGCCGAATAAAAAATCAAGACCGACGATCTCTTTTGAAATCGTCGGTCTTGTTCCAATCCGAGTGGCGAGAATCGAACTCACGGCCTCTTGAACCCCATTGTGCTTCTCTCAAAAACGCAATGGACACTCCGATACCACTTGTACGCAGTATCATCAAATTTCAAAATTATTTTATCATTCTGTTTCGTTAGATGTCAAGATGTTTCGTTTCTTTTGTGGTCAAATTGTGGTCAACCGACCCTGACAAATGACCATTCTCCCCTACTAAGTTACATGGCGCAATTCCGATTTTCAAAAATCGAGATTGCGCTTTTTTGTTTGCACGAATTATTCATAAGGAGGATTTGTCAACCATGTCAATGAAACATCGTCATTTTTTCATCCTTGACAGAATTGTATGACGCTCGACTACTTCTATGGACAGGCCGGAAAACTTTTTTCGTTCTATCGCATCCCCAAAGCACTGTTTCAGGAGCAGCGGTTTCAAAATCTGTCAACCGATGCCAAAACACTCTACGGCATCCTGCTTGACCGCATGAGCCTTTCTGTTAAAAATGAATGGTTCGACAAGCAAGGCCGGGTGTTCATCATTTTCACGATCGAGGATGTCAAGAGGGCTTTGTGTTGCGCAGACAACAAAGCGACCAAGCTACTCAGGGAACTTGAAAATTTTGGTTTAATTGAACGAAAACGCCGTGGACTGGGCAAACCGAGTTTGGTGTATGTGAAAAACTTTTCGTCAGACCTTTCAAATGAGCGTGTCCAGAATCGTGAAAATCACGAATCTGGAAGTCCTAAAAACGCTTGTCAAGACCCGCCCAAATCACGATGTAATAAGAATAAAAAGAGTAAGACAGAGCGGAATAATACGAATCCTATCCTTTCCGATGAATTGGAGAAAATGAAGAATCGTAAACTGCTCGAAGAATATTTTTCACATTCTTTGGAGATAGAACTTCTTCTCCGGCTTTACCCGGATGATGAAGATACCATCTATCAGATCGTAGATTTGCTGGTGGACACCTGTGACAGCAAGCGTAAACTCATAAGAATCGCTGGCGATGATAAGCCCGCCGAAGTTGTGCTCAGTCGGCTAAAAAAGTTGAATGCAGACCACATCCGCTTCGTACTGGACTGTCTGGCAGCGAACACTTCCCCGATACGGAATATGAAGCAGTACCTTCTGGCCGCACTATTCAATGCTCCAACCACAATACAGCTCTATTATCAAAACAAAGTCAACCATGATTTAGCAGCTCGGAGGTGATGAAAATTTCCAAAAAGGCAACAACGATAGCCGTTATCAACCAGAAAGGCGGCACGGGCAAAACCACCACCTGTGAAAATTTGGGCGTAGGGCTTGCAATGGAGGGCAAGAAAGTTCTGCTTGTGGACGCTGACCCACAGGGTTCGCTTACTGTCAGTATGGGCTGGCAAGACCCGGATGCACTGCCCACTACACTCTCTACTCTTATGCAGAAAGCCATGAACGACCAGTGTATTCCACCCGGCGAAGGGATTCTGCACCATGCGGAGGGCGTTGACCTTATCCCGGCCAACATCGAACTGGCCGGACTGGAAGTGGCTCTGGTGAATACCATGAGCCGGGAGAAAGTGATGAAACAGGTGTTGGAAAGCGCAAAACGCGAGTACGACTATATTCTGATTGACTGCACTCCCTCTCTCGGTATGCTGACGGTCAATGCGCTGGCAGCGGCAGATTCCGCACTGATTCCGGTGCAAGCACAATATCTTTCGGCAAAAGGGCTGGAGCAGTTGCTTCAAACCGTGCAGAAAGTAAGGCGGCAGATAAACCCGAAACTGAAAATTGAGGGCATCCTGCTCACCATGACGGACAGCCGCACCATCTATGGGCAGCAAATCAGCAATCTGATTCGGCAAGCCTACGGAAAGCATTTGAAAGTGTTCGACCAGACAATTCCCCGTTCTGTCCGCGCTGCCGAAACCAGCACGACCGGAAAAAGCATTTTCCAGTATGACCCGAAAGGCAAAGTGGCAGAAGCCTATCATTCCATCGCAAAGGGGGTGTTGGCCGATGCCGAAAAACGGCTTAAACGTCAGTTTGAACAGCTACGATGATATTTTTTCCACCGAAGAAACGCGGCAGGAAGAACAGCGCGAACAGGTACAGCAAATTCCCATTGATGAGTTGTATCCGTTCAAAGACCATCCCTTTAAGGTGATTGATGATGAAGCTATGCAGCGCACAGTAGAAAGCATAAAGCAGTTGGGTGTCACAAATCCGCTGATTGCTCGTCCGCGCCCGGATGGTGGCTACGAAATCATTTCCGGCCATCGCCGCCAACACGCTGCACAGCTTGCTAGACTGAAAACCCTGCCGGTTATCGTCCGTGATATGTCGGACGATGCCGCTGTTCTGCTCATGGTTGATTCCAATCTTCAGCGCGAACAGATTTTGCCGAGTGAGCGGGCATTTGCCTATAAGATGAAACTGGATGCACTGAAAAGGCAAGGTGCTAGGTCAGATTTAACTTCATCCCAAGTTGGGATGAAGTTGCAAGCTCTTGATATTGTTGGACAAGAAGCTGGTGATAGCCGCAACCAAGTACACCGTTTTATCCGCTTAACCAATCTTATCCCGGAACTGCTGGACATGGTAGACGAAAAGAAAATCTCATTTAACCCTGCGGTGGAACTCTCTTATCTTGATGAAAGCCAGCAGCGAGATTTTCTTGAAGCTATGGCTGACACGCAAAACGCCCCATCGCTTTCACAGGCGCAACGGCTCAAAAAGCTGGCGCAGGAAGGTCATTTCTCGTATGACGTTGCCTTTGCCGTGATGGGTGAACCGAAAAAGGACGAATTGGACAAAGTTGTTATCAAAAACGATACCCTGCGGAAATATTTTCCCGAAAGCTCTACTCCGAGAGAGATGGAAGAAAAAATCATTGGGCTTTTGGAAGAAAGTAAAACCGAAAAAGTTGTATTCAGGAGCGATTCTATCAAAAAATATTTTCCGAGCAACTATTCGTCAGAACAAATCGAAAATTCAATTCTCAAGATGCTCGACCAGCGCATGAAAAAGCGCAAGCATGAAGCTGAACGCTGACGATCAGATAAAACGCAAGACCCACTTTGGGTCTTTTTCTTTTGCAAACATGGAGGAAAAAGCCTATGAACAACACCGCTACTCGTATGATTCGTTCCGAGGAGATCACCATTGATATGCGCATCTGCACCATTCTGGCAGGTGGCAAGAAGCCCGGTGAAGTCTACTTTGCCGCCATTGCGCCGGATATGGAACTGACGGTTATTACTCTGGATGAAGCCCCTGACATTCTGCCCTGCTTCGATGAAAGCGATGCCAGCATCCATCTTCCCGACACTTCGCTGCTGCTCTGCTACAATCCGGCACAGGTTCTAAAGATGGCGGGCAAGCGTTACCTGACTGGCCCGGTCATTCTGGTACGCACCAACATGGACGGGAACTTCATTTCGCTTACCATTGATGACGTGTACCGTTTCCAGAAGTTTCTGGCGAGCCACAGCGTTACACTCATGGCAGACGATCAGAAGCTGCCCTGCATTTGCATCGTCTGAGGTGTGTTATGCTGAATTTTTTCATCGGTTTCGCATTTTTTGAGTTCGGCGCACTCTGCGGCTTCTTCGTGGCTGCGCTGATGCAGGCGGCAAGGGATGGTGGTGAAATTGCAGGAAGAAATCGAACAAAAGACATTCAACATTATGATCTCCACCACGAAGCTGTCTGCCCGGACTGTCCTGCGGGCAGTTAAAGCGGCGTTTCGGCTGTACCAGTCCAAGGCATCCCAAGGTAAGCAGAGCGTCCGCACTCTTCTGCGGCAGAACCGGGGCGTGTCCAGCGTGGAGATCAGCAAGACCGGCATCCGTGGTCTGGAACGCTATGCCAAAAAGTACGGCATCGACTACGCCATCCGTAAGGACACCTCCGAGGTGCCGCCCCGGTATCTGGTCTTTTTCAAAGCCCCGGACGCAGAAGCCTTCAACTCGGCGTTCAAAGAGTATTCGGCATCCCTGCTGAACAAGGACAAACGCCCCTCCGTATTGGCAAAACTGCATGAACTGGTGCAGGCTGCGGCAGAACTCCCCGGCAAAGTCCGGCACAAGGAACAGGAGCGAGGACTGTGACCACGAAAAAGCTGACAAAGCTGCTGGCGCTGTGTCTGCCCTATATCCTGCTGGGTCTGGTAGCAACGAATTTCGGAGAAGCGTGGCGGCTTTCCGAGGGCAAGGAACTGGGCGATAAGATCATGTCCATGATGGGCACAATCTCGGTGGCATTTGCAAACCCTCTGCCCAGCCTGCATCCGCTTGATTTGCTGGTGGGCTTGTGCTGCGGTGCAGGGTTACGGCTGGCGGTTTATTTGCGTGGAAAAAACGCCAAGAAGTACCGCCACGGCATGGAGTACGGCTCTGCCCGGTGGGGCACCGCCAAGGATATTGAGCCGTTCATGGCTCCCAAATTTGCCGACAACATTATCCTGACCAAAACGGAACGGCTGATGATGTCCAACCGCCCACCGGACCCCAAAAACGCCCGGAACAAAAATGTGCTGGTGGTGGGCGGCTCCGGCAGCGGCAAGACCCGGTTTTGGCTCAAGCCCAACCTTCTACAATGTCATAGTTCCTATGTGGTCACTGACCCGAAAGGTAGTATCGTGGTCGAGTGCGGGAACGCACTTCTGAAAAACGGTTACAAGCTGAAAATCCTGAACACCATCAACTTCAAAAAGTCCATGCACTATAACCCCTTCGCCTATGTCCACAGCGAAAAGGACATTCTGAAACTGGTCATAACCCTGATGACCAACACCAAGGGGGAAGGGTCCGGCGGGGACCCATTCTGGGAAAAATCGGAGCGTCTTTTGCTCACCGCCCTGATTGCCTATCTGCACTATGAAGCCCCGGTGGAGGAGCAAAACTTCGCTACTCTGCTGGAGATGCTGAACACCATGCAGGTGCTGGAGGACGATGAAGAATACCAGAACCCGGTGGATCTGCTGTTTGAAGAACTGGCAAAAAAGAAGCCCAACAGCTTTGCCGGGCGGCAGTACAAACTTTACAAGCTGGCCGCAGGTGTTGTATGCTCTAAAAGACTTCTTAATCAAGCGGTTGGGAAGTCTCTTAGAACACACAACCTAAAACCGAAGA
>ENA-OQHR01001426-OQHR01001426.1-human-gut-metagenome-genome-assembly--contig:-NODE-1426-length-11745-cov-4.114930_pt1 | contig 11745 bp, 9 predicted proteins | sample MGYA00242566_ERZ504725 | MGnify/ENA primary metagenome ERZ504725 (study PRJEB26092, sample SAMD00036217) | human gut metagenome | host: Homo sapiens | study: EMG produced TPA metagenomics assembly of... | reverse complement strand
GGTATCATGCGAAGTGCGCGGTGCAGAACAGACAACCCACCCATGCCCGAGTCAAAAATACCTATTTTCATGATGTCACTCCTAGAACAATGAATGTGCCTTGGCACAATCAAGCTGTTCTTTCATTATAGCACAGAAAATTCCTTTGCAACTGGCTTTCTTTGATTTTTTAATGTTTTTGAAAAGATAAACGAGCCGAATATTACAACATAACAAATGACTGCCAATGGCGTTGAAAATGTAAAGCTATTCTCTGTTAATTTCCATAATCCTAATAAATTATTATTTAAGAAATGAATCACCACTGCAATCCATATAGTTGATGTCCGCTTATAAATCCAACACATAAAAATTGTATGGCTAATAAGCATAACAGACCGTCCAATAAAAAAAGTAATTGGAAGTTTAGTTATCATATAGTCTATCGGCAAATGAAAAAGCACTTCTATCGTTCCCAAGAAAAATATTGCTTTATAAACTCCATATTCTTTCTCCAGCAATGGAAATAAAAAATATCCCCAACCATATTCCTCGCCCAAGAATACAATAAATGTAAAGATAAACAGTGGAACAAAACCAACTAGCTGTTTCACATCTGCCAATGGAACCTTTAATTGCGCTACATCTCCTGTTTTTAGATAATCACATAAGAATTCCACTCGAACCATAAGAATAAAAATAGCGATATAAAGCAACGCATATTTCAATACTTCCTTAAACGAAACATTATAAGACAGACCTATATTTGCCAAAGTATTTTCTCCAATGGATTGTAAAAAGTAAATACTACATAATGATTCAGCTATCATCAATATTTGAGATATAACGGCACTACTTGGAATAACAACAGATATTACAGTATATATCGTCATTCCTGCAAAACAAATTTTATAAAACTTAAAAAATTTATTGGATTCATTCTGACTTGATGCCCGTTGTTTTGCAAACAAAGTACTCATGGTTGGTAAAAGCATCAAAATATAACCTTCTGAGAACTTTTTTAAATGAAACACCTGATTATATAAAATCCCCCAAAAAATAAAAAGAATTTCAAAACTAAACATGAATAATAAGAAATACTGTATCATGGACTTTTCTTTTTTATCAGTCATAATATCCCCCTTCCAGCTCTATAAACTCAGTATACCATGGAAAATATTAAAATACAATTTTATAAAAAGAAAAGCCACAAAACTAACCATATATCAGCTTTGCGACCAATCATAGTCGGAGTGACAAGATTTGAACTTGCGACCTCTACGTCCCGAACGTAGCGCTCTACCAAGCTGAGCCACACTCCGATAAAATAGGGAACTTGCAACTGCAAATTCCCAGCTACGGAAAAGGGACTTGAACCCCTACTAACAGAGTCAGAGTCTGCTGTGCTGCCAATTACACCATTCCGCATTACTTGAGTTTTGTTTGTTGCTTGTTTCAAACAACATGGTTATTATATCAAAGCTACAGAAAAATGCAACCCCTTTTTTTATATTTTCGCGTTAGACTTTTTAAAGAAATTATCTTAAATGTCAGAAAATTAAGAAAATTCATTTCGCCAAACGAAAAAGGGTATCGATGGTAGCGAAAAAAGCATCAATGGCAGAAAAAAGGGCATCGACAGTTACTAAAATCTATAAGATCACTCTACAAGAAAAGCTCTGCAATAAATACAACTACGCAGCAAAGAACTGCGACCGGCAGCAGTCCTGCACCACACCATGCGGCTACAACTCCAACAACGAGAGCGAGAACTCCGGAGATTGGAGACTGTGTGGCATGAAGGATCGCCGGGAATGTCATTACTGCTAGTGTGACATAAGGTACATAGTATAGAAAGGACTGAAGAAACTGGTTCTTCAAAGGTTTTCGAATCAAGGTCATCGGCAGTACGCGGATTAAATAAGAGATACCGCCCATGATAAGAATATAAATATAAATATTGTGTGTCATAATTTTTATTCCTTCTGAGTAACTGAACAGTTACGTTTCTATTATTGCTTAGTTGAAGCTGAAGTTTCGTCTTCTGTCGGTATCGGGAAGAAGAATGCTGCTCCGGCTGAAAGTGCGACGGTCAGTATGATTGTTCTGGTACCATCCGACAGAGTGGAGATCCAAGGCAGGCAAGTTGCTGCGAAGCTTGAGATAAATGCAAGAGTAACCAGTCCCGCAACGACTTTATTCTGCTTCGAAGGAGGAATGATGATAGCGATAAACATTCCAAAGAGGGCAACACTAAATGCACTGACCATACGCGGTGACATGATATTTCCGGCAATGACACCGAGCATAGTTCCAAAAGCCCAGCCCGGAAGCGGAGTTACCATCGCGCCATAGGTATAATAAGGGTTTAAAGTACCGGGTCTGCTGATCGCAATTCCAAAAAGTTCGTCTGTGATATCATAACTCATCAGCAGACGGTGTCCTAACGAAAGGTCGGGACTCAAACGCTGACTCATGGCACAGCTCATCAGAAGATAACGCGCATTCGTGATCAATGTGACAATTGCGACCTCAATATAAGGAGAGTTTGCAGCAATTACAGTCAGTCCGGCATACTCTCCGGCAGATGCATTATTTAACAGACTCATAAGGAATCCCTGAAATGCATTCAGGCCGATATTTCTTGCAGCGATACCGATTGAAAAGGAGACCGCAAGATATCCAAGTCCAATCGGAATTCCATCGCGAAAACCACGACGAAATGCCTGGCTATTAGATTCTTTCATAATAATAAACCACCTTAGTTACAAATTTTGTCTCTGTGGGATATTGTATCATTTTTGCGGGGGAAATCAAAGTCGGAAATGAGGGTAAATCCCCCAATTTATATCATTTCTTGACGCATTTATGTAAGTGTGATAGAATGACCCCATTGTAACATATAATTTAATACAGATGCGTGAGGTGTCAGTCAGATGGAGGATGGCGTCCTGATTATGAATGCTCAGGGGAACGACATGGGAAATCTGGACTGGTGAAAAGGGAAACAGGTGAGAATCCTGTACGAACTCGTCACCGTATTTCGTGAGCTTGTGTTTTGAGACCACTGGGAGACCGGGAAGGTGAAGCAGAAGCGTTTGAACGATTAGCCGGGAGACCTGCCTTTCGCAGTACAGGAATGAAGAGTTCATGCCACGAGGAATTGGCCGTACGAAAGGAAATGATTTAGACTGCAGTAATTATTTACAGATAGGTTGTAAATAATCACCGGTTTTTCTTTGCGTACCCTCGTTTGATTCGAGGGTGTTTTCATTTCTGAGAACAAGAAATCAGGAGGATGACAATGAAAAAGAAAGTATTAATGGTTTTACTGGCAGCAACACTTAGTGTGTCCATGATTGCAGGATGTGGATCAAAGGGCGACAACAACACTGACACAACAAAGACAGAGTCAAAACAGGACAGTGATCAGGAAGCAGCAGATAAAGTTGCGAAGCTGATTGATGACATTTATGTTCAGGAAAGAACAGACAAGACAGATGAGCAGTGTACAGCAGCGAAAGAAGCATGGGATGCATTGACAGATGCACAGAAAGAACTCGTTGAGGGAGAGAATGCGGATCCGGATTATTTCGGAAGAGATACAGGAGATGCATCCAAGGATGATCCGCTCAATGCTGATGAGATCGGTGAAAATGAAATCCTTGTAGTAAGTTTTGGAACATCCTTCAATGACAGCCGTGCGACAGATATCGGTGGTATTGAGAAGGCAGTTCAGGCAGCTTATCCGGACTGGTCTGTAAGAAGAGCATTTACAGCACAGATCATCATCAATCACGTACAAGCCCGTGATGGCGAGAAGATCGACAATGTGGATCAGGCATTGCAGAGAGCTGTAGACAATGGAGTGAAGAACCTTGTTGTACAGCCGACACATCTGATGCATGGAGCAGAATATGATGAACTTACAGCAGCATTAGAGGGATATAAAGATAAGTTTGAATCTGTTAAGATTGCAGAGCCACTTCTCGGAGAGGTTGGAGCTGATGCAACTGTTATCAATGCAGACAAGGCAGCAGTAGCGGAAGCAATCACAGCAGAGGCTGTTAAAGATGCAGGATTTGACAGTCTGGATGCAGTAAAAGAAGACGGAACAGCATTTGTATTCATGGGACATGGTACATCTCATACTGCAAAGGTAAGTTATTCTCAGATGCAGACACAGATGGAACAGCTTGGATATGACAATGTATTTATCGGAACTGTAGAGGGTGAGCCGGAAGATACATCCTGCGAGGCAGTGATCGAGAAACTGAAAGAAGCAGGATATAAGAAAGTAATCCTTCGTCCGCTGATGGTTGTTGCAGGAGACCATGCGAACAACGATATGGCCGGAGATGACGATGATTCCTGGAAGAGCCAGTTTGAGGCATCAGGAGCATTTGACAGCATTGATACTCAGATTGCAGGTTTAGGAGAAATCCAGGCAATCCAGCAGCTGTATGTAGCACATACACAGGCTGCAATTGATGCAGAGTAATTTGTAAGAAGATATTGAGAAGGTCATGCTTGTTCAGAGAAAAAGGAATTGCATGACCTTTTTTGAATCAATGAAAGGAAGTATTTAGATGAAAAAGAAGTTATTAATGGTATTAATTTCTGTTTCTATGATCGCATCTGTATTTACGGGATGTGGAAATAGCACAGAGGCTAAAGACAGTGGAAAAGCACAGACAGAGCAGGCTGATACAAAAGAGGATGCTGAGGATAAGGCAGAGGATGAAAAGGCAGCACTGGAAGACGGAACATATACAGCAGAATTTAAGACAGACAGTTCTATGTTCCATGTAAATGAAGCGATGGACGGAAAAGGAACACTGACAGTAGAGGATGGGAAAATGACAATTCATATAAGTCTGGTGTCTAAAAATATTGTCAATCTGTTCGAAGGAACTGCCGAGGATGCACAGAAGGACGGCGCAGAACTGCTTCAGCCTACAACAGATACTATTAATTACAGCGATGGAACATCTGATGAGGTCTATGGATTCGACGTTCCGGTTCCGGTACTGGACAAAGAATTTGATCTTGCATTAATCGGAAAAAAGGGAACATGGTATGATCACAAGGTCAGTGTGACAAATCCGGTGGAAGTAGAAGAATAAAATGCATTTGTAACCTTTACAAAGCGGCAAAGAAGGGATAAGATACTTTTATAAAATAATTTATAAAAGGAGCCTTGGATATGGCTGGAGCGGAAAAGAGAAATATCACAAAATCAAAAATAGTAAACTATATTATAAATCACGAAGCAACGTCTAAAGTGGAATTGTCGAAGGATCTCAATCTTAGTATGCCGACTGTATTGTCGAATGTGAATGAGCTCTTGGCTAATGGAATTGCGGTTGAAACCGGAGAATATGAATCTACAGGCGGGCGAAAAGCAAAACGAATCAGTATTAATCCAGCGTACCGTTATGCGGTTGGGATAAGGATCACTGCGAAGCATGCAGGATTTGTACTTGTGAATTTGAGCTATGAGATAGAGAAATATGAAAGGATCCGCTTAGAATTTTCAACAGAGGCCGCTTACTACTTACAATTGAGCGAAGCATTGGAAAGATTTCTTTCAGATGTAGAACACAGAGAACGAATCTTGGGAATCGGAATTTCAATTCCGGGAATTGTTAATTCGAAAGAACGAATGCTGATCAAATCTCATGCGCTCCAATTGGAGAATTATAGTTTAAGCTTTTTGGAACAGGTCTTTTCACTTCCGGTTTATTTTGAAAATGATGCCAATGCGGCAATGATGGCAGAGGATTTAAATAACTATAGAAATGCATTGTATCTTTCATTGAATAATACACTCGGAGGAGCATTTTGCATTGACGGGAAATTGATTCCGGGAGCGAATCAGAAAGCCGGAGAATTTGGACATATGATCCTTGTTCCGGGCGGAAAGAAATGTTATTGTGGAAAACAAGGCTGTGCGGATGCTTACTGTGCGGCGAGCGTGCTGACAGATGATACCAAAGAGACACTGGAACAGTTTATGAAGAAGGTGGAAGAGCAGGACGGACAGGCTGTGAAGGTTTGGAAAGAGTATCTTAATAATCTGGCAATCCTTATTTCAAATCTGAGAATGGCATATGATATGGATATTATTCTTGGAGGAGAAGTAGGGGGATATCTTGCAGATCATATGCTAACCTTAGGGAAAAAAGTAATGGAATATAATGGATTTGATCATGATACGAGATACCTGAAAGTTTGTTCATATAAGAGAGAAGCCTCGGCAGTTGGTGTGGCAAAACATTATTTACAGGCTTTTATTAAAACATTATAATGATCAGAATGATGGAAAGTTAGAAAATCCAGAGAAGAAACATTTTTAATACATGTTTCTTCCCTGGACTTTTTTTGCGCAAACTGCATAAAAATCATAGCGAAATCTTGTGCAATAGGCAGAACTGAACAATAACATATTGACAAAATATATTTCCTGAACAATAATGTAATTACTTTAATAAAACATTTAATAAAAGATATTCAATAAAGGAGGAAAACATTATGTTACAGCAGGTAATGACAAACCCGGGAGAAATTATTTTCAGAGAGGTACCAGTTCCGGAAGTGAAAGATGATCAGGTACTAGTTAAGATTATGAATATTGGAATCTGTGGATCTGATATTCACGTATATCATGGAAAACATCCATTTACAAAATACCCGGTGACTCAGGGACATGAGGTATCCGGTGAGATTGCCAAGGTCGGAAAAGATGTTACAGAATTTCATGAAGGACAGAAAGTTACGATTGAGCCACAGGTTTACTGCGGACAGTGTTATCCGTGCCGTCACGGAAAATATAACCTTTGTGAGGAACTTAAGGTTATGGGGTTCCAGACAACAGGAACGGCTTCAGAATATTTTGCAGTAGATGCCTCTAAAGTAACACCGATTCCGGAAGATATGTCTTATGAAGAAGGAGCCATGATCGAGCCTCTGGCAGTTGCAGTGCATGGAGTGAAGCAGGTAGGAGATGTAAAGGGATTGAATATTGCAGTTCTTGGTGCAGGACCGATCGGTAACCTGGTTGCACAGGCGGCAAAAGGAATGGGTGCCGCAAAGGTAATGATCACAGATGTCAGCGACCTTCGTCTGGATAAGGCAAAAGAATGTGGTATTGATGTATGTGTTAATACTATGGAGAAAGACTTTGGAGAGGCAATGGTGGAAGCCTTTGGTCCTGACAAAGCAGATGTGATCTATGATTGCGCAGGAAATAATATCACAATGGGACAGGCAATTAAATACGCAAGAAAAGGAAGTATCATCGTTCTTGTTGCCGTATTTGCGGGAATGGCAACAGTAGACCTTGCAGTTGCAAATGATCACGAACTGGATATCAAGAGCACAATGATGTACCGTCATGATGATTATGTAGATGGTATAGAACTTGTAAATGAAGGAAAAGTTCATTTAAGACCATTGATTTCTAAGACATTTGCATTCAAAGATTATCTGAAAGCATATCAGTATATTGATGATAACCGCGAGACAACGATGAAAGTAATCATCAATGTGCAGGAGAAATAGGTGATCGAATCAAGAGAGAACAGAGTTTTATCAGAAACTCTGACTAGGAGATAATTAATGGAAAACGAGAGCAATAATGGAAAAGTGCCTCTGATCAGCAAGATTGCATATGGTTTCGGAGATGTAGGATGTAACTTTAGCTGGATGTTTGTCAGTAACTTTTTAATGATTTTCTATACAGATGTATTTGGAATCAGTATGGCAGCAGTATCAGCATTGATGCTTTTCTCAAGATTCTGGGATGCGGTCAATGATCCGATCGTAGGTGGATTAACAGATAAAACAAACACAAGATGGGGAAGATACCGTCCATGGCTGTTGGTGGCAGCACCGATCACATCAGTGCTTTTGATCCTTTCTTTCTGGGCGCACCCAGATTGGTCAAATACATCGAAAATAGTTTACATGGTAATTACATACTGTCTTCTCGTCTTAGGATACACGTGTGTAAACATTCCATATGGAACACTTTGCGGTGCTATGACACAGGATATTGATGAGCGTGCCAAGATCAACACGTCTCGTTCCGTAGCAGCAATGATCGCAATTGGAATCATCAATATCGTAACAGTGCCACTGATCAGCAAACTTGGAAGCAACAGTGTAAAGAACGGTTATCTGTTTGTTGCAATTATTTACGGATGCATCTTTGCTGCATGTCATTTCTTCTGTTTTGCAAAGACAAAAGAACAGGTGACAATTCCGGAGAAAGAAAAAATCTCCATTAAAGTACAGCTGAAAGCCGTTATGCAGAACAGACCATATCTGCTTGCATTAGTTGGACAGGTGCTGTTCGGATTCACACTATATGGAAGAAATGCAGATATTTTATATTATTTCACTTATGTAGAAGGAGATGCTTCCTATTATACAACATATTCCATGTGTATTATTATTCCTTCAATTATCGGTGCAGCTTGCTTCCAGCCGGTATTCCGCAAGTTGAATAATAAAGGAAGAACAGCATCTGTTTTTGCATTACTTACAGGAATCGCTATGCTTGCAATGTTCTTCTTTAATGTAAAAGAATCTCCAATTGTATTCTATGCATTGGTAGGTATTACACAGTTCTTCTTTTCAGGATTTAACACTGCAATCTATGCGATCATTCCGGATTGTGTGGAATACGGTGAGTGGAAAACAGGACTTAGAAATGATGGATTCCAGTACGCATTTGTTTCTCTTGGAAATAAAATCGGAATGGCTATAGGAACTGCACTCCTTGCAGCACTGCTTGGTCAATACGGATATGTGGCAAATCAGGTACAGAATCCGGAAGTAATTGCAGTTATGAAACATGCATTTTCAACAATTCCCGGAATTTTGTGGATTGTCACAGCAGTTGTTCTGTTCTTCTATCGTTTGAATAAAAAGCGTTACAATGAAATCGTGGAAGATCTGAAAAATGGAAAAAGAGGTTAAGAAATATAAAAAAACGTGGCCCGGTGCACTGCACCGGGCCATTATCTATATAAACTATTCGTAATTTTTGGTCGAAGTCCGGCAATCATAAAAGATCTGTCGCTAATACAATCACCGTCTTCTTTTATTTATGATACTTTAGCATTCATCTGTATCAACTTGATGATGTTATTATACGGAAGAATTATGAACACCTCGTGTCACGAAAGCTAAAGAAAAGTAAAATTTATTAAGAGAATATAATCTAAAACTGAAGAATTGTTTAATCCAGATTATAGACGAAATGTCGATAATTTTGTTAAGGGAAGACTGGAAATTTTTCACGATACATGATATGATGATGTAAGTGTCAAAAAGTATAAATTGCGTTTGTGCTCGCACAAATAAGCAATTTATACTTTTTGACACGCCGAACACCGAAAACGGAATAAAATGGTGTGAACACACCATTTTATGGGAGTTTGAGGTGTTCGAGGATTGCGGGAATTGCATAGCAATGGAGCAATCCGGTTACATCAGTGAGTGGCAAAATTTACTTTTGACACTCGCATCATATGATAGAAAACGGTAAAAAAGGAAGGATGAAAATAATGGATATCAAAGAAAAGATTCATGCAACAACAGAAGAATTGTTAAGCAATATGGAAAGACTTGTAGCGATAGATTCACAGCTTGGAACACCGGCAGAAGGAATGCCATTTGGAGAGGGACCGGCAAAGGTTCTTCACGAAGCACTGCAGATTGCAGATGAGCTCGGATTCAAGACAGTGAACCTGGATAACTACTGTGGATATGCAGAGATGGGAGAAGGCGAAGAGATCGTTGGTATCGCAGGACATCTGGATATCGTACCGGCAGGCGGTGATTGGACATATGATCCATTCAAGCTGACAAGAGAAGGAGATTACGTTTACGGACGTGGAACAACAGATGATAAAGGACCTGTTATGGAAGCGCTTTATGCAATGAAGCTTCTTCGTGATTCAGGTGTGAAGCTCAACAAGAGAGTTCGTCTGATCATGGGATGTAATGAGGAAAATGGTTCCAGATGTATGGAGCATTATAATGAAGTGGCAGAAGAGTTATCTTGTGGATTTACACCGGATGCGAATTACCCATGTATTCACGGAGAGAAAGGTATGCTTGGCATGCTGGCAACTTCTAAGAATACAAAGATTATTTCTATCAATGGTGGATTTGTATTCAATGCCGTATGTGATGCATGTACAGCAGAGATTCCGGCAGAAGAAGGACTGAAAGACAGACTGGAAGCTGCTTTCGCAGAGACAAAACTTCAGGAATACAAAGTAACAGAGGAAGATGGAAAGATCACTATTTATGCAAAGGGAGTATCTGCACATGCAAGTACACCGGCATTTGGAGTTAATGCTGCAGGTGTTATCTTTGACTGTCTTGCAAAAGCCGGATTTGAAGATGATTTCGTAGAATTCTATAACTCACACATTGGTACAGCATGTGACGGATCAGGAATCGGACTGAAATGTGCAGATGAGTTTGGAGAGCTTACATTCTGTAACGGAATCGTTAAGACAGAAGACGGTGTGATCTCCGCTACGATCGATATCAGATTCCCGGTAACATACTCTGTAGAAGATATGGTTAAGATGTGCGAAGGAAAGCTTGAAGACGAGAACGGACGCATTGAGATCCACACAACTACAAAACCATTGTTCTTCCCGAAAGAGTCTCCACTTGTAGAGGCACTGTACAAAGCTTATACAGATGTAACAGGAGATACAGAGAACAAACCGTTAGTAATCGGTGGTGGAACATATGCGAAGTCCTTAAAAAATATCATCGCATTCGGACCGGAGAAACCGGGCGTAGATTACCGCATCCACGGTGCAGACGAGTACACACTCGTATCTGAAGTTGAAGAAGCAGTACAGATTTACATGGAAGCAATTAAGAACTTGCTTGCAATTTAATAGATGTTATTAAGTATTGCTTTGATCTTGCTTGTAGGAATGTCTATGGGCTGGATCTGTAAGAAAATCAAACTGCCAAGCCTGCTTGGAATGATGATCACGGGGATGATACTCGGTCCATATATACTGAATCTGTTGGATGACAGTATTCTTGGAATCTCAGCCGAGCTTCGAAAGATCGCGCTGATTATCATCCTTACAAGAGCCGGTCTTGGTCTGGATCTTTCAGGACTTAAAAAGATCGGAAGACCGGCTGTGATGATGTGTTTTGTTCCGGCAACATTTGAGATTGTTGGAATTGTACTGCTGGCTCCGAAACTGATGGGATTATCTATACTTGAAGCTGCAATCATGGGAGCTGTGCTTGCAGCAGTTTCACCGGCTGTTGTAGTACCGAGAATGGTGAAGCTGATGGAGGAAGGCTATGGTGTGAAACAGGGGATTCCGCAGCTGATTCTTGCGGGCGCATCTGTGGATGACGTCTATGTCATCGTGCTGTTTTCAACATTTACAGGAATGATGCAGGGACAAAGTACATCTATACTCAGTTTTATTAATATTCCGGTTTCTATTTTCCTTGGAATTGGGATTGGATTATTAATAGGGACATGTCTTGCGTATTACTTTAAGAAAGTGCATATAAGAGATACCTCGAAAGTGTTGATCATTTTGAGTATTTCTCTGTTGCTTGTTGTTATGGAAGACAGTTTGAATACGGCGATTACATTTTCAGCATTGATCGCGATTATGTTCATTGGGATCGGTTTGCAGAAGAAGAGAGAAGTTGTTGCGAAGAGGATTTCTGTGAAATATGGAAAGCTGTGGGTGGCAG
>ENA-OQHR01001422-OQHR01001422.1-human-gut-metagenome-genome-assembly--contig:-NODE-1422-length-11774-cov-5.870052_pt1 | contig 11774 bp, 8 predicted proteins | sample MGYA00242566_ERZ504725 | MGnify/ENA primary metagenome ERZ504725 (study PRJEB26092, sample SAMD00036217) | human gut metagenome | host: Homo sapiens | study: EMG produced TPA metagenomics assembly of... | reverse complement strand
AGTACACCCTGTCCACCTGCCAGCTGGACTTCTGCCTGCCCGCAAAGTTCCACCTGACCTATGTGGACAAGGACGGCTCTGAAAAGACCCCTGTGGTGCTGCACCGCGCAATTCTGGGCTCTCTGGACCGCTTCATGGCCTACCTGATCGAGGAGACCAAGGGCAAGTTCCCCACCTGGCTGGCTCCCACGCAGGTCAAGGTGCTGCCCGTGTCCGAAAAGACGCTGGAGTACGCACAGGACGTGACCGAGAAGCTGTCTGACGCCGGTATCCGCGTTGTGCTGGATGACGACAACCAGAAGATCGGCTACAAGATCCGTGCCGCACAGCAGGTGGACCGCGTGCCCTATATGCTGGTGCTGGGCGCCAAGGAAGCCGAGGCCGGCAACATCTCCGTGCGCGACCGCAAGGGCGAGACCACCGAGATGAGCCTTGAGGACTTCATCGCCAAGGTCACCACCGAGATCCGCACCCGCAGCCTGTAAGGTATAAATGATAAGTGCCCCGGAAACGCCGACAGGCGTTTCCGGGGCACTTTTTTTCACAGCAAAAGCCCCGCTCCCTTGTGCGCAGGAGCGGGGCTTTCGACTTACTGGTGACTCGAACGAAAAAAGGAAAAAGGAAAAAGGAAAAAGGAGAACGATCTATCTGTCACGCCGGGCGGCGGGGACTGTGTCGGAGCAGCCGGGCTGCCGCCGCAGCGGGAACAGCGGAGAATTTTGTGGAGGGTTACTCCACATCCTGCAGAGCGGCGTAGTCTTCCTCGCCGGTGCGGATCTTGACCACGCGGGTCACGTTGTAGACAAAGATCTTGCCATCGCCGATATGGCCGGTGTACAGCGCCTTCTTGGCGGCTTCCACCACAGCGTCCACGCTGATGCGGGAGACGATGACCTCCACCTTGATCTTGGGCAGCAGGGTAGTATCCACCGGCACACCACGGTACTTTTCAGGGGTGCCCTTCTGGATGCCGCAGCCCATGACCTGCGTTACGGTCATGCCGGTGACGCCCAGATCATTCAGGGCGGTCTTGAGCTGATCGAACTTAGCCAGCTTTGCAATGATGGACACCTTATGCATACCGGTGTCGTAGACGCCATCGTGGATCACGGGCTCGCGCACCACCGGCACGGCAGCATCCATCTGCTTTGCCGAAGCCTTGGTGACATCGTCCTCGCCCAGATCGGTGTTCTCGTTGGGGGTCATGGCAGCGGAGTTTGCATCCGAGATGGCAAAGCCTGCATAAGCGGAGGCCAGACCGTGCTCGTGGATGTCCAGACCGTCGATCTCCACCTCGGCGGGCACACGCAGGCCAAGGGTCTTATCAATGATCTTGAAGATGATGAACATCACCACCACAACGTAGACATCCACGCAGACCAGACCCAGCAGCTGGGTGCCCAGCTGTGCCAGACCGCCGCCGTAGAACAGACCGGCGTGGGCGGTGTTGGAGCCGGTGGAGAACAGACCCACCGCAATGGTGCCCCAGACGCCGTTTGCAAAGTGGACGGAAACAGCACCTACGGGGTCATCCACCTTGGCGATCTTATCGAAGAATTCCACGCTCAGCACCACAAGGAACCCGGCCACAAAGCCGATGAAGAAGGCGCCGAAGGGAGAAACAGTATCGCAGCCTGCGGTGATAGCCACAAGGCCTGCCAGAGAGCCGTTCAGGGTCATGGAGACATCCGGCTTACCGTAGCGCAGCCAAGTGAAGATCATGGTCACGCAGGTGGCAACGGCTGCGGCAAGGTTGGTGTTGAAGCAGACCAGACCGGTCAGGGTCATGGTGGCATCGGTGGACAGGCTCAGGGAAGAGCCGCCGTTGAAGCCGAACCAGCAGAACCACAGGATGAACACGCCCAGTGCACCGGCGGTCAGGTTGTGGCCGGGGATGGCGTGGGGGTTGCCGTCTTTGTCGTATTTGCCGATGCGGGGGCCGAGCATTGCGGCACCCAGCAGGGCGATCACGCCGCCCACATTGTGAACGGCTGCGGAACCGGCAAAATCATGGAAGCCCATGCTCTGCAGCCAGCCGCCGCCCCACATCCAGTGGCCGCAGATGGGGTAGACCACCAGCGAGATGGCAGCGGAGTAAACGCAGTAAGCCTTGAAGTTTGTGCGCTCGGCCATGGAGCCGGACACGATGGTGGCTGCCGTGGCACAGAACACGGTCTGGAACACGATGTACACCCACAGCGGGATATCAAGCCCCAGGTGGCTGTAATCGCCCTGAATGAACGGATCGAACCCGCCGATCAGCGCGCTTGTGCCGCCGAACATCAGGCCGAAGCCGATGACCCAGTAGCACGGTGTGCCGATGCAGAAGTCCATCATGTTTTTCATCAGGATGTTGCCGGTGTTTTTGGCGCGGGTAAAGCCCGCCTCACACAGCGCAAAACCGGCCTGCATAAAGTAGACCAGGAATGCCGCAACCAGCACCCAACAGGTGTTTATGGAACTGAACATTATAATACCTCCCCGGTTTGTAATGCGCTCCCCGCACCGAATGTGCGCGGGAGCCATGTTCAGGAGGCCCTCTATTCCTCCCGAGCAATATCCAGCGAAAACACAAAAGGCGCTGGCGGAATCACTTCCGTCAGCGCCTTTGCTTTCGATGGCACGAGTATAGCCCCTTTGTGCAAAACTGTCAAGAGCCGGGGTGCGATTTTTACGTTTTACACAACCCAGAACCGAGAAAAAAGAGGGAAACTTTATAAGTCATTCTTTTTTCTCGGCCTCACCGGCGGGCGTTTCTTCCTTTTTGCGACCGGAGCGGTGCCCGCCCTCCATCTCCCAGTGGAGCATCAGGCTCATCATGGCCCGCAGGGCAAAGGTGGCCGCCAACGGCACCACCGATTCCAGGTTCTGCAACAGGAAGGTCTTGGCGATCTCCGCCGACATCAGGAACTCCAGCGCCGTGGTCAGGCCGCTGGACATCTCGTGGAGGAAATCGTGCTGGCCATGGAAAAAGGTGGCCCGCACATAGTGGTAGGTGGCCTTGACAAGGCTGGTGACGATGATGAACAGGCCGATGATCTCAGCCAGCCCGGAGATCATCGGCACTGCCGTCTCCAGAAACCCCTCCATGCCGTGGGTGACGATCTGATTGAAATGGTATAACCATGCCATATTAGACTTCCTCGTGTTTCGTATCATAAACCGCCCTTTTCAGGGCCGGGCAGGATGTGTTTGGATAAGATTAGTGTATCCTGCCGCTTCTGCTTACAGCAGGGTCTTGATGTAGGCGGCCAGCTGCTCATCTTTGCAGGAGGCGAAGAACAGCTCGCTGAACTTTTCGCCTGCAATGGCTCCCTTGAGCAGGTCCTGGTCGATGCTCTGCAGGCACTCGATCAGGGGCTTGAAGGTGGCGGCGCGCACATCATCCAGAATGGCCTTGTTCCGCATCTCGGGCACAACGCGCTCCTTGGGGTAGCCCTGACCGTGGCCAAAGCCGAACAGCTTCTCGAAGCAGTACTCGAGGTTCAGCTCGCCGCCCCAGCCAAAGCCCTTGGCAAAGGGCATGGAAACGGCGTTGCCGTCGTTGACGTGGGCAAAGGTGTAAGCGTCCACGGGGTCCTCCACATGGCCGCAGATCACGCCGGGGAAGCTGTTCAGGGCCAGCATGGCACCCTCGCCGGTGCCGCAGCCGGTGATGACGTAGTCAGCCGCGCCGCTGTTCAGCAGGATGGCCGCCAGAATGCCGCACTGAACATAGGTCAGCTGGGCGGCATCCTCGGCGGTGTACATGCCATAGTTGACCACCTCGTGGCCCATGGGCTCCACCACCTTTTTCAGGGCGGCTTCAATGATGCCGTTCTTGGCGGCCTGACTGTTTTCGTTGATGAGTGCAATTTTCATGGAACATTCCTCCTGTTTTTTCGGATACCTCTAAGATACATGAGCGGCGGTGCGCTGTCAAGCGGCCATCAGCCCAGCTTTTTCTTCTGCTGGTGGGCCAGGATGGGCATGAGCAGGGGCGTGGGAACGAGCTTCTGGGCCGTGGTGGCAAGGCGCATCAGGGTGCTGGGCACGATGATGGTCTTGCGGTGGAGCATCCCGCGCATGGCTTCCTCCACGCAGAGTTCCGGGGTGATGCCCTTGAGGGCGAACACCACGTCGGCGCGGTCGTTGAACTCGGTGTCCACGGGGCCGGGGCAGAGGGCACAGACATAGACCGGGCTGTGCTGCTCCCGCAGCTCCTCAGCCACGCCGCGGGTCAGGCTGACAACGTATGCTTTGGAGGCGTAGTAGCCCGCCATATAGGGCCCGCCCGGCAGCAGGCCCGCCGAGGATGCCACGTTCAGGATGGTGCCAAAGCCCTGGGCTTCCATCTTGCGCAGAGTGAACTTGAACAGCCGGTGCATGGCCAGCACGTTCACCCGCAGCATGGAAAGCTCCTTGCCCTCGTCCGTTTCGGAAAAGGCACCGCAGGCACCAAAGCCCGCGTTGTTGATGAACAGGTCGATGCGTTCGTCTGCCAGTGCTTCGCACAGGGCGGTGACCTGCGCATCCTGCTCAAGGTCGGCGGGTACGATGCGGCAGAGGGTGCCGTGCTTCGCCAGGAGTTCGGCGGCAAGGGTCTCCAGCCGGTCGCGGCGGCGGGCGGTCAGGATGAGCCGGAAGCCCAGCCGGGCATAGCGGCGGGCAAACTCCCGCCCGATGCCGGAAGAAGCGCCGGTGATCCAGACAGTTTTGGTTGACATAAGCATTCTCCTTTTCTGCGGAAACTCCGTTGCCTCTATTCTATCACGGCAGCGGATGAGAATCCATGCAAAAATTCAAGGAAAAGCTATCCCTTGTTGCCCGGGAAATTTTGGAGTATAATAGACTCAAAGAACAGCGCACTGACGCAGGAGGAAAGAAAAATGAACAAACCGGTATTGGTGGTCATGGCTGCCGGCATGGGCAGCCGTTACGGCGGCATGAAGCAGATCGACCCGGTGGGCCCCAAGGGTCAGCCCATTGTGGAGTACTCCCTGTATGATGCCCATCGCGCAGGCTTTGAGACTGTGATCTTTGTCATCAAGCACGAGATCGAGGCGGCCTTCAAAGCCGCCATCGGCGACCGCGTCTCTCAGGGCATGAACGTGAAATACGCTTTCCAGCAGCTGGATGAGCTGCCCGCAGGCTTCACCATCCCCGAGGGCCGTGTCAAGCCCTGGGGCACCTGTCACGCCGTGCTGGCCGCAAAAGACCTCATTGATGGGCCCTTCGCCGTCATCAACGCGGACGATTACTACGGCCCCGAGGCCTTCAAGGTCATCTATGAGTATCTGTCCACCCATCAGGACGGTGCAGTTTACGATTACTGCATGGTGAGCTACCTGCTCAAAAATACCGTCTCCGAGAACGGCACCGTCTCCCGCGGTGTCTGCGTGGTGAACCCGGACGGCACCCTGCACAGCGTGACCGAGCGCACCGGCATTGAGACCTATGAGGGCGGCATCCGCTGCACCGCTCTTGTCGGTGAGGGCACGGATGACCTGCCGGTGGAAGCACCTGTCAGCATGAACCTGTGGGGCTTCGGCAAGAGCTTCCTGGACGAGGCCGACCGCCGCTTTGCGGGCTGGCTGCGTGAGAATCTGCCCAAGAACCCCCTCAAATGCGAGTATTTCCTGCCCACCGTGGCCAGCGAGCTCATCGATGAGGGCAAGGCGGCAGTCACCGTGCTCAAGAGCACCGATAAGTGGTACGGCGTGACCTACCGCGAGGATAAGCCCACCGTGGTGGCCGCCATCGCCCAGAAAACCCAGGAGGGCCTGTACCCCGAGGATCTGTGGGCGTGATAAGCTGAAACAGGCGCAGGAGCGAAACAAAATCTGTGGCGGCCCTCTTGACTTTTGGCATTCCAACGCATATAATAGGAATGCGAAAGAGAATAAGGTGATATCCATAGGATCACCAAAGCAACAAGAAGCCCCCTTGACATTGCGACTGTCAAAGGGGCTTCCTGCTTGCTAAGGGTTAGTGCTTACCGGCCTTGAACTGTTCCTCAAGCCACTTGCAGATGTAGTAGCTGACCACACCCGCTGCGACTCATTAACTCATTACAACGCAGAAGCGCCCCATCCGGTGAAGGATGAGGCGCTTCTACGTATATTTGGGAATATTCGGGGATGGCGTTAGTTGTTCTTGAGCTCCTGTGCCTTCTGCCATGCATTCAGCACATCGAGCTTGCTTACGGGATTGGCCGGGAAGAACTTCATCTCTTCCGGAGCCGTGCCCTCATCGTTCAGGTCAGGGATAAGCTCGTTTTCCATGGCCCAGCGGGCGGCATGCTGCAGGTCCATATCCTGTTCTTCCTGCCCTACATCGGGGTAGAGCAGTTCGGATTCGGGCATGGGTTTGCCTGCATCCTCCCACAGCATCATGGCAAGGGCGCTGCGGTTGCTGGGGAAGTAGGGCAGAGCCATCAGCTTGCCTGCAAATTCAGCGCCCAGAGAATAGGCCTGATAGCCCAGCACTGCGGTGCCCACAGCGGCAGTACCAATGATCGCGGCAGTGCCCAGCACATTGGGCCCATCATCTTCAATGGTGGCATCACGGTACTGTGCGGCAATATCCGCATCACTGCTCATGGTGTTCATGGTAAAGGTGATGCTCTCAGCCTTGTAGTCCTGACCCAGCGGCAGGGAGAACTTGCCGGTAGACCAGATGTCAAACACCATGCCCTCAGGGATCAGGGTCTTGTCCAGCGTCACGGTCACTGTTGCGCCTTCCGGTACAGAGTAGGTCTTTTTGCCGGTGGTCTCGTCAGTAGTAACAGTCAAGGTATCGGTCACATCCTTGTCACCGTTTTTCACGGTAACAATGCCGCCGGTCACGGTCAGCGGGTGGCAGACCGGAGCTTTGGGGGCGGGCACCCAATGGGCATAGAAGGTGATGTCCTTCGTCATGTTCTTCGTAGTTATTTCGTTCACATTAAGGGACGTGCCATCTTTGGTGTACCAGCCGGTGAAGTTGTAACCCGCACGGGTGGGATCAGGGATGGCAGTCAGATCATCTGCATTGATTTTTTGGGTCTTATAAGCCGACACCACAGCCTGGTCGGTCGGGTTGCCGCCCTTGTCGGTCAGGGTGCCGCCCTTGGCATCAAAGGTCACCTTGCAGAGGTAAAGAAAATTGCGATTTTTCAGTTTATCATTGTCAGCAATGTTAGAATTGTTATCATTGTCTGCAAGCAGAGCATCTGCGGCGGCCTTGTAGTTTTTGTAGTAGATGGCACCATTGGGGTTCCCAGCCGGACAACCTTTCAGACTGTCTTGGAAAGAAGTCAATCCAGCAGGGAGCGTAATGGATTCCAGATTGGAGCAACCTGTAAAGGTATCAGATTCAATGGTTGTTACTTTTTCCGGGATGGTGACGTTCGTCAGTGCAGAGCAACCAGAAAAGGCACCCTTGCCGATCGTCGTAATATTTTTACCTAATGAAAGCGTTGTAAGAGAAGTGCAATCACCAAAGGCACCAAAGCCGATGGAAGTGACGCTTTGTGGAATGGTGACGTTTGTCAGTGCAGAGCAATAAGCAAAGGCGCCCTCGCCAATGGTTTGAATGCCGTCATACAGCGAAAGCGATGTGAGATTTGTGCAGCCTGCAAAGGCAGCATATCCCATCGACTTTATAGGACCCTCGATGGCAAGAGTATGCAGGTCGGTGAGATAAAAGGCATATGTTCCGATGGAAGTGACGCTTTGTGGAATGGTGACGCCCGTCAGTGAAGTGCAATTTTCAAAGGCATAATTGCCGATCGTCTTAATCTTCTCACCTAACGAAAGCGTTGTAAGAGCACTGCACCCATCAAAGGCCCTATCACCGATGGAAGTGACGCTTTGTGGAATGGTGACGGAGCGAATTTTGCTACAAAGTGGGTTCCCTTGGTGGCCATCGTAAGGGTTGGCGGCAAATGAATATTCTCCCAAACCGGTTACAGGGTGGCCGCCCAACTCTGAGGGTATTTTGATGTTGTAGAAGTTAGGGTTTGCTGAATCATCAGGGCCAAGAAATTCTGTGATGGTTGCATTATCGCCATTTACCTTATACTTATACTTGTAACCGTCAACGATGGCTTCTTGTTCAGTTGCCGTGTCTGCTGCAAATGCCGTGACTGCCGACAGGGGCAGCATGGTGATCATCATGCAGACCGCAACCAATAAGCTGATCAAACGCTTGGGTCTCATAATTTTTTACTCCTTTTCCATGATATTCCCAAAAACTCTCTCTATTTCAGCCAAAACAAAAGAGCGCCGCACCGGCCAAACGGCTGGTACGACACTCTGAACCCTTGCAGACCCGCTGCGCGCTCGCTCTCCTGAAAGGGAAGCCGACGCATCTTCACAAGGAGGTGCAAGGTTTCGTATTACCTTACCCGGAGAGAATAACGTGCGGCTGGCTGCCATATTACAGGCCCTTTCGCTTTGCGTCGCAGCCTTTCGACTGGCTTGCCGATTCTTCAGTTTTTAGCGGGAATAGCATATTGCACAGGATAAAATACTCTTTTTTTTTTTTTTTTTGTCAATATGACGAAAATAAATTTGGAAAAGTGTACAAAAAAGGAACGTACAATGTGGAAAACAGAATGAAAACAAAATCCTGCGGCAGCACAAGATCTGCCTGATTTTATGGAGAATGCAGTGCAAGAAAAATGCCCCTGACCGAAAGAAGCCGGTCAGGGGCATTTGGGGTTGCTGCAATGGGCAGGGTCAGTGCCTGCGCTCGTACTTCAGGCGCTCCCGCAGCTCGTCCAGAGAGCGGTGCTTTTCGCCGTGGCGCAGCTTGGGGTAAGCGCGGAGCATACGGCCCTTGCCAAAGTACTTGGAGCTCCGGGTGCGGGCGCGCATCTCCTCGCTGCGGGCCTGCAGCTCCTCGGCCAGCTGTTCCAGACGGAGCAGCTCTGCCGTGCGCTCTGCGGTGCCCTTGGCTGCCAGCTTGACGGCAGTGGCGGCCTCAGAGGCATTGAGCCGGGCCTCCTGCGAGGACTTGCGGGCAGCCTCCATGGCCTCGTCGGCCTTGGCACGCAGGGCGGCAGCGGCATCCCGGGGGCTCAGTTTGGCGGCATTGTCCCGGGCCTCGGCAGCCGCCAGCTTGAGCTGCAGGCGGCTCTCGTCCATCTTCTGGTCCACATCCATGGCGGTGGTACCCAGCAGCTCGGTCATGGCATCGGACACGGCGTGCATACTGTCGGCCACCTTTTCCAGAGCATCCAGCTCACGGGCCAGGTCAGAGGCCGCAAAGGCGGTCACGACCACATCGGCGGCGTAGCAGGCGTACAGGATGCACATGAGGACGAAGCCCACCATCTGGGGGACCATCTCCACAAGGCCGGCGATCACGGGGTGAACGGCCTTCATCACCACAACGGTGCCCACGCCCCACAAAAGGGAGAACTCCAGGCAGATATATCCGCCGATGTTGAAGGGGAAGTCGCTGTAATCCCACCACCGGGTGTGGTAGAGCTTGTAGAGCGCCCAGCCGCCTGCCAGCTCCAGCACGCTGGGCAGGATCACGCCGCCGATATAGAGCAGCAGCAGGTTGTCTGCCAGCGGCGAAAGGGTGAACAGCACGATGATCATGCCAAAGCCGTAGATGGGGCAGACCGGGCCGTTCAGAAAGCCGCGGTTCACCAGCTGGCCGGTGGAAACGGCGGCATAGATGACCTCCAGGCACCAGCCCAGGCAGGAGTAGATCAGGAAAAACGCCAGGATCTGATACAGCGAAAAGCCGCAGACCATGGTGTTGACAAAAAAGGACATCTTACTCCTCCTTTGCAGCGGCAGCAGCTTCCTCCGCAGCCTTCCTCTTTTTCAGGACCTTGGGCTCGATCCAGGTCACGGTTTCATCGCCGGGCAGCTTTTTGGCGATCAGGGCCTTGATCCTGATGCCCATCTCGGTGAACATCCCCTCGTGCTCGGTGCGGATGTTCCACTCCGGCTCGTTTTCGTGCAGGTCAAAGGTCTTCCAGGTGATCTCGTAGCCGGAAGCGGGGAAATACTCCAGGCTGTCGCGGAACAGGTCGTCGTCATCGGTCTTGAAGTAGATCTCGCCGCCGTCCTTGAGGAATTCGCGGTACTGGATGAGCTGGCGGGGATAGGTGAGCCGGTGCTTGTTGGAGGAAGCGTTCTTGCTCCACGGGTTGCAGAAGTTGATGTAGATGCGGCTGACGGTATCCTCCGCGGTGAGCACGCCCTTGATGCGCTCGATGTCGGTGCTCATGATCTTCACGTTGTCGATGGGGCGGCCTGCTTCGGTGTAAGCGGCCTCGATCTTGCGCTTGGCAAGGATCAGCACCTTGTCGGTGATGTCGATGCCCAGATAGTTGTTCTCCGGGTGGGCGCAGGCCAGCTGGGAGAGGAAGCCGCCCTTGCCGCAGCCCAGCTCCAGCACAAAGGGCTGCTCCGGGCGGGCATACTGTGCGTGCCACTTGCCGCCCCAGATCAGGGGCTCGTGGACGTGGAAATCGGCGGCCATCAGCTCATCGTGGGCGTAGGGTTTGAAACGCATTCTCATAGTTTGTTGTTCTCCTTAAAATTAACGTGGCTCGCCCTCTCAGGCGCTGACGCGCCAGCTCCCCCAAAGGGGGAGCCTTTGGCAAAAACGGATAGTTTTCCGTACTGCCAAAGCCTCTCCCTTTGGGAGAGGTGGCTTTGCGAAGCAAAGACGGAGAGGGCGAGGATGCTTACCGGTCTTGCTTCCGCAAAAATTCTTCCACCTGTTCCGGCTCTGCGGCGCAGCTTCCCTGACAGATGCCGGGTTTGCCGCCGCCGCGGCCATTGAGGGCGGCGTTCAGGGCTTTGGTCAGGGCACGGACATCACCGCCCGCCTGGGCGATACAGTAGCCGGTGCCCTTTTCGTTGGGGGTCAGGGCCGCGCACAGGCCGGTGGTGGCTTCGGTCAGGCGGCTAGCCAGCCGATGCAGGCCGTCCGGGTCCAGCCCCGGCACGATGCGGATGGCATCCGCACCGGGCGTTGCCAGCGCGGCCAGCGCCTCAAAGAGCTGGCTGCACAGCCCGAAGTGGGTGAATTTCAGGGCGGTGTACTCGTCATACACCCGGTGCACGGCGTTGGCTGTCTCGCTGGCCTTGGCGCTGAGCAGGGCACCGATCTCTGCCTGCCGCGCCCGCATGGCCTGCGCGGCTTCCAGCGCGCGCCCGCCGCAGACGACGCTCAGGCGTACGCCGCCCTTATAGTTTTCGGCGGCCAGGATCTTGATCTGGCCCACCGCACCGGTAAAGGCGGTGTGGGTGCCGCAGCAGGCACAGACATCCGCCCCGGGGATGGTCACGATCCGCACCTGCCCCTCGATCTCCTTTTTGGAGCGGTAGGTCAGGGCGGCCAGCTCCTCCCGGGTGGGGTAGGTGATGTTCACCGGCACATTCTCCCAGATGATGCGGTTGGCGGCAGTCTCGGCCGCTTTCAGCCCCTCGGCAGAGATGGGAATGTTCGTGTCCATCCGCACGGCATCGGAGCCGATGTGGAAGCCCACGTTCTCGGCCCCGAACATGCTGTGCAGGATGCCGGAGAGGATGTGCTCGCCGGTGTGCTGCTGCATCTTGTCAAAGCGCCATGCCCAGTCGATGGCCTGTGCTGCTTCGGCCCCGGGCACCGCCCCGGCGGGCAGGGAGGAAACCGTGTGCCAGATGACACCCGCCTGCTCGTGGACATCGGTGACGGTCAGCACCGTGCCGTCGGCAAGGGTCAGGGTGCCCCGGTCGGCAGGCTGACCGCCGCCCTCGGGGTAAAACACCGTGCCGTCCAGCGCGATGCGCCCGCCGCCG
>ENA-OQHR01001418-OQHR01001418.1-human-gut-metagenome-genome-assembly--contig:-NODE-1418-length-11793-cov-7.441533_pt1 | contig 11793 bp, 10 predicted proteins | sample MGYA00242566_ERZ504725 | MGnify/ENA primary metagenome ERZ504725 (study PRJEB26092, sample SAMD00036217) | human gut metagenome | host: Homo sapiens | study: EMG produced TPA metagenomics assembly of... | reverse complement strand
TGATGTTACAGCAGAGGTAACGCCACACCATTTAACACTTACAGAAGATGATATTAATGAAGATGATGCTAACTACAAGGTTAATCCACCATTAAGAACTAATAAGGATAAAGATATGCTTATTAAGGGCCTTAAGGACGGAACAATAGACATAATTGCAACAGACCACGCACCACATCATCTTACAGAGAAAGACAGAGGCTTTGTTGAAGCACCATTTGGAATATCCGGTCTTGAAACAGCGGTTGCCATTATAATGACAGATCTTGTTAAGAAAAATGTTATTACACCTCTTGAGATGGCAGATAAGATGAGTTATACACCTGCTAAGATTATCGGCATAGACAAGGGAACACTTCTTGTTGGCAAGACTGCTGATATTACTATAATTGATCCGGATGCAGAGTATGTTATAGACAGTAAGACATTTGCTTCAAGAGGCAAGAACACTCCATTTAACGGCAAGAAGGTAAGTGGTGAGATTAAGTATACAATAGCTGGTGGTAAGATTGTATATTCTAATATCAACGGAACAGAAGTTATTATTGATAAAAAAGACTCCAAAGTATTTGAGGGTGTTTCAGAGACAACAACATGTTGGATGAGCCATTTTGATTATATTTCAAAAATTGCTCCGGGATTTGAAATTACAGCACACACTGCTGACTGTCCGGTTGCAGCAGCTGAGAACGCAGCCGAGAAACTGTATGCAATCCAGTTCCATCCAGAAGTACTTCATACAGTAGAAGGAACAAAGATGATCAACAACTTTGTAAAAAATGTATGTGAATGTGCAGGTGACTGGAAGATGGATGCTTTTGTTGAGAATACAATCGCAGAGATCCGCGAGAAGGTTGGAGACGGAAGAGTATTGCTCGCACTGTCAGGTGGGGTTGACTCTTCAGTGGCAGCAGGCCTTCTTTCCAAAGCTATTGGAAAACAGCTTACTTGTGTATTCGTAGATCATGGTCTTCTTCGTAAAAATGAAGGTGATGAAGTTGAAGCAATCTTCGGACCAGAAGGACAGTTCGATCTGAACTTTATCCGCGTAAATGCACAGGAAAGATATTATAACAAACTTGCAGGCGTTACAGATCCAGAAGCAAAACGTAAGATCATCGGTGAAGAATTCATCCGTATCTTCGAAGAAGAAGCAAAGAAGATCGGTACTGTTGAATTCCTTGCACAGGGAACAATTTATCCGGATGTTGTAGAAAGTGGTCTTGGCGGAGAATCCGCAGTGATCAAATCTCATCATAATGTAGGAGGACTTCCGGATTTTGTAGATTTCAAAGAAATCATTGAGCCGCTTCGTGATCTTTTCAAAGATGAAGTTCGTAAAGCAGGACTTGAGCTCGGACTTCCTGAAAGACTCGTATTCCGTCAGCCATTCCCAGGACCGGGACTTGGAGTACGTATCATCGGCGAAGTAACAGCTGAGAAAGTTCGTATCGTTCAGGATGCAGATGCTATTTATCGTGAAGAGATTGAAAATGCCGGACTTGATAAGACAATTGGTCAGTATTTTGCAGCACTTACGAATATGAGAAGCGTTGGTGTTATGGGTGATGAGAGAACTTATGATTATGCTGTAGCTCTTAGAGCTGTTAATACGATTGATTTCATGACTGCAGAGGCAGCGGAGATTCCGTATGAAGTTCTGAATAAAGTGATGAGCAGAGTTATAAATGAAGTTCGTGGGGTGAATAGAATATTCTATGATCTGACGAGTAAGCCACCGGGAACGATTGAGTTTGAATAAATCGAGTTGCTTAAAAAAGCCAGTGTTTATGCGGGTTTCAGCGATTTCGATTAGTCTTTTGATAACAAATTGATAACAGTCATAGCAAGTGCCATTATTCTTGTTATCCAGTGGTTTATGGGTAACGGAACAATTAACAGGTGGCTTGCAGACTAAAGTTCGGAGCTTGGCTCTGAACAAATTCCATATTATAAACTAAGCCCTTAGCTGTGGTTAATAACCATAGTTAAGGGCTTTTTTGTCGTTGCCAAAGCATCTGTAGGGAGCTGCCAGTGGCAGGTCCTGTAGGTGCTTATTTATCTTTCAAGTGGTCTTTGAATGCTTCCACGAGAGCGTCACTTAATTCCTGTGATGGAACTTTTGCCCAACGCTGTGTGGTGTCGAACTCTGGATAATGGTAACGCCAGTTATCGTATTCTTCTCTGTTGATTTCTTCGGAAGATAGCTTGTCTGCCTGTTCTTTCCAAGCATACAGCATTTTGAGGAGTTCATATGCTTCTCTGCCTTTGTCCTTGTTGACCTTTAAGCATACCTCTCCGTCTGCTTCACTGACAGTAAGACCGTAAATATCTTCAAGGGTAAACAGAGTGTGCATAAGACCGATATAGCTGTCTATGTCAGGAACATCAAGAGCCTGTGGAGAAACATCAAGCACCTGTGCCAATGCATTTGTAAGGTCTGCTTTCGGTTTGCGTGTACCAGTTTCGTACTGTGCCAAACGCACATCAGCACTCTTTTCTGGAAAACCGATTGCTGTACCGAGATACTTTTGTGTCATACCACGCATTAGTCTGAAAAAATGTATTCTTTCGCTGATAGCCATAATGATACGCTCCTTTTATATTTAGTGAAATAAGTATAGCAGAAATGTTTAGTGGAAGTCAAGAAAAACCGAAACAAAAATGTTTAATATTTTCTTTGCAACCACTTGACAATAGCAAATATGTTTAGTAAAATAAATTACGAATTAAACAAATATGCTTAATGCGACAACTGAATGACCGTCCGAAAAGCCAAACCGCCAAGACCTCGTCGGAGCAAGTTCCGTATCGTTCGCTTGTGTGCAAGCACAAAAGCTCATTCGCTGCACTGCTCCTCCTCTTCCCCAAAAGTCTCCGACTTTTCGGGAACCCCTATACGAGCGAGCGCCTGATGTACTGCGGTGCATTGGGACAGCACAGCGCCTGCCGACAAGCAGGAGTGCCTGTTGGAACTTTAACACGGAGAAAGCGGCAAGCAAAAAATTATTTTAAGAAAGGAAGAAAAAGGATATGGAAAACAGATTTATCCGAGCCGAAGATGTGGCTCAGGAACTAAACGTATCAAAACCTTATGCATATAAACTCATCAGACAATTAAATGAGGAATTGAAAGCAAAGGGCTTTATTACGATTGCAGGGCGTGTAAATCGCCAGTATTTTTACGAAAGGCTCTACGGAGCAGGAAAGGGGGAAATGTAAATGCCGGTATTTAAGAATGAAGATAACGGTACTTGGTATGTGATGGCAAGGTATGTGAACTGGAAAGGGGAACGCAAGCAGAAATGCAAGCGTGGCTTTGCTACCAAACGAGAAGCACAGGAATGGGAAAGAATGTTCAAATTGCAGACTTCTTCAGACCTTGATATGAGTTTTGAAGCCTTTACGGAGCTTTATATCAATGATGTGAAGAACCGTTTGAAGGAAAACACGTGGCTTACCAAAGAGCATATCATACGCACAAAGATACTTCCGTATTTCGGGAAACTGAAAATCAGCGAGATTTCCACAAAGGAGATTATTACTTGGCAGAATGAAATGCTTGCCTATCGTGATGAGAAGAAAAAGCCTTATTCACAGACGTATCTGAAAACGCTGCACAATCAGTTGTCCGCCATTTTCAATCACGCTGTCCGCTACTATGAACTGCGTTCCAATCCTGCGGCAAAGGTGGGAAATATGGGACGTGAGGAACACAAGGAAATGCTGTTCTGGACAAAGGAAGAATACAAGAAATTCTCTTTTGAGATGATGGACAAGCCTGTTTCCTTTTATGCGTTTGAAATGCTTTACTGGTGCGGTATCCGAGAGGGCGAGCTGTTAGCTTTGACTCCGGCAGATTTCAACTTTGATAAGGAAACAGTCACAATCAATAAATCCTATCAGCGTTTGAAAGGGCAGGATGTGATTACTTCTCCGAAAACGAAAAAGAGCAACCGCACGATTAAAATGCCGAAGTTTCTGTGTGAGGAAATGAAAGAATATCTCGGTATGCTTTACGGATTGAAGAAGAAAGACCGTATCTTTACGGTGACGAAAAGCTATCTTCATCACGAGATGGACAGAGGGGCAAAGGCGGCAGGCGTGAAGCGTATCCGCATTCACGATCTCCGTCACAGCCACATTTCACTCTTGATTGATATGGGCTTTTCTGCGGTGGCGATTGCTGACCGAGTTGGTCACGAAAGTATTGATATTACTTATCAGTACGCACACCTCTTTCCGTCAAAGCAGATTGAGATGGCAGAAAAATTAGATGATTTAGGGAAAGGAGATTTTGAAAATGTCAGCTAAGAACAGAGATAACAAAAATCGTTGGAGGAATATCACAGTAGGGTTTCGAGTATCGCCCGAAGAAAACGAACTCATTAACAGAGCTGTAGCTCTATCAGGATTGCCAAAACAGGAGTATTGTTACCGCCGTTGCTTAAATCAGGATGTGGTGGTACAGGGCAATCCGAGAGTGTATAAGGCGTTGAAAACGGAATTTGCCACAGTCCTTGCGGAACTGAAAAGGATTGAAGCAGGAAAAGGTGTGGATGATGAACTGCTGAGTGTAATAGAACTGATTTCCATTATTCTCGGCGGTTTGAAAGGAGAGGATGCGAATGGAGAATAAAAAAGAAATGACTATTCCAAATGTATCTGCGGCAACAGATGCGGAACAGTCACTTTCCAAATGTACTGACAATAGTATAGTCAATCAGGATACGGATTTCAAGGGGTACGAGCAATCTTTTGAAGAAATGCAAAGGGAAATACTCAGACAGTTAGACCCTTCCTATCTGAAAACAGTATCAATGACAACGCTGTATGATACGGTGTTTGAGGTTCAGACACCACTTATCGACGGTCTGCTCCAAAGGGGAACTTACCTTTTCGTAGGTTCCCCGAAAGTGGGAAAGAGCTTTATGATGGCACAGCTTGCCTATCATATCAGCACAGGCACACCGCTTTGGGAGTATAAGGTGCGTAAGGCAACGGTGCTTTATTTTGCCCTTGAAGATGATTACCCACGTTTGCAGAAGCGATTGTTTCAGATGTTCGGTGCAAAGGAGACAGGCAATCTGTATTTCGCAACGGAATGTAAAACGGTCAATGGCGGACTGGAAGAACAGATAAGAGGGTTTATGAGGGAACACCCAGACACAGGCTTGATTATCATAGACACCTTAAAGCGTGTGCGTGAAGCAGGCGGAGCAGATTACAGCTACGCAAGTGATTATGATGTTGTGGCAAGGCTGAAAGCGTTGGCAGACAGTTACAAGGTTTCAATGCTTATTGTTCATCATACACGCAAACAAAAATCGGAAGATATATTCGATATGATTTCAGGCACGAATGGTCTGATGGGTGCGGCAGACGGTGCATTTGTTCTCAGTAAGGACAAGCGTACTTCCAACAATGCCACACTTGATGTTGCTGGCAGAGACCAGCAGGATATGAAAATCCATCTTGTAAGGGACAGCGAGCGATTGGTGTGGAACTTTGCAAAATCGGAAACGGAGATGTGGAAAGAACCGCCCGAACCTCTGCTTGAGAAGATAGCGGATACGCTCTTTTCGGAAAGTGACAGATGGGAAGGAACTGCTTCGGAACTTTGCGAAAGGCTTGCGGTGGATATAAAGCCGAATGTACTTTCTTTAAGGCTCAGTATCAACGCAAGCAGGCTGTTTCGTGATTACGGTATCCGTTATCAGAACAGCCGCACACACGACGGAAGAAAGGTTTCACTTTGGAAAGAAACCGAGCAGACGGCGTGACAAACGGTGTCAAAGGTGTCAATGTTTTTGAGAGCAGCACGCTGTGAAAAACATTGTCACCATCGTCACACTTTGACACCGGATAAAGTTTAGGGGAGTGTGCAGAGAGTGCCTTTTCAAAGGCGGCTCTTTGGTCTCGCCTGCTGGCTCGGTCGGTTCGCAGGCGTGTGTGCCACCGGCACACGCTCACCCCTCGGAGAGCCTTCGGAGAACGCAAAACCTGTTTACAGGTCGCATTTTTGATGGGTGTACCCGTCAAAAGTGCTTTTGCGTTACTTTTGACAAAAGTAACAAAACCTGAGAATGTTGAAATTTACAGATGGGAGATGAAAAAATGCAGAGAACGATAAGTGCAATGGTCGGTAAAGGCTCGGTCAATCACAATAGCCGAAAGTTCCGAGCAGAAAATGTAGACGGAACTCGTACTCATCTCAATATCGACTACTGCAATGAAAATATAAAGACAGTTTATCACGAATTGTTTGATGAAGCATTGGAAAGATACAATGCCAAGCAGATAAGGTCAGACCGAAAGATAAAAGATTATTATGAAAAAATCCGAAGTTCCAAGCAGGAAAAACCGTTCCACGAAATCATTTTACAGGTGGGCGGTAAGGGAAATATGAACGCCGATACGGAAAACGGAGAACTGGCAAAGCAGATTTTAGATGAATACTATCAGGGTTTTCAGGAGCGAAATCCACAGCTTCGGGTGTTCTCGGCTCATCTGCATATGGATGAAGCTACACCACATCTGCACATAGATTTTGTACCTTTTACCACAGGCAGCAAGCGTGGACTTGATACAAGAGTGTCACTAAAGCAGGCTCTTGCAACGCAAGGTTTTAAGGGCGGCAGTCGTGGCGATACGGAGTGGTCGCAATGGATACAGTCCGAAAAAGAACAGCTTGCGGCGGTGATGGAACGTTATGGGATTGAGTGGGAACATTTAGGCACACACGAAAAACATCTTTCTGTTTTGGATTATAAAAAGCAGGAAAGAGAAAAAGAAGTGGCGGCATTAGGTGCGAAAATCGAGCAGAAACAGATTGAATTTGATGTGTTGTCGGAACGAGTATTGAACTATGATAAGGCAAAAGACGAGCTGTCAAATCTTGAAATAGAGCTTGATACTGCACCGAAATATCAGTTGCCAGAACCAGAGAAATTTATGACTGCAAAGGCATATAAAACCAAAATGGCAGAGCCGGTTGTAAGGAAATTGAAGCAACTTGTCAAAACGGTGCTTGCCCGCTGCTTTGAGGGGTGGGACAACTATCATAGGCTGAATACAGCGAATGCACAGTTATACCGCACCAATCAGCGTTTGGAGAAAGTCAATGAAAGATTGACCGAAGAAAACAAAATCCTAAAAGCAGAAAATAAAGATTACAGCCTGCTCCGTAAGGTTTTTGGTCGCAAACAGATAGATGATTTGTTGGAGCAGGCAAGAACAGTTAAAGGTCGCAAGCGTGATAATACACGATCACGATAGACAAAAATCACAGGAGGAAAAGGAAAATGACAAAGACAATTTTTGAAGAAATGGGCGGAACTTATAGACAGGTGGGTGATTATTTATTGCCGAACATCACAGTACCAGCCGAAGAAGAAATAGAGCCGATTGGTTTATGGGGGAAACGACATGCAAGGCATTTAAAGGAACACTATAAAGTGTTATATATGAACCTGCTGACAAGCGGAAAGCTGCATAGTTATCTTGCAGAAGTCGATAAGCAAGCAGAGGATATGTTTCTTCGACTGGTAAAGGAATATGCCGACAGACAAGATGTGACGGAACAATTAAAGAAAGATAATCCCTACGAATGGATTGGAAGAATGAATAATATTCAGGCTTGTGTGAGGGAAGTTGTAGGAACGGAGTTGATTTACACATAAGCGTTTTACGGTATGGTGCTCCTGCGTTTGCTGGAGTGCTGTGGTTGTGGTTGTAAAGAGGTTGTGAAAGATTGAATTTCGTAATGGTTGGATGTATAATTAGGAAGTGAAAATTTTAATTTGCACTTCCATAAGGTGAAATGTATTGACACAAAAAATACAGTATGATAGTATTGCCATTAGAAGAAAGAAAGGCACATTTTGTGTAAGGTGAGGAAATGATTAATAGATAATTTGATTTAAGTAAGACACATATAGTTATTGAGCCTGTAGAGAATAGGTTTGTTTTGTGTACGCTTAAGTTGGATTATCGCAAGAGGCATTTCCTTTGTTTTCCTTTTGGAAAAGAAATAAGGGTCTATTTAGCGAGTCTATTTTTGCGTATGCAAAAAAGACTCGTTTTTGTGTGTTCAAAATAATAATTGGCTCAGACTTCGAAAAGGAGAAACTTTAATGTTGCAGATAAAAAAATTAAATTTAACACATAAAAAAGACCTGAGAATAATTCTTAATGATTTCAACCTTGTGCTAAATGATGGAGATAAGGCAGTTATTATTGGAGAAGAGGGAAATGGGAAATCGACATTAATGAAGTGGATATACAATCCGTCGCTTGTAGAAAACTATATAGAAGCAGATGGGGAAAGGATAATGGGACACGAACGTCTTGGTTATCTTCCGCAGGAGATGCTCGATGAAGATAAGGAAAAAACAATATACGAATATTTTTCTGAAGAGGAAATATTCTGGGAGAAAACGCCTAAAGAATTGTCTGTTATTGCGGGAAAATTTGGAATGAAAAATGATTTTTTCTACAGTAACCAGACAATGGGTAGTCTTTCAGGAGGCGAAAAAGTCAAGACACAACTTATGAGGCTTTTCATTCGCGATGTTTCTGTGCTGTTGTTGGACGAACCTTCCAATGACATCGACATTGCGACGCTTACATTACTGGAAAAAATCATAAATGACTGGAAGCACATTGTGCTTTTTATTTCACACGATGAAACGCTGATAGAGCGTACTGCCAACATGGTGATACATATCGAGCAGATTATACGAAAAACAAAGGCGAGATATACCGTGGCAAAGCTTCCCTATAGACGCTATGTGGAAGAACGGCTTCATAAATTTGAAATCCAAAAACAGCGGGCACTGAGTGACCGTAGGGAGAAAAAGATTCGCGATGAAAAATATCAAAGAGTTATGCAGAGTGTACAAGGTGCATTAAGAAGTTGTACCAGACAAGCACCGTCTGTTGCCAAAAACTTAAAGGACAAAATGCATACGGTTAAGGCAATGGAACGAAGATTTGAAAAAGAAGATGAAAATATGACTCAGATGCCGGAACAGGAAGAAGCAATCTTTGTCAAATTAGGGGATGAAAACTCACACATTCCCGCAGGAAAAACGGTCATAGAATATGAACTTTCAAAGCTTGTGACTCCGGATGGCAAAAGAATTTTAGCAGAAGGAATTCATTTAAAAATAAAAGGTTCAGAAAAAATCTGTATGATAGGAGCCAACGGGGCAGGAAAAACGACTCTTCTAAAAAAGATAGCGGAAGAACTCCTAAATCGGAATGACATTAAAGCAGAATATATGCCTCAAACTTATGAAGACCTGCTGGATTTGGATGTTACACCGGTTGATTACCTTGATAAAACAGGAGATAAAGAAGAGCGTACAAGAATTAGAACATACCTTGGTTCACTTAAATACACACCAGATGAAATGGAGCATCCGATTCGGGAGTTATCAGGCGGACAAAAGGCGAAAGTGCTTCTCTTGAGGATGAGCTTAAGTGGTGCAAATGTTCTTATTCTGGATGAACCGACAAGAAATTTTTCACCATTGTCCGGTCCGGTAATAAGAAAAATGCTCCGAGAATTTCCGGGGGCTGTCATTAGCATTTCTCACGATAGAAAGTATATTGAAGAGGTGTGCGATAAAATATATCAGCTAAATCCTAATGGATTACAGCTAATTGGTGATTGATAACAAAAAGGATGAAAGACTGACAAATTTCAGGCTTTTAGTGAGTTGGAAAGCATACAAAGATTTGAATTTGGAGGATAGATTATGGTACGTACAGAAGATGCATGTGAAATTATAAAATATGCTTTGCAAAACGAAATTAAAGTATATTTAGATGGCGGATGGGGTGTTGATGCACTTCTTAAAAGAGAATCAAGAATACACAATGATATTGATTTGTTTGTTGAACTGAAACATTATCATGATTATATTTATGTGATTAAGCAGCATGGATTTGAGGAAGTAAATACTGATTATACAACGGATGGTCATACTGTCTGGAAAGATGATAAACAAAGAATCATTGATTTACATTGTTTTGAATTTACAGATGACGGAATTGTTTATGAGGGAGATATATTTCCATCAAAAACTTTTTCCGGTATTGGAAAAGTTGGAGATATAACTGTTTCTTGTATTGAACCATTGAGTCAGGTAATGCTTCATTTGGGATATGAACACGATAAAAATGATGTGCATGATGTGATGCTGTTGTGTGAAACATTTCAAATAGCAATACCAGATGAATATAAGGAAAAGTAAAATTTCAGTTTTGTGTTGAATCTCTAAGCAAAATAGCTTATAATTTGACATGCTACATATAGTTATTATCCACAGTTATCGAGTAGGTGTTATCAATGCCGATAACAAAATGATAACATTAGCTCGTATAGGCAGGATAATATGGATATATCAAATAATCAAAAGAACGAGAAACATTACAGAGAATAATTCCTAAACAAAAAGCGTTAGTCTTTGTAGAGTTTGAATAACGGATTAGAATGCCGAAAGCCTGTATTTATGCGGGCTTCCGGCATTTGTTTTATCAAATGGCTCTAGTTTGGCTCTATTTGTGGGGAGAGTAATGTATAATCATTGCAGAGCAGATGCAGACAGCCATAGCAGAGAACAGCCGGATGGCACTTGACCAGAATGGATATAATAGAAGATATGTTGACCTTACCGAAATGTACAATATCATCAAAGCAGATTATGACAAGATTTCAGAACAGATTGAAAGCAAAAAGGCTCAGAGAAAATTATTCAGGGGATTCATCCGTGCGTTGGAAAAGCAGGGTGCTTTGGTAGAGGAATTCGATGAGGAACTTTGGAGCAGCCTTGTGCAGGAAGTGATTGTAAAAGCAAAGGATGATATTGTGTTCAAATTCAAGAACGGATTTGAAATAAAAACGAGATAAATTAAATCCTGATTTGACACATGTTATAATAGAAGAAAAAATTCAAAAATTTGATTATAAAAGGTCAGATTCGTCAGTAACCATCGGGCTTGACGGGTTTGACTTTTTATATTGCAGAAATATGACATAAAATGGATATGCGAATTAGCCGATATAAGGTATAATGAATATAAACAATCTAAGAAATGTTTTATTATGATTTGTCAAGTGTGGAGGTAGTTATGTCTAATAATAATATAAAATTGGGTGATGGTGTTGCAGATACTTGGAAACAGAGTGCGAATAAAGAATTATCAGATATTGGTAAGATGCTTATAGATATAATATCAAAGTTTGCAAAAGAGAAGATACAAAATGTTGATTTGAATGAATTGTTTAGTAAGAAAAACGAGGATGAATTATTGAATATGTGGTCTAGCCAACTTGTGGAAAAGGGACTTGTTGCAAAAGGATATGCGGGACTGTCGGAAGAACTGTTGGTTAAGAATCTTCATCAAGATGGTTACTTAGATGGAATGTTTGTAGGATATGCCCTTGCTTTGATGTCAATGGCGGATAATAATGCTGAAAAGGATTTAATACTTTCTGTTAGGGATGATATCAGACCAAACCTAATAGGACATCATTATGATGATAGAGCTGAATTCACAGATCGATTTAAGAGTGAGAAGTATAATTGGATTAATAGCTTAAGCAAGGAAGAATTAACAGATAAATAAAATTATAAAAAAAGTATTGACTCCGACGTTGCGTAATGGTTTATGCTAAAGTCACCAAGTTAAAGGAGGAAATATTAATGATGACAGTGCATGAAGTGAGCAAACTTACCGGAGTGAGTATACGTACTCTACAATATTATGGTTCGTGATTGTCAA
>ENA-OQHR01001417-OQHR01001417.1-human-gut-metagenome-genome-assembly--contig:-NODE-1417-length-11795-cov-3.219065_pt1 | contig 11795 bp, 10 predicted proteins | sample MGYA00242566_ERZ504725 | MGnify/ENA primary metagenome ERZ504725 (study PRJEB26092, sample SAMD00036217) | human gut metagenome | host: Homo sapiens | study: EMG produced TPA metagenomics assembly of... | reverse complement strand
GAGGATTCCGTTTTCGATAATTGGTTTGACGAGCTTAATATACCCAAGCCTTCTGTGGCCCCCAAAAACGGATATACCACATGGTATAACTATTACAGCAAAATTAATGAAAAAATAGTATCTGACGACCTCGAGGCGTTATCAAAGGTGAAATCCGATATCGATATATTTCAGATAGACGACGGATATCAATCGGCAACCGGTGATTGGCTCACTATAGACAATAAGAAATTCCCTAACGGTATGAAATCTGTTGCCGACAAGATTCATTCAAAAGGAATGCTTGCAGGCCTTTGGCTGGCTCCTTTCGGCGTAGAGTTCACTTCCAAAACCGCTACGCAGCACCACGATTGGCTCATTCGCAAGAAAAACGGTCATCCGGTAACTTGCGGAATTAACTGGGGAGGCTTTTATGCCCTGGACATTGAAGTTCCGGAGGTTAAAAACTATATCAAACACTTTTTCGATGTCATTCTGAATGATTGGGGATTTGACTTAGTTAAGCTTGACTTTTTATATGCTGCCGCAATAATACCGAATCACGGCAAAAGCCGAGGCCAGCTTATGTGTGAGGCTATGGATTTTCTGCGCGAATGTGTCGGCGAAAAAATGATACTCGGTTGCGGCGTTCCATTGATGCCGGCATTCGGCAAAGTAGATTACTGCCGTATCGGTGCGGATATGGGGCTTAGATGGAAAGTTCCGTTCTTTTCTAACAGAGAATTCATCTCAACGTACCACACCCTCGGCAATTCCATATTCCGCCGGCAGCTTGACGGCAGAGCATTTCTCAACGACCCGGACGTTTTCCTCTTGAGAGACGAAAACATCCATTGCACGTTTGAGCAGCGCAAGATAATAGCAACTGTAAACAAGGTTTTCGGCAGCGTTTTATTTACATCTGATAATGTCGGAAAATATAGCGATGAGCAAATGTCAGTACTTCTCGACACATTTAAAAAGAGCAAAATCGATGTTAAAAGCGCCGAGTTTTTAAACGAGAACAAACGAATAATGAAATTCGTATACACACAGGACGGTATTGAACACACCTTTAAGTTTAATATTGATAAAGGCACAATAGTATAAAAAAGGAATCCGCAGAGCCAAGGCTTTGCGGATTTTAAGTAATTATCTAAATTATTCATATTTTTAAACTGTGGTATTCTTCTCCGTCAAGTGTTTTCCAAATAAACTCTTCATTTTCAAGAAGCATATATCCGTGAGCACTGTTTTCTTTCGGAATTGAAACCGAACCGGGATTTAAATAAAGATTATTTTCTCCGAATTCTTCCCATGCTGGAATATGAGTGTGTCCGTGGAGCAAAATATCTCCTCTGCAAAGCGGCGGAAGGTTATTCAAATTAAAATTATGACCGTGAGTTGCATAAATAAGCCTATCGCCTACCGGTATTATACAGTAATCGGCAAGTATCGGGAAGTTAAGAACCATTTGGTCTACTTCGGTATCGCAGTTGCCGCGTACACAAAAAAGCCTGTCTCTCACATCGTTAAGCATAGAAATCACCTTTTTCGGTGCATACTCTTCCGGCAAATCGTTTCTCGGTCCGTGATATAAAATATCGCCGAGCAAAAGAAGTCGGTCAGCCTTTTCGCGGTCAAACGCTTCCATTAAATTTTTGCAATACATCGCCGAGCCGTGTATGTCGGAGGCTATCATAAGTTTCATTTTACCACATCCGTTTAAATAAGCGGCAGGCTGCCACCTGCCACTTATTTTTTATTATTTTGTTTCGAGGATAACCTCATCGCCGTCTGCTGACAAGTTAATAGCCTTCAACGGTTTATCATAATTGTCAACTAAATAATTAGATATTTTATCCTCAACATTACGTCGAATAACATTTCTGAGATCTCTAGCACCTCTTACGGTACCATCCATTTTTGAAACCAAAAGAGCCGGAACATCGTCACTGTACCCGAACGATATACTTTTTTCCTTTAGAGAGTCGGAAAGCTCCGAAAGCATCAGCTTCGCAATATCTTTATAGTTATCCTCAGTCAACTCATTAAATACAACTATTTCGTCAACTCTGCCAATAAATTCCGGCCTTAAAAATTCTCTAAGCCCCTTAATGGCATTTTCTTTTTTAATATCGGACGGAGCTTTAGCAAAGCCGAGTGCACTTTCTCTTCTTTCGCTGCCGGCATTGGAGGTCATAATAATAACGGTATTTGCAAAGCTGACGGTTCTTCCGTGAGCGTCATTTGTCTTTCCTTCGTCAAGGATTTGCAAAAGTATATTCATAACATCAGGATGAGCTTTTTCAATCTCATCAAACAGAATAATGGAATACGGCTTTCTTCTGACCTTTTCGGTTAACTGACCTGCCTCGTCGTATCCCACATATCCCGGAGGAGATCCGATAAGTCTTGATACGGAATGCTTTTCCATAAACTCTGACATATCAAGCCTGATAAGAGTTTCAGGCGTGTCAAAAAGTTCTTTCGAGAGCAGCTTAACAAGTTCGGTCTTTCCGACACCGGTAGGACCGACAAAAATAAACGAAGCGGGTCTTCTCTGGACGGATAATTGCACCCTGTTGCGCTTAATAGCCGCAACAACAAGGTCCACTGCCTCATCCTGACCGATGAGATGTGCTTTAAGTCTATCCTCAAGCCCGGCAAGGCGCTTTATGTCGCCCTCCATAACTTTGGTAACGGGAATACCTGTCCAAAGATTTATAACCTTTGCCAAGTCTTCTTCTTTTACATCGTTGTGAGAGGCTTTTTCTTTTAATTCGTCTTCTTTTCCGTCATACGACAGTAATTCGGTCTTAACCGTTGCCAAGTCCTTATACACCTTATCGCGTTCGGCATCCTCTGTGGTTGTTTCTGCCTTAGACGTAAGCTCTTCCTCTTCGCTCTTTAATTCATCACGCTTTTTAAGGAATAACTCATAGTCACTTATAGCCTTGTTTCTAAGGTTCGCACAAGTGCAAGCTTCGTCAAGCAAATCTATGGCTTTATCCGGCAAAAATCTGTCGGTAATATATCTTTCGGACAAAGTAACGGCTCGATAAACCAAATCATCAGAGATTTTCACCTTATGATAATCCTCATAATACTTCTTAATTCCAAGGAGCATATCATACGTATCGTTGATTGACGGTTCTTCTACCTTGACAGGCTGAAAACGGCGTTCCAACGCTGCATCTTTTTCGATATTGTTACGGTACTCATTAAAGGTCGTTGCACCGATGACCTGTATTTCGCCACGTGAAAGAGCAGGCTTTAAAATATTAGCGGCATTCATTGTTCCTTCGCTGTCGCCTGTTCCGACAAGATTGTGAACCTCATCGATAAAGAGGATAATATTACCCTCGTTTTTAACCTCCTCTATAAGTCCTTTAATACGGCTCTCAAACTGACCGCGGAATTGTGTTCCGGCAACTAACGCGGTAAGGTCTAACAAATGAATTTCCTTGTCGGCTATTTTTGCAGGAACATCGCCTGCTGCAATTTTAAGAGCGAGCCCTTCGGCAATGGCAGTCTTGCCGACACCGGGTTCACCTATAAGACAAGGGTTGTTCTTTGTTCTGCGACACAGTATTTGAATCGTTCTGTAAATTTCCTTATCTCTGCCGATAATTCTATCAAGCTTACCCTCTCTTGCGCGTTCCGTAAGATCGGTACAATAAAGATTTAAATACTTTCTTTTCTTGTTTTTTGTACCTTTCCTCTTTTTGCCTTTTGTATTATCCCCATCGTTTGATGTATCTTCCGGCTCCGAGCCGTCGGAACCGTCTTCGGTATCATCGCTTTTCTCCGGAAACATTCCTTGTAAAAATGATAACGGCAAAGCACCTCCGGGTTGAAACCCTTCAATACCGTCCGGATTTTCCATCATCTGATTCATCTGCTCGGCAACGTCGTTCATCTCATCTTCCGAGATACCCATTTGATCCATTATTTGCTTTACGGGACCGATATTCAGCTCCATAGCACATTTTATACAAAGGCCCTCATTGGTGGTTTTGTCGCCGTCTATTTTTGAGATGAAAAACACAGCAGGATTTTTATGGCATCTGCTGCACAGCATATTTTTGTTCATCTGATTGTTAATCCTCTTTCTTAGTTTGCTTTTTTAATTTTTTCTCTTTAAATTGCTGCATGGTATTAGGTACATAACTGAGAAGAGCGGCAAATGTCAAAAGAGCGGCAATTATTACAAGAGCTATCATAACAGGATCAGGAAGCGTAAAATACGCTCTGAGAGCTCCGACTTCCGGTCCGAATGCAATAACAAGAATCATAACACCATAAAATGCCGTTGTCGCAACCTTGCCCCACATTACCGCTGCACTCGGGCGAAGACCGATGCCTATCATAATTGCACCGACAAGCACCATAAGCAATTCTTTTGCAATAAAGAAAAGAAATACCCATTTGAACCATTTCATAGTAGGATTGGTTGATTTGTTAAACTCAAGGAAAAGCACAACAGCTATAGTCATCTGTGTCAGCTTATCTGCTATGGGATCAAGTATTTTTCCAAGCTCACTGACCTGATTAAAGCGACGGGCAATCTTACCGTCGAACAAATCTGTAAGTCCTGACACTGCCAAAACTATTACCGCTGCCAATACATGGTCATGATAAAATAACACCCCGAATACGGGAATTAATATTATTCTGATAAGTGACAAAAGATTTGGAACGGTAAGACAGCCTGTAAACAGTCTTTTTAAATTTTCTTTCATAAGTTTACCCCTTAAATTGTTATTTTAATACTTAATTATGTAGTATCTCACCCGATGGGTACAACACTGTGGTTCTGTATAATTGTAATAATAGCAGAATTATTTACAGCTTCATAAAAAGAAGTATTTTGCTTGCTGTTCGCGGATAAAAGCAACAGAATAATACCGATAAAATATACCGCGATAAGCCCTTTAAGTATTCCGAAAACACCTCCTAAAACAGTATTTGCAGTCCCTATAAGGGGCAACTTGCATATTTTATTGAGCCATTTTGCCACTACACTTAAAAGCAAAGACAAAACAATGCTCAAAAGCAGAAAAATAACAGGCGAAAGTACCGTTACCGCTATCGGTTTTGCAATATCACTGCTCAATTTTTCAGCAGCGTCGGTGCCGGAAAAATCCCCGTTCAATATTTCACTCGTAATGTTGTTTTCATCTGGATCTGTTCGTAAGATATAATCCTTTATAATCTTCGGTAAATTATCTACCACAGCAGATGCTTTGCCGGCAGATGACATAATATCAGAGTTTTCCGAAAGAGATGCAGATACTTTTTCGGTGATATTAGGGCCTATAAAAGTGTCATAAATACTATTCGCCGCGGGCTTGCACAAATTTGCGGCTGAAATAACGGCAATCGCAAAAACAAGCACCTCCAAAAGAGTAATCAAGAAGCCTCTTTTTGCCGAAACAATAAGAAAAATCAACATAATTGCTAAAAGTGCCATATCTATATAAATGCCCAAATTATCACCACCGTAACAAATATTATACTACCATACAACAGCCCAAAAGACAAATTAACAAAATGTTAACTATTATCAGTGACTGTTGCCGTGTCATCCTCGGAATTGCTGTTTGTACTATATGCGGAAATCTTAGACGTAGAATATACATACGTATAAGTACCGTCAGAAAAGCAGCGTATACCATCACTTTCAACCGAATGTCTGCTGACTTCGTTTCCCTTCATATCAAAACAAATCAATTCCGAATCGGTCAACACACTCACTCGTTGATTATCACACGAAACCGATTTAACGGCACTCGTTATATCAACAGTAAACAGCTTTTCCCCATTTCTGTTATACACATTTAAAATTTTGGCTGAAGAACTGCCGTATTTTGAGAGCACAGCCGCAACCACATTGTTATCCGAAACGGAAATACGCGAAAGAGAATTTAAAGAAAGGTCCTCATCTTGCTTGTCTGTCTTGTTTTTTACAATAGAAAAAACATTCTCGCCGGTTATAAGAAGTGTATCTCCTTTTAAGAAGTTCACTCCTGAGATTATATCAGAACCAAAATCAAATTCACTTACTGCCTCTTCGTATGAAAAATCAAAAATAAGTACTCTCGAATAAAGCTCTCCGTTCTCAGCACCGACAACGGATACTGCAGCAAGCTTACCGTTATCCGATATGTCAATTGCTACAATATTTTCTTTTGCACACTTCCAACTGAATATCACTCTTTGATTTTTATTATAAACGGTTAAATCCGACTGTGAATTTGTTCCGCGCGCAGCAATTGCCGCAGTACCGTTTTTACCTATTGCAGCCGATATTATTTTCTTATCTGTTGTCCCCTCGTAAAGAGTTTTGGTCTTGGACATAATTTTAAATGTATTGCCTCCGATATCGGCAAGCAAAACTCTACCCGAGTTCCCATAACACAAAGGGGACGAATATGTATGCTGTATTTCACTTACCTTACGAGCTGTAGAATCCAGCACCACAGTCGAAGAATCATTGATGAGTATAAGGTCTGAGCCTATCGCTTTAACGTCCTTCACCTGCAAGCTGTCAAATAAATACGGGTAACCGTCTCCGCGTTTTGTCCCCGAAACTGCGGACGATATATAGTCGCCAACCGAAGAAAAAGTGATATTACCGAATTTATCAGCCATAATAAACAGCAAAATCAGTATTACCAACACAGTCGAAACAGATTTTATCAGTTTGACTATATGCTCCTGTCCCTTGTTCTTTTTTCCTGCAGACGCTTTTCTTTCGCCGTCTTTCATAATGCACCTCGTGTTCAGTCGTAATTTACACGATTAAGATAAAGCCCTTCCGGTGCCGCCGTGGCTCCGGCTTGGTTTCTGTCTTTACTTTCTATTATTTGCGGAATACTGCCGGGTACTATTTTCCCGCGATTTATATCAAGAAGAGTTCCTACCATTATTCTCACCATATTATAGAGAAAGCCATCCGCCTCAAAAGTAACCTCAATGATTTCATTATTTCTGATTACAGAAGCATTTTTAACAGTGCGTATTTTATCTTCAACGCTGCTTCCTGCGGCACAAAAAGCTGAAAAGTCATGCGTACCGATAAAATCCTGAGCTTCACTATTCAGCATATCCGTATCAATATAATACGGATAATACAGCGCACGCTTAAACAAAAACGGATTTCTGTAATCACTGTTTAAAAGCAAATATTTATATTCTTTTGATGTACAGTCATACCTGGCATGGAAAGAGTACGGTACTTCACCGCAGTTCTTAACGGATATACTCGATGGAAGTAATGCATTCAGCGCCTTTTTCAGTTTTTCCGGAGAGATATCCGAATCGGTTCTCATATTACAACAAAACATATTTGCGTGAACACCGCTGTCAGTTCTGCTGCAGCCTATGATGTTCTCTCTTTTACCGAGTATTTTTTCAATTGTGTTCTGTAATGTCTGCTGAATAGTAACGGCATTATCTTGTACCTGCCAACCGTGAAAGTCGGCTCCGTCAAACATCAATGTAATTAAAATATTTCTCATTGAGAAAAACATTCCTTTCGGAAGCTAAACTAAATCAGATAACGGCAGGGAGAAATTTATTTGCAACTATAAATCCGGCGGTAAGCAAAATAATAACGGCAACCGCCACATAATCTCTGCCCTCAAGACGCATAACCTTAAGTCTTGTTCTGCCCTCTCCGCCTCTGTAACAACGGCACTCCATTGCAAACGCAAGTTCATATGCCCTTCTGAACGAATTTATAAATAAGGGTATGAATATGGGAACAAGTGCTTTTCCGCGTTTGATAATTCCGCCGCTCTCTATATCGGCACCTCTCGCCTTTTGAGCTGACATTATCTTATCAACTTCGTCAATAAGAGTTGGTATAAATCTTAAGGCTATCGTCATCATCATAGCTATTGAGTGAACGTTTATTTTAATAACCTTTAGCGGCGAAAACAGACGTTCCATAGCGTCGGTAAGCATAGTGGGAGACGTAGTGTAAGTAAGCATAGAGCTTGCTATAACAAGACATATAATTCGTACCGTAGTAAAAATAGCCATATAAAGCCCGCCGGTATATAACGAAAATTTACCGATTGTAAAAAGCACAGTTCCGTCTTTATTGTAGAAAATCTGTAAAAGCGACGTAATAGCAATAATAATAAATATCGGTTTTACACTTTTCCAAATCAGCTTCGGTGAAATCTTAGATAAAAGTATTACCACTGTTAACGCTACTACAATGGAAGCAAGTGAAACAAAGTTTTTGCACAGAAAAACAATAACAATATATACGAAAGTTAAAACAAGTTTTATTCTCGGATCAAGCTTGTGGATAACTGAATTACCCGGAAAAAACTGTCCTATTGTTATATCCTTAATCACGATAAAACGCCCTCCTCTCGCAAAAGGCGCAACAGCTCAACCTCGGCGTTTTTAATAGTATATATATCTGTACGGACAGCCATACCGTTATGCTTTAAGTTTAAAAATATTTGTGTTAACTGCGGAACGTTAAGTCCTATATCCGCAAGGCGCTCAACCTTGGAGAATACCTCGTTTACAGTGCCGAACATCTCAACCTCGGATTTATTCATAACGAGCACCTTATCAGCACTTTTCGCAACATCTTCCATACTGTGAGAAACAATTATAACCGTGCTTCCGGTAGTCTTACGATAGCTTGAAATCATTTCAGCTATCATATCGCGGCCGCGCGGATCGAGTCCCGCCGACGGCTCATCAAGAATCAAAATTTCGGGTTCCATAGCCATGACACCGGCTATGGCTACACGTCTTTTTTCTCCGCCGGACAAATCAAAAGGAGACTTATTTAACATATCCGGCTTTAATCCGACAAAATCAGCGGCTTTTTTCACACGATTATCAATTTCATCTTCAGACAATCCCATATTTTTGGGTCCAAAAGAGATATCTTTATATACGGTACTCTCGAATAATTGATATTCAGGATATTGGAAACACAGACCTACTTTAAATCTTGCCTGTCTACGTGTTATTTTTGATTCGTTTATATTTTTCCCGTCAAGCAAAACCTCACCCGAGGATGGCGTTAAAAGCCCGTTCAAATGCTGAACCAATGTACTTTTTCCCGAACCTGTGTGCCCTATTATGCCGACAAATTCGCCTTTTTCAATAGATATATTTACATTATTTATTGCAGTTACGCGAAAAGGCGTCCCGTCCGAATAAACATATGAAAGGTTTTTTGTTTCTAAAATGGGCATTATTTTCTCCTAAGTAGTTTTAATATTTCATCAGAAAATTCATCAGCCGAAAGTATGTCTTCAGGAAGAGGAGCTCCGCTCTCACGCAAGTCATTTGCAAGCTTCGCCGTCTCCGGAACGTCAAGACCGACTTTTTTGAGAAGCTCCGAATTATGAAAAACCTGTTTCGGTGTTCCGTCCAAAATTATTTTTGCATCATCCATTACAATAACACGGTTAGCTAAAACTGCTTCTTCCATAAAATGAGTTATAAACACAACGGTCATACCCATCTCTCTGTTAAGCTTTATGCAAGTATCCATTACTTCTTTTCTGCCGCGCGGATCAAGCATTGCGGTAGGCTCGTCCAAAACAATACACTCCGGCAGCATTGCTATTATTCCGGCTATGGCAACTCGTTGTTTTTGCCCGCCTGAAAGCTTATGCGGCTCATGGCCACGGTATTCATACATACCTACAGCTTTTAAAGCATTGTCAACACGTTTTCTTATTTCCTCCGGAGGCACTCCGAGGTTTTCGGGCCCGAACGCAACATCCTCCTCGACTATTGTGGCAACAATTTGGTTATCCGGGTTTTGAAAGACTACACCTACCGTACGCCTAATGTCATACGACAAATCCTCGTCTGCGGTATCCATTCCGTTAACAAGCACCTTGCCACTCTCCGGAATCAAAATCGAATTGGAAAGCTTGGCAAGTGTTGATTTGCCGGACCCATTGTGGCCGAGAATTGCGATAAAATCGCCTTTTTTAAAATTTAAACTAATATTATTTACAACAAGCGGCAGTTTTTCTTCGCCATCATCCGCCTCATATCGATAAGACACATTTTGAAATTCTATTATGTTATCGTTTTGCATCTTGACATCCTTAAACCGTTTTTTTATTTGTCCAAATAGCTGATGCTCCGCACGGAAGCACCATTCCTGTACTTTTTACAGGCAACCCTATTTCATCACTTGATACGGTTCCGCCGAATTTTTTCGCTACAGCGGAGCCCAAAATATACTGCATAACAGACGGTGAAAGCCCCGTAGTGTATGAATTTATCAACATCAAAAGAGGATCGTCCGACAATACGTCTTTACACAAATCCACAAATCCGTATACTTCATTCTCAAGTTTCCAGACTTCTCCGCCGGGGCCTCTGCCGTATGACGGGGGATCCATTATGATAATGTCATATCGATTACCTCGACGTATTTCTCTCTTTACGAATTTAATACAATCGTCAACTATCCAGCGCACGGATTTATCCGCAACAGCACTTGAGGCAGCGTTTTCTTTTGCCCACTGCACCATTCCCTTGGAAGCATCAACGTGCACCACCGAAGCACCTGCCTTTAATGCAGCCACAGTGGCGGCGCCTGTATATGCAAAAAGATTAAGTACTTTTACTTCTCTGTTTTGGGCTTTAATAAGTTTACTTACCATATCCCAATTGACGGCTTGTTCAGGAAAAATACCCGTATGCTTAAAGCCCATGGTTTTTACATTAAACGTAAGGTCCTTATAAGCGATTTTCCAACTTTGCGGAAGTGCTCCGTTAACCTGCCAATGACCGCCGCCAGTGTTTGACCTGTGATACACAGCGTCTGCCCTGCTCCAAAGGTGCATATCCTTAGGCGTATTCCAAATAACCTGCGGATCGGGTCTTATCAGAATTTTATCGCCCCATCTTTCGAGTCTCTCGCCGGAGGAGCAATCTATAAGCTCATAATCTTTCCAAGCGGATGAATAACGCATTAAACTAAACTAACCTTTCTCTTACAACATCGGCTATTGCTTCGCCGAGCGACTGTATTTTAGCCTTATCTTTGCCCTCAAGCATTACGCGCACAAGAGGTTCCGTACCGGAAACTCTAACAAGCACGCGCCCGTCATTACCAAGCTCATTTTCCGCGCGCTTAATAGCATTCTTTATTTCCATATCGCTTGTGAAACGGACTCTGCCGTATTTTGACACCTTAACATTTATAAGAACCTGCGGGAATATTTCCATTTCTCCTGCAAGCTCCTTGAGAGTTTTGCCGGTGTTTTTAATTACTTTTAAAACCTGGAGTGCCGAAACCTGACCGTCTCCGGTTGTAGCGTAATCAAGGAAAATAACATGGCCCGACTGCTCGCCGCCTATTGAATATCCGTTTTCGAGCATATTTTCAAGCACATATCTGTCGCCGACTTTAGTCTTTTCACAATACATACCGTTATCATCGCAAAATTTGAAAAAGCCCATATTACTCATCACGGTCACAACCGCAGTATCTTTTTTGAGAGTACCGACGGACTTCATATATTTGGCGCAGAGCGCAATAACCTGATCGCCGTCAACGACATTACCTTCGTTGTCAACAGCCAACATTCTGTCAGCGTCGCCGTCAAATGCAAAACCGAGATCACAGTGATTATCGATTACACATTTTCTCAATCCGTCCATATGCGTCGAACCGCAATCGGCATTTATGTTTACACCGTTGGGCTCGGCGTTTATAATTATGCAATCCGCTCCGAGGGATTCAAACACACGTTTTGCGGAAACGCTTGAAGAACCATTTGCGCAGTCTATGGCTATTTTAA
>ENA-OQHR01001412-OQHR01001412.1-human-gut-metagenome-genome-assembly--contig:-NODE-1412-length-11824-cov-8.147782_pt1 | contig 11824 bp, 9 predicted proteins | sample MGYA00242566_ERZ504725 | MGnify/ENA primary metagenome ERZ504725 (study PRJEB26092, sample SAMD00036217) | human gut metagenome | host: Homo sapiens | study: EMG produced TPA metagenomics assembly of... | reverse complement strand
ACTAAACGATTGAATGCTTGCAAAGACTTACCTGCTTTACCAATCATAATCGCATTGTTTTTTGTATTTACAGTAATGCGATAGAATCCATGATCATTTTCAATTTCAACAGTTCCATCTAATTCTGCATTATCAAAATATGTTTGAATATATGACTTAATAAAATCTTCAATATCTTTTTGGCAATAAGCTTCAATCTCAATTGTTTTACCAATTCCTAAAAAACCACTTTTTTCTTCTGTAATTTCATAATGAAGTTCTTCTTTAGTACAACCCTTCGCATTGCATGCGGCTGCTAAAGCTTCATCTAATGTTTTTCCAGTATATTTATCGAATTCCATATGAGCTACCTACTTTTTGTTCATGATTTGGTGTAGGATTAAAGATTGAGCTACACGGATTACACTAGATACTAACCAATAGAATGACATTGCCATTGGCCATGAAATATACATAATACAAATCATACCAGTCATGAAATACATATACATATTCATACTGTTAGCCATAGGATTTCCATCGTTTTGTGCATATTTTTTAACTTTAACGTTATCTTTCTTATCTTGCCATTTCTTTAACCATTGAGGTAATTTCATTGAGACAATATAGAAAATAACCATTAATACATAAATAATAATACAAGGAATATTTAATGCTTTAATTCCTTCAATTGGAGTACCAAACAATGAAATACCAATAAAGCTACCACTAACAACGCTTACAGCACGCATTGTAGCATAATACATACCCATCATAATTGGTAACTGAATAAATGTTACTAACATTGATCCAAATGGATGAATATCATACTTTTGATAAATATTTTGCATTTCCTGAGCCATCTGCATTTTAGAACGTTCATCTGTTTTGTCTTTATATTTATCTTGGATTCTTTGAATTTCAGGTTGAATTTCCTGCATTCTTTGTGTAGACATTTGTGATTTACGTGTAAATACAAATACAAGCATCTGAATCAATAAAGTTGTTACAATAATACCAACTCCGGCATCAGTTTTTGCGGAAACTAAGTTGATGATTTGGGCAATTGGCCAAACAATCAATCCATCAAACCAACCGTGTGACATAGAACTTTTAAAAGTTGTCGCAGGAATTGTGATTTTACCATCTTTGACTTGCTTTTTAAGTTCTTTCTTTTCAGCTTTATCTGTAATATCGCTGATATTGATTTGATTTACATCAATTGTTGTTTCTTCACTTGCAATAATTTGGTCTGCTCTTGTTTTTCCATCTTTACCTCTTGGATTTGCACAAGCCGTACATGTTAATAATACCAACATACATAAAAAGACCAATTTCGCTTTTTTTTGCAAAAATTGTTTCATTTTTTATTCCTCTACTTTTTCAAAAATCTTTTATTTATCCGATTTTGATTTTCTTTCATTTCTTTTTTATTCTCTTCAAACGATTTATTAGTGAATGCAGGTCGAACTATGATAATAAGATCATAACCCTCTTCAAAAGTAAAAATTTCATCCACCATACTACGAAGTTGTCTTTTTACTTTATTACGACAAACGGCATTTCCTAATTTTTTCCCCACACTGATTCCTACTCTAGCATGGTCTAGTTTTCGTTTTTGAAAATAACAAACAAATGATGACGACTTAACAAATTGTCGATTCTGGATGATGGAAGAAAACTCATAGTTTTTTAACACACGAAATTCTTTTTTCATGTTAATTCCCTATCCAGACAAAAAAATCACCTAGCAGGTGATTTCTATGCGGATAAAACCTTTCTGCCTTTCGCTCTTCTTCTAGAAAGAACGCTACGTCCACCAACAGTTGCCATACGAGCACGGAAACCATGAACTTTTTGGTGTTTTCTCTTACTTGGCTGATATGTTCTTTTCATCTTGATTACACCTCTCAGTCTTTTTCTTCATTCTAAATTTTCAAATAAGATTGCTCAAACATTATAAACATAAATTAAAATGATTGTCAATAAAATAATTATCACTTATGCTTACTTTTCAGTATTTCATATGCTTTTTGTGTTAAACGATACATAAATGGATAAACTGGTATATCAAATTCCATCCTTACTTGGATATAATAGATAGCCGTACTTAAATCATGCTTAAATTATTTGTGTTTTGCGTTTCTTTCCTTAATCTTCTTATAAAATTTAAATGCAACATTATACAATAATGAATTAACCGGAATATCAAATTCACCAATGTATTCATTGATTCTAGGATGATATATTTCTTTAAAATCAACAAGTCCTCCCTTAAGAGTTCCTTCAATTCCACCCATATTACTTGTTTTACATCCAAGTTCAAAACATTTTTCCATTGTTTTATACCAAGTTAAATAGGGTCCCATCAAACGTTTAAAATCTTCATTCATTCCTGCATATAAGATTTCTGATGTATGTCCATATTTTACGGTTAGTGTTCCACAAACACAGACTGTTTCACCATATGTTTTCACATCTTCTTCATATTTACTGATTTTCTTCTCTAATGAGTCTTTTAATTCTTCCAATGTAAAACGTTTCTTCTTTGCGTTTTCTGGACAATTCTCTAAATCTAGTAAACACTGTTCGTATCTTTCTTTTGTCTCTATTAACATATCGTGGATATGGAAATAGGCTAAAGTGATAAATGCATCATCTGCATATGTATCTAGAAGTAATTCATAATACTCTTTTGTTCGTAAAGAAATTCCTTTTCTTTCCTCTGTACATTTCATGACTTTATCAAAGTCTTCCAATAATTCTTTGTGTCCAAATTGAATATCTAAATTTTGTTTCTGAGCAATTTTAATGTTCTTTTTCCCTTTTTTAGATAAATTGTCCATTCCAAAATCATCCGCATACTCTACCATATTGTATCTTGGTTGAATGGTTGTATCAAAATCTTTATTGAATCCATAATGAATGGCTTTACATGATTTAATATTTTCAAACTCTTCCTTATAATTAAATTCTTTTCTTTCTTCGTCTAAGTGGAAGCTTGAAATTAAAATACTTGGATCAAATTTAATAAATAAACAATGTTCTTTTTTGGCAATTTTCTTTAATTCTGTAAAGTAAAAATTCAATAACTCTTTATTTTTATAATCTAAAATTGGTCCTCTAGGCAAATAAAACATAGAAAAAGAAAGTGGTAATGGACGAATCAATACCAACCCAGCGGCTACTAATGTATCCTTTTCATAAACCCCTGTATAAATGGCGTTCCAATTATTTTTTATATTTGCCCATTTGTAGCTTTGAAGCAAACTACAACTAGGATGATTTTCTACAAAGTGATCGTATTCTTTTTGATTTATATTCGATTTAAAAATATACATATACTTTTATACCCCTTTATATTCCTGCACTTCATTATAACATTTTATTAGTTTTACACAAAATGGTCTATATATTATCCACATATTATATACATGGATCTGTATTCTATTTTATTTTAATTCAAAATATGCATATAAAATGTATATAAAATCATAAGTTATACAGTGGATAAAGGCATTCTAAATTCATTCTCTGTATAACTTGGGAAAAGTCATTGAGAGCCTTTGTTTATCAATAATTCTCTATGTATTTAATATGAATATAAAGTGAGTTATCCCGATTTTGTTCATTTTTTTTGCACATAAGTCCACATTGGGAAAAAATTTATCCCAAAAGAATAAATGGGGATAAGTGTAAAAATCGTGTATAATAGTAATACTGCAAGGAGGTTTTACTATGTCTACCATGTCTTATGCATCGATATGGAATGAAACTTTACAAAAAATACAAGAATCCAACTATTTTGATAGTCATACATTCAATTCATGGATTTCAAAAACAACTCTATTTAAAATAGAGGATAATATAGCTTATGTAGCCTATCGTTCTACAATCACTTTTAGTATTTTAAAGAAACAGAAAGAAAAAGAACTGTTTGAATCCACTTTAAGTGAGGTCTGGGGCGATACATTAACAATTCAGTTTATCCACCAAAGAGAAATGGAAAAGATGATGCCTGAAGAGGTTGTCAAACAAAGAACGAATGTTTTATTAGAAAATAAATTCAATCCTTCTTATACATTTGAAAATTTTGTCGAAGGTAATTCTAATGCGGAGGCTTATGCCGCATGTTTAGCTTGTTGTACACAAACGACTTCTCATCCCTTCAATCCCCTTATGTTGTATGGTAATTCTGGCTTAGGTAAAACCCATTTACTACATGCGATGGGAAATTATCTAGCTAAGGAACATCCTGAATGTAAAGTAATTTATATGTATAGTGGAGATTTAGTTTCTTTATTGATTGAAGCTATGAAAACCAAAAATGTTCATGGTAATACTGTAGAAAGAGTCAAGGAACAACTTCTAGACTGTGATTATTTCTTAATTGATGATATTCAAAATTTGCAGCAACATTCTAGCAGTCAGGAAATCTTCTTCACTGTCTATAATCAGCTGATTCAAAAGAATACACAGATTATTATCACAAGTGATATGCATCCTAGTGAGATTAGTGGATTACAGTCTCGTTTAATTTCACGCTTTGTTTCTGGGCTTACAATCAGTATTTCTAAACCAGAATTCGAAACTAGCAAAGCAATTTTAAAGAAGAAAATCGAAGGTCGTGAAGAAAGTGTGAATATGAGCGAAGATGTTATTGATTATTTAGCTGGTAAATATTCAAATGACGTAAGAAATCTAGAGGGGACTTTAAATCGCTTGATATTTAATGCGACACTATTTAATCCAGATGTAATCGATATGGATTTTACGCGTAAAGTATTAGTTAAAGAGCCTATTGTATCGCAATCAGATGAATTGACAATCAAAAAGATAAAGAAGGCTGTAACACGTTTTTATGGCTTATCTTACAAAGATTTAGAGGGTAAATGTCGTCAAAAATTTATTGCGAACGCAAGACATATCTGTGTTTACTTATCTAGAGACTTGCTTCATAAATCTTATGTATCTATTGGGCAAGAATTAGGGGGTCGTGATCATACGACAATTTCTAGTTCGTATGAGCGTGCTAAGAAATTGATTCAAAAAGATGAAGCTTTTAAAACAGCTGTTGAAAAAATTCGTAGCACTTTGGATTCTTAATTTATACACTGTATTCCTCATGGAATCCACATTCCAAAAATTAGCGTAGAATACGTATTTTAAAGGGTCTGTGCAATTTTTACACACTTATACAGTCCCTTATATTATAATTTATATATAAATATATTAATAAAAGGAGGATTTTATGCATTTTTCTATTGATCGAAAATATTTTTATGACAAGCTATCTATTGTTTCTAGAGCTATTAGTGTCTTTTCTCCATTACCTGCACTATCAGGTATTTGTATTGATTTAAAAGATGGTTCAATGATTTTAACTGGTAGTGATTCAAATATATCCATTCGTACTGTAATTGTTCCTGGTGAATTGAATAATTTAGATATTGAAGAAGAAGGATCTATTATTATTGATTCTAAGTATTTGTTAGAAATTGTTCGTAAGTTGGATTGTAAAAATATTGAAATTGAAGTCATTGACTACTCTTTAGTTCGTATTTCTAGTGATAATGGTCAATTTAACTTAAATGGTATTCGTTCTAATGAATATCCTGATATTGATTTTACACAACCTAATCATTATTTTGTATTGAAGGCAACAGATTTAAAATCAATCGTTTCTCAGACTGCATTTGCGTGCAGCGACAAAGATCAACGTCCGGTATTAACGGGGGTAAACTTCAATTCACAAGGTAATATGTTGTATTGTTCTGGAACAGATTCATATCGTTTAGCTAGAAAAACCATTGAATTGAATTCAAGTCAAGATTTTAATATCACAATTCCTAGTAAATCTTTAACTGAGGTTGTTCGCTCTGTTTCGGATGATGATACAATCGATATTTATGCAGATTCTAAAAAGGCACAGTTTGTATTTGATAAAACAATTATCCAAACTCGTTTAATTGATGGAACTTTCCCAGATGTACAAAGAATTATTCCTACAAGTTGTGTATCTAAGATGTTGGTGGATTCATATGAAATTGCAGGTACAATTGATCGTACTAACTTCATTCGTAATGATAAAGTACATTTAATTAAATTGGAATGTTCAACTGCAGAAACTCATGTTAAGACGTATTCAAGTGAAATTGGAAACTCTGATGAAGTATTGACTAAGTGTGAATATGAAGGAGAAGATATTTCATTGACATGTAATGGTACATATATGTTGGATGCAATCAAGGCATTGGGATGTGAAAAAGTATTAATTGAATTTTCTGGATTTATGAAGCCTATCAAGGTATCAAATCCGGAAGATGCTTCAGTCTTAATGATTTTAGTGCCAATTCGTAGTTATGATTAAAGAAAATGCCGTTTAAACTCGTTTTAAACGGTTTCTTTTTATATCGGTATCTCTGTACGCATAGCTATTTATGTCGTTTTATGATATAATTATAGTGCGAAAAGAGGTATTTTCATGGAATTTGAACTTAAAGATGAGTATATTACATTAGAACAATTGCTAAAAGCTTGCGATGTTGTCTATAGTGGTGGACAGGCCAAGGAATATTTAGCAAACATGGAAGTATTAGTCAACGGCGTTAATGAAAATCGTCGTGGAAAAAAGATCTACCATGGAGATATTGTAGAAACTAATGGAATAAGGATTGAAGTGAAATGAATGTTGAAAAACTGACATGTTTTCATTTCCGTAATTATGAAACCATGTCTTTTTCTTTTACACCAAAATGCATTCATTTTTTATATGGAAAAAACGCACAGGGCAAAACAAACTTAATTGAAGCTATTTATTTTTTAAGTCATTTGCGTTCGTTTCGAACAAATCAATTGGACAGTATGATCATGCATGGGTGCAATGAATTTTGTGTTCAGGCAACGGTGGAGTCTAATCACAGAAAAGAAGAATTGAAAGTGATTGTGGATCATCAAAAAAAGCATTTGTTTCGTTTTCAAAATCCAGTTAAGAAGTATTCCGATTTTATTGGAATTGAAAATGCAATCTTATTTTGTCCAGACGATTTATCTTTATTTACTTCATCTCCAAAAAATCGAAGACGATTTATTGATATGGAGTTAATGAAATTGTCAAAAACGTATACGGTTACGTTATCTTCGTATCAAAAAATTTTAAAGCAGAGAAATCAAGCTTTGAAACAGAGTAAAGTGGATGAGTGTTTAGTTCAAATTTATTTGGATCAGATGATAGATGTTCAAAAAATCATTATGAAACAAAGAAATGAATTTTTGAATTCTTTGATGATAAAAGCGCGTGAGCTATATCCATTCTTTTCAAATGAAAAAGAATATATAGATGCTAAGTATATAACGTTTATTGATTTGGATGGAGATATGAAGGAAGCTTATGCCAAGGTTTTTGAAAAAGAAAAAAAATATCATCAGACTTTGATTGGAATTCACAGGGATGATATTTTATTTGAATTGAATGGAAAACCTGTATGTGAAGTGGCTAGTCAGGGGCAGAAAAGAAGTTTTGTACTGGCACTTAAATTGGGGTTAGCCCAAATTATTTTTGAAAAGAGTGGGCAATATCCAATTTTATTATTGGATGACGTATTTAGTGAACTGGATAATCTTAGAAAGCGACAATTAATTGAAAAGCTTCCTAATGATATGCAGATTTTTATAACAACAACAGAACGATTGAATATGCATTGGAATCGTGAAGTTCGATTCTATGATATAGAACAAGGGAGAATCAAGGAGGTCTTAAAATGAGTCAGGATGAATTACAAAAAGAGATTCTTGAATTTGAAGAATTAGAAACACAAGCTACACAAGTAGAACATTCGTATACAGCGGATGATATTCAGGTGTTAGAAGGGTTAGAAGCGGTTCGTTTGAGACCAGGTATGTATATTGGTTCCACTTCTGTACGTGGACTTCACCATCTAGTTTGGGAAATTGTGGATAATGGTATTGATGAGGCCTTGGCTGGTTTTGCAAATCGAATTGATGTGACAATTGAACCTGGTGACGTAATTGCAGTGCGTGATAATGGGCGTGGTATGCCAGTTGGAATTCATGAAAAGACAGGAATTAGCGCAGTAGAAACAATTATGACGGTATTACATGCAGGTGGTAAATTTGGCGGAGGCGCTTATAAGGTTTCCGGAGGTTTGCATGGTGTTGGTGCCAGTGTCGTTAATGCGTTGAGTGAATGGTTAGAGGTTACTGTTTATCAGGATGGTAAAATCTATTTTATTCGTTTTGAAAATGGTGGACATGCGGTGGAGCCTTTAAAAATTATTGGTACAACAGAAGAAACAGGTACTTTAGTTCGTTTTAAAGCAGATCCAACGATTTTTAAGGATACAACAGTTTATGATTATGAAACGTTGAATTCTCGTCTGCGCCAGCTTGCATTCTTAAATAAGGATATACGTTTAACTTTAACAGATAAAAGAACATCAGATGGTCCAAGTAATGACTATAAATATGAGGGTGGAATTATTGAGTATGTACAATTCTTAAATAAGAATAAGAGTACAATCAGTGATAAAGTCATTTATGTAGAGGGATTGCAGGATGGTATTCTTGCAGAAGTTGCTTTGCAATATAACGATGGCTATCAATCTAGTATTTATTCTTTCTGTAATAATATTCATACGCATGAAGGTGGATATCATGAAGATGGTTTCAGAATGGCTTTGACTCGTTGTATTAATGCCTATGCGAAAAATAATAATATGATCAAAAAGGATGAAAGTTTATCTCAGGATGATGTTAAAGAGGGATTGGTTGCAATTATTTCCGTTAAGCACCCGGATCCTCAGTATGAAGGACAGACAAAGACAAAATTAGGAAATAGTGAAGTTCGTAAGATTGTTTCAAATATTGCGGGTGAACAGATCAATCGTTTCTTCTTAGAAAATCCAGATATTGCCAAGGCTATTGTAGAAAAGGCAGAAATTGCTAGCAAGGCAAGAATTGCGGCAAAAAAAGCTCGTGAATTAACACGTCGTAAATCTGCGTTGGATGGAATTAGTTCATTACCAGGTAAATTAACGGATTGTTCAAGTAAAGATGCAAGTGAATGTGAAATCTATATCGTCGAAGGTGATTCTGCCGGGGGCAGCGCGAAACAAGGTCGTGACGCGAAAACACAAGCTATTTTACCTTTGCGTGGTAAGATTTTAAATGTTGAAAAAGCTAGAACGCATCGTATTTTTGAAAACCAGGAAATTCGTAGTATGATTACTGCTTTTGGATGTGGAATTCAAGAAGATGTAGATGTATCAAAATTACGTTATCACAAAATTGTTATTATGACCGATGCAGATGTCGATGGTAGTCATATTTGTACATTGATGTTGACTTTCTTATATCGTTTTATGAAACCTGTTATTGAAGGTGGATATGTTTATATTGCGCAACCTCCTTTATATAAGGTGCAAAAAGGAAAAAAGATTGCCTATGCGTATAAGGAACAGGAAATGGATCAGTTGCGTGAAGAATTTAAAGATGGGTACAAAGTTCAGCGTTATAAAGGTTTAGGGGAAATGGATGCAGAACAGTTGTGGGAAACAACGATGGATCCACATCATAGAGTATTGAAACGTGTCACTATTGATGATGCGATGGAAGCGGACAGTGTATTTGATATGTTGATGGGTGAGGATGTAGAGCCTCGTCGTGAATATATTCAGGAAAATGCTGTATACGCTAATTTGGATTACTAGTAGGAGGTCCTTATGGAAGAAGAAAATAAGCGATATGACTATGTAGAAGATGTTGAAATATCCAAAGAAATGCGTACAGCCTTTCTTGATTATTCAATGTCTGTTATTGTTTCACGTGCGTTACCAGATGTTCGTGATGGAATGAAGCCTGTTCATCGTCGTATTTTACATGCGATGAATCAATTAGGAATTACTTCGGGTGTTGCACATAAGAAGAGTGCTCGTATTGTTGGTGAAGTTATTGGTAAGTATCACCCTCATGGCGATACAGCTGTATATGATGCAATGGTACGTATGGCCCAAGATTTCTCTTATCGTTATCCATTAGTGGATGGACATGGTAACTTTGGTTCTCTAGATGGAGATGGAGCTGCGGCAATGCGTTATACGGAAGCTCGTATGTCTAAAATATCTATGGAGATGATGCGAGATATTCAAAAGGATACGGTTGATTTTATTCCAAACTATGATGGTGAAGAAAATGAGCCGGTTGTGCTTCCTAGTCGTATTCCAAACTTATTAATCAATGGTGCTGTGGGTATTGCGGTTGGTATGGCAACAAATATTCCACCTCACAACTTATCAGAAACAATTCAAGCCATTTTTGCAGTAATGGATGATCCCGATATTACGGTTCCTCAATTGATGGAAGTCATCAAAGGACCAGACTTCCCTACTGGTGGTATTATTTTAGGTCGTAAGGGTATTCGTCAAGCCTTTGAAACAGGTAGAGGATCAATTATGATTCGTTCGAAGTATCGTGTGGAAGAATTATCGAACGGAAAGAAACAAATCATTTTCTATGAAATTCCTTATCAAGTAAATAAGGCAAACTTAATTACTAAGATGGCTTCTTTAATTCGTGATAAAGCCATTCAGGGTGTTACTTATTTGAATGATGAAAGTAACCGTGAAGGTATACGTATTGTAATGGAATTAAAGAAGGATGCACAGGAAGAAGTTATTTTAAATCAGTTATTTAGATTAACTCCTCTTCAAACTTCATTCGGTATTAATATGCTGGCATTGGAAAATGGTCGTCCTAAACAATTGCCATTAAAAGACATCATTCATGATTATATTGATCACCAGGTTGATGTAGTCGTAAGAAAAACAAAGTTTGAATTAAAGAAAGCACAGGATCGTGCACATATCTTAGAAGGTTTACGTATTGCGATGGATCATATTGATGAAGTTATTCATATGATTCGTAGTTCTAAAAAGGATGAAGCAGGCTTATCTCAAGATTTATGTGATGCATTTGGATTGAGTATGATTCAGGCAAAAGCTATCTTAGCAATGCAGTTAAGAAGATTGTCTGGATTGGAAAGAGATAAGATTGAAAATGAATATCAGCAGTTATTATTAACGATTGAAGATTTGAAAGATATCTTAGCTAATCATGATCGTGTTCTTCAAATCATTCGAGATGATTTATCTGAAATTGATCAGAAATATGGAGATGAAAGAAGAACAGAAATCAGTGATGCTTCTGTTGATATGGAAGATGAAGATTTAATCCCAGTAGAAGATGTAATTATTACATTAACAGAGTCAGGATATATTAAGCGTCAGCTTGTAGATACATATCGTGCTCAGAATCGTGGTGGTCGTGGTATTAAATCATTGACGTTAAATGATGAGGATTCAATCGATACAATGATTTCTATGTCTACACATGACTTCTTGTTATTGTTTACAGATAAAGGTCGTGTATATCGATTAAAAGGATACAATGTTCCAAGTGGATCCAGAACATCTAAGGGTATTCCAATTGTTAATTTAATGACTTTGGAAAAAGGTGAAAAAGTAAATGTTCTTGTAGCAGTTCCTAAGGATGATGAGAGTGAAACATTATTGTTCGTCACAAAGAATGGTATTGTAAAACGTACATCTGTATCTGAATTTGAAAATATTAATCGTAATGGTAAGATTGCGATTAGTTTAAAACAAGATGATGAATTGCGATTTGTAAAATTGACTACAGGAAAAGATGAAGTTATTATTTCTGGATCTAATGGTAAAGCTGTACGTTTTAACGAAGATCAAGTTCGTATCATGGGACGTAGTGCAAGTGGTGTATTAGGATTCAATTGTGATGGCAGTGAAGTTGTAGG
>ENA-OQHR01001409-OQHR01001409.1-human-gut-metagenome-genome-assembly--contig:-NODE-1409-length-11831-cov-4.705462_pt1 | contig 11831 bp, 8 predicted proteins | sample MGYA00242566_ERZ504725 | MGnify/ENA primary metagenome ERZ504725 (study PRJEB26092, sample SAMD00036217) | human gut metagenome | host: Homo sapiens | study: EMG produced TPA metagenomics assembly of... | reverse complement strand
TACATGCTGGATATCATGTATGAGATTCCGAAAGATGACAGCATCGGAGAGGTGGTCATCACCGAAGAGTATATCGAACACATCGGTGGTCCGAAGATCCTTCTGAGAGGACAGGAACCGCTGTTGTTGCAGTAAAAAGGATACAAATGGGGTTAATATGTAAGGAGGTATGACTTATGAACGAAGATTTATTTGGAAGCATCAAACAGACGATCACAGAGACCGCAGGAGCTGTGGGAAAGAAAACAGAGGAATTTGTTGAGACACAGAAGATGCGAAACAAAGTGCGGACACTGCAAAGAGAAATTCGGAAAAAATATGCGGATGTCGGTGAAATTGTGTATAAGCGCTATGTAGACGGAGATACCATGGATGAAGAACTGACCGGTCACTGTGAAGTGGTGATGGGTCTGCAGAAAGAACTGGCAGAGTGTAAAGAGAGCATGGCTGCAAAACAGGGAAAAAATGTATGCCCTGCCTGTGGAATCTCCAATCCGAAAGATGCCGTATTCTGCATGTACTGCGGTACGGAACTTCCGGGGGAAGAGGAAGAAAAAGAAGAGGAATGGTTTACCCAGGGACCGGTAGAGGAGACGGAAGACCAGGAAGAGAAAGAAGGCGAAGAGCCGGAAACAGAAGTTGAAGAAGAAACCGAAGACCCCCAGGAAGAAACAGCGCCGGAACAGGATGCAGAGCAGGAAGTATGGGATGCCTGTGCACAGAAGGAGGACGGCGATGAAGAGTGAAGAAAAACTGGATCAGTGTTATGAGGCAGTGAAAGATCAGCTCCCATTTGTACCGAAACTGGCGCTGATCCTCGGATCCGGTCTGGGGGATTATGCAGAACATGTAACAGTGGAAAAAACCATTCCATATGAGAGCATCGAAGGATTTCCGCGGTCTACGGTAGCCGGACACAAAGGACAGTTTGTATATGCAAAGGTAGAAGGGGTACCGACCGTTATGATGCAGGGGCGGGTACACTATTATGAAGGCTATCCGATGCAGGATGTGGTACTTCCGGTGCGTCTGATGAAGAAAATGGGTGCGGAGATCCTGTTTCTGACCAATGCCGCCGGTGGTGTCAATGAGAACTTCCATGCCGGGGATCTGATGATGATCACCGATCAGATTTCAAGTTTTGTACCGTCTCCGCTGATCGGAGCCAACAGAGAAGATCTGGGACCGCGTTTTCCGGATATGAGTGAGATTTACCGGAGGGAGTACCGGAAAATCATCCGGGAGAGCAGCAAAGCGTTGAACATTGATCTTCAGGAAGGAACGTATCTGCAGTTTACCGGTCCGGCGTATGAGTCTCCGGCAGAGATCCGCATGGTACGGACACTGGGGGCAGATGCAGTGGGAATGAGTACCGCGTGTGAAGCTGTCGCAGCCAACCATATGGGAATGAAGATCCTGGGAATTTCCTTTATTTCGAATCTGGCAGCCGGCATGAGTACACAGCCGCTGTCCCACAAAGAGGTGCAGGAAGCCGCCGATCTTGCCGCACCGAAATTCCGTGCGCTGGTAACGGAAGTGATCCGAAGAATCGGTGAACATGAAAAGTCAGAATAGTATAGAAAAAGGGGAGAAAAACGGAAGTTTTTCTCCCTTTTTTCGGTTATGATGAGAGTATCTGGTGTTTGGCAAAAACACAAAATGATAAATGTAAAAGGGAGAGAATAAAACTATGGAAAAAAGATGGTGGAAAGAAAGTATCGTATATCAGATTTATCCGAGAAGTTTTAAGGACAGCAACGGGGATGGTATTGGTGATCTGAACGGTATCACGGAAAAGATGGATTATCTGGAAAAACTGGGAGTGAATGTCGTATGGTTATCACCGGTATACCAGTCTCCGAATGATGATAATGGATACGATATCAGCGATTATCGTGCGATCATGACCGAGTTCGGAACCATGGAAGATTTTGACCGGATGCTGGCAGCAGCACATGAGCATGGAATTAAAATCGTCATGGATCTGGTAGTCAACCATACCTCCGATGAACATCCATGGTTTATAGAGAGCAGAAAGTCTAAAGACAATCCATATCGTGACTATTATATCTGGAGAGATGGAAAAGATGGAAAGGAACCGAATAACTGGGGCTCCTGTTTCTCCGGGCCGGCATGGGATTATGATGAAGAAACGGATATGTATTATCTGCATCTGTTTTCGAAAAAACAGCCGGATCTGAACTGGGATAATCCAAAAGTCCGGGAAGAAGTATTTGACATGATGAACTGGTGGCTGGAAAAAGGAGTAGATGGATTCCGTATGGATGTTATTAGCCTGATTTCCAAACAGCCGGATCTGCCGGATGGAAAGCCGGGAATCAATGGATATGCAAGCTTTAATGAGCCGGCAAACGGTCCTCATGTCCATGAATATCTGCAGGAGATGCGTGAAAAGGTATTAAACAATGCGGATACCATTACCGTAGGCGAGTGTTCCGGTGTGACTCTGGAAGAAGCTAAAAAATACGCAAGAAGCGATGAAAAAGAGCTGAATATGGTATTCCAGTTTGAACACATGGATGTGGATGCTGATGCGGATAACAAATGGACCGATAAAAAGATGGATCTGCGCGAGATGAAAGCTGTTCTGACCAAATGGCAGAAAGGTCTGGAGGATATTGCCTGGAACAGTCTGTTCTGGGAGAATCACGATCAGCCACGTTCGGTATCCAGATATGCCGATGATTCCGCAAAATATCATGATGTATCTGCAAAGATGCTGGCAACTTGTATTCACATGATGCAGGGAACTCCTTATGTATATCAGGGAGAAGAACTTGGCATGACGAACGTTCCGTTCACATCGATCGATCAGTTCCGTGATCTGGACAGCATCAATGCTTACAGAGAACTGGTAGAAGAGCAGCATGTATTTACCGCGGAAGAAATGATGCGTTATCTGTGCCGTAAGAGCCGCGACAATGCGAGAACACCGTTCCAGTGGGATGATAGTGCTTATGCAGGATTTTCCACTGTAGAACCATGGATTATGGTCAATCCGAACTATAAAGAGATCAATGCGAAGAAACAGGTCGACGATCCGGAATCTGTATTTAATTATTACAGAAAGCTGATCGCACTGCGAAAAGAAAAAGAGATCATCGTATACGGAACTTATGATCTGTTATTGCCGGAATCCGAAGAAATCTATATGTATACAAGAACACTGGGAGAGGAAAAACTGTTGGTGGTATGTAACTTCAGTGAAAAAGAAGTAGCAGTAGAGATTCCGGAGGAATTCCGCAAGGGAAGTTATCTGATCGCAAACTATCCGGAAGGAGAAATCAAAGAACAGATGACGATTCGCCCGTATGAAGCATTTGTGCTTGAAAAATAAAAGGAAACTGTGAGGGTATTGAACAGTTATAATAAGAGATGAAAGAAAAGGTCGCTGTGTTTACAGAAAAACGTGAATGCAGCGATCTTTTTGCGATTGCAGAAAATAAATATAGAACAGAAGTCAGCCTGTACAAAGACAAAAAAATAGTGCAGGAAGCGGGACTTGAACCCGCACGATATTGCTACCACAGGCACCTGAAGCCTGCGCGTCTGCCAATTCCGCCATTCCTGCACAACTTTTATTATGAAGTTTTGTTGCATCTCAACAACATAATGTACTATACATGAAAAAACACTGGTTGTCAACAGCTTTTTTGAAAAAACATAGAAAAATATAGAAAATAGAGAACTTTTATGAAATGCGTAATTGAATAATGTATTCTGACGATTCGCGGAAATTAACTGTAAAAATATTTTCTGACAGGAAACAGACAAACAAATATCGGTAACTAACACAAGTAATAGTGAAAATTGTTTTTATATTGTTTAATATAATTATAGAGAAGGTAAGGTCAATCATAGAAAAAGTTTTGCAGAAACGAAGGGAGGAAGCTTTATGATGTGGAAAAAAGTTATTAGCATGCTGCTGGTCGCAGCTATGCTGGCGATGCCTATAGGCTGTGGAAAGGACGGAAACAAGGATAAAGACACAACTTCAGGAGTAGAAACGACAGATATCGGAGACGATTCTGCCGAAACGGATGCTCCGCCAAAAACACCGGTACCAAAGGAGGACAAAGAAACCAAAGAATCAGATAAAGACACGGATACCGAGAACGAAACAGATTTCTCGGACGATGATTATGAACCGGCACAGGTTACGAAAAAAGAATATGAAAGTATGTCTGCTCAGGATCTGATAGATCGTATCAAAGACGTGAAAAATATCACAGAAGACGAAGCACTGGCACTCTATTCTACATATGCTTATACAAACTATACAGAAGACTTTTATGGCAGAGAAGAAAATATTACCGATGAGGCTTTCAAAATCCTCAAGGATGATGGCTGTAAGATTCCATATACCACAACAATCAGGGATAACATGCTCCATAGTGAAAATGCCAACGTTCGCGCCTATGCATTCACCACGATCGGAGGCCTGTTTGGCACAAGCAGTGAGGAAGAAAAGATGGCAGAAGAAGTACTGGCCAAGGAAACAGAACCTGTAGTATTATTTGCCGCTTTAAGAAGTCTTGGAGGTGCCGTGAGCAATCCGGCGGTTGCAGAGTTCGTTTTGAATATGACCGAGCACGAGAATGCCAATGTCCGGAAACAGGCAGCCCTTGCTATAGGATCTGAATGGGCTATGGGTATTGACGGCATGGTAGATGCCATTCTCAAACTGATGGGGGATGAGGATGAGGAAGTAAGAACGTGTGCATATAAGTATGCCGGAAGACTCCACGATGACCGGGTGATCGATCCGCTGGAGGAAGTTTTGAAGGACAGCAGTCTGGTTCGGTTCCACGATGCGTGCATCACTTCCCTGACCTATATGTGGTATGATTACCCAAGCCATAGATATACCAATGAAAGGGCATATCGCATAACGATAGATTATCTGTCACAGAAGCCACGCAACGGAGATATTCCATATTGGACAACGGTTGGCGCATTCAGAAGTGCTTCCAGCATGGGCACCAGCTATGAAGACTGGAAGAAAGAAGCCACTTATTTTGATGAGACAGAAATTAATAACCTGATGCTGGATATCGTAGCGGATCAGGATGCAGACAGAAGAGGAAGAGAAATCGCAATGAAATATATCATGGAGCGTGGAGACGATGCTTCAAAAGAAGGCTTAAAGAATATCATGGAAAATATGACCGAGGATGATCCGGGGCAGTTCCTGATGTCCCACACCTATGAAGCTTTGATAAATAAAGAGTAACTGTGAAGGTACTGAACAATTACAATGAAGAATAACCGATTGTCCAGGTGATAATCTCTTCGCAGTGCATCGGGAGGGTTCATCCCTCCCGATCTATCTTATGTAAGCTCAAAATCTTTCATAAAGGGGGAAACATGTGTGAAAAATAAAAATATACTGCTCAGATCCCTTCTTACAGGAATGCTCTGTATTGTGTCGTTGACTGTATTTACCGGATGTATCGATAAGAAAGACGGGGACGGCATGGTGAATGGACGGACGGCAGACGGAGAACTTCCGGAGAACGAGGATACGGAACCGGTTCCTATCAAAGCCAACAAGGCCGGAAAACCAGAAACAAAAGACAATTCAAGTATAGCAGAACCGGAACAGCCGGAAGAACCAGAAGAACCAGAGGCTACTCCGGAACCGGAAAAGAAAGAAGAGACAGAAGAACAGAAAGCAGAGAAGTCTCTGGAAGCTTTGCGCCAGAGTATGGAAGGAACCATTCAGAACTTTGGAGTGGCCTTTCTTGGAGAAGTAGAGGAATCGTATACAGACCGGATACCGGAATGGATCGAAGAGAACTTCCCGGATTTTTCAGAAGAATATCCATTTGTAAAAATGATTCCCCAGGAGCGGATCATTGGAAACGAAGCCGGACAGCTGTTTTGTGTTGTCCCAAGAAGCGGCGATGATCCGGTGGAGATCATAGAACAGAAGATGAATTTTGAAACTTTTGAGATGGACGAAGTGGGACAGCTGTATTCCTCCGAGACTGGAGAACCTTATCTTGTGATGTGTAACGGAGTGGGAGGATATGCTACGGCTATGATCACCATGGGAACAGAAGCCGGCTACCAGGCAGACTGGTACCCCATGATGGATATGCTTGGACGCGTGGCAATTCCTGTAACTGAGTCGGATGAACCTCAGGCTAGGGATTTTACAGATTATGCTGCCTGCGGTGCCAGCAGATTTGGAGGATGGTACGGAGATGTCAGTATGAATCTGAAGGAGAAGGATCTGGCAGGCACAAGCTGGGAACTTCAGATAGCGATGGGAAGCACGGATAGTTATGGAAACTATTTTCTGGAATTTCGCAAAGGTGGGAAATTACACATTTCCTGGTGTGAAAGAGAATATGGCGTAGACGAAGAGGACTACGATGATACAGAAACAGAGGTTTATGAAGGAACCTGGAGCTGTTTACAGGAGAAGGGGAGAACGTATCTGACAATGGAGGCGACACGAACCGGTGGCGAATGGTATCAGAAGGGCGAAGATCCGGTTACCTGGTCAGAAACATTCTGTGTGTATTCTGTATACAGTGGCGCGGGACTGCTTCTGGAAAATGAGACAGAAAACGCAAGCATGCCGTCCAATCAAAATGATACACAGCTTCTGGAAGCCATCATAACCTATGGATAATGTTTTGAGAAACCGACATGATAAAGATTCAGAGAGTATATAAAGAATGGAAGGAGGGACAGCGATGAGTAGTGCAAAAAATGGTAAGAAGAAAGATATAAAAATTATTCTATTGGGTATCCTGGTGGGACTTGTTGTGTGTGGTGCAGGAATCTATGGTGTGGTCTCAAGCAGGATAGCAAGCCATGAGTATAAAAACAGTACGGATATTCGGGAGGTTTCGGCTGTTGTCGGATATTGCAGAGAAATCGTAAAAAAAGACGAAGATGAGAATGAATATCATCGTGAAAGAAAATTACGGGAATACAGAGTGAAAGTCACTTTTGAGATCGATGGAGAAACCTACCAAGACAGAGACACCGTATACTGCTGGAACGATGAGGAGATCAATAAAGGGGACGAGATCGACGTGGAAGTTTACAGAACGTCAAAAGGAAAATATAAGATTGCGCCGGACAGAGATCCACTGGAATTCCTGTTCAGCTGTGTAGCTATTATCCTTGGAGCAGGTTTTGCAGCAATCTTCATAGCTGAGATGTTCAAGAAAGAACCGGAAAACGGTGAAGAATCACAAAAAAAGAAAAATAAGGATAAAAATAGAAATAGATAACATGAAATGGGAGGCGACATATGGGACTATCAGATGCATCGTGGTTTGCTGCAACAGTTGCCATTTTGTTAGGGATTTATATCGGTGAACGGATACTGGATATCGATTTTTCTGTCTTTCTGGCAAAAAACCGGAAAAAAGGAAAGATAAAAAGAATGCTGGAACAGCGCGGCGATACCCCTCTTCAAAAATCAGGAATACACCGTGATATAAGGAAGGCCTTCGAGAGAATCCTGATTCCTCTTGAAAAAGCAGATAAAAACCGACTTCCCTCAAGAATGGATATGACTTTTCGGAAAAATATCGTAAGACAGATCGATCGACTGAATCAGCAGAAGCTGTGCCGTGAGATTCTAATGACAGACCTGGAAACTCAGCCGGACAATAATTTTGAACACTGGAATAATGATGGACGAGAATGGAGGGAATCTGTTATCAAGTGCAGTGCTCTGGAACGCCTGATTTCCACTGAGGATGGGAAAATCCATTATGAGAATTATCGAAAACATGCCTATCTTCGGATCCTTCAGTCTCGGCATATCCGAAACTCAGATCGTGTCCAGAAGAAAAAGAGTTATTATTCCACCGTACAGAAAATCATCTGTCCATCCTGTGGAGCGTCGGTGGAACTGACCGGTCAGCAGGTGGTATGTGAGTACTGTGGAGGTGTAATCCGAAGCGAGTTTTATGACTGGCAGACGGAAAGATTTGAGGTGTATGAGCGAATAGGAACAAATCTTCGGCGTGCATTGCTTTTGACAGGGGCTATGGGGATTGTGTATGTCTGTGTATTTTTGTGCCTGTATATGATCGAGGATACAGAAGTTTCCCTGACAGCCGGTGTTGGTGCGGCTCTTCTGGTTTTTGTGCTGATCCTGGTATCCAATCAGTTTTTCCGAAACAGACAGGAAAAGATGGCGGACTCCATAGTAAGATACTCGGAGAATTATCTCAGGTCCTGTATCGGTGATGCCATTTATAACGAAACAGAATCGGATGAACTGATGGATTATGGAATCGGAAATATCACATTAAAGAAAGTGGTCAACACAGAAGATATTACAAAAATAAAAGTAAAAGTCTGTGCAAGCGAGACCTATTTGCCAGATAGAAGAAATCCATATACGAAAAAAGTGAAGCGAACACTTATCATGCAAAGAGCCCGTTACCCGGAAAGAAGAAGAGAAGACGGCGTTTTCTTCATGGAGAAAGAATGTCCATCCTGTGGAGCCAACTTTGTACCGGATGAGAATCATTGCTGCTCCTTCTGTGGATATAGCTTGAAGAGTGACAATGCCAAATGGATTTTGGTAAAATAGAAGAAAAAAATAGTGCAGGAAGCGGGACTTGAACCCGCACGATATTGCTACCACAGGCACCTGAAGCCTGCGCGTCTGCCAATTCCGCCATTCCTGCACAACTCTTAATTATGAAATTGTTTGCCGCTTCGTCAGCGACAAGTGATACTATACAGTATAAAACACGAAGTGTCAATACTTTTTTATAAAAAAAGATTAAAAAATATTTCTCCCGCAGAAAGCGACACTTTTCTAAAATAGAGTATTGAAATGAAAAAGACTTTGTGGTAAAATTTCTAAGATTACGCAAGGGGGAGTGATTTCACGGGAAATTTCTCCCTTTTTATGCGGAAAAAGATATAAACAGGCTGTAAACAGCCTACATAAGAAAAAAGAAAGGAAACGGAATGATGAAAGCTTTTTTAATACTTGAAGATGGACATGTATTTACCGGAACCAGCATTGGAGCCAAAAAAGAAGTCATCAGCGAGATCGTGTTCAATACTTCCATGACAGGTTATCTGGAAGTACTGACAGACCCGTCTTACGCAGGACAGGCTGTATGTATGACTTATCCGCTGATCGGCAATTACGGTATTTGCTATGAGGATACGGAGTCTTTGAGACCATGGCCGGATGGATATATTGTAAGAGAACTTTCCAGAACACCAAGCAATTTCCGGTGTGAAGATACAATTCAGAACTTTCTGAAACGATTTGACATTCCGGGAATCGCAGGGATCGATACCCGCGCTCTGACCAGAATCCTGAGAGAAAAAGGAACCATGAATGGTATGATCACAACGGATGAAAATTATGATCTGGATGCTATCATTCCGAGACTGAAAGCATATACTACAGGAAAAGTAGTGGAGAAAGTAACCTGCTCCGAAAAGACCGTGCTGAAAGGCAGCGGAAAGAAAGTAGCCCTTCTGGATCTGGGTGCAAAAAACAATATCGCAAAATCTCTGAATCAGAGAGGATGCGAGGTAACCATTTATCCGGCATCCACCACAGCAGAAGAGATCCTGGCTGCAAACCCGGACGGTATCATGCTCTCCAACGGCCCTGGAGACCCGAAGGAGTGTACGGAAGTGATCAAAGAGATCCGTAAATTATATGAATCCGACACACCGATCTTTGCAATCTGTCTGGGACATCAGCTGATGGCACTGGCAACCGGTGCGGATACCCATAAGATGAAATACGGTCACAGAGGAGGCAATCATCCGGTAAAAGATCTGGAAACCGGAAGAGTGTATATTTCTTCTCAGAACCACGGATATGTGGTAGACACCGACAATCTGGATCCGAAAATTGCCGTTCCGGCATTTATCAATGTCAACGACGGAACCAACGAAGGACTGAAATATACAGGAAAAAATATTTTTACAGTACAGTTCCATCCGGAAGCATGCCCGGGACCACAGGATTCCGGTTATCTGTTTGACCGGTTTATCAAAATGATGGGAGGAGAAGAGTAATGCCAAAAAATCCAGAGATTAAAAAAGTACTGATGATTGGCTCAGGTCCGATTGTCATCGGCCAGGCAGCAGAATTTGACTATGCGGGAACACAGGCCTGCCGTTCTCTGAAAGAAGAGGGCGTGGAAGTTGTCCTGTTAAACTCTAACCCGGCAACCATCATGACCGATAAAGATATCGCTGATAAAGTTTATATCGAGCCGCTGACTGTAGAAGTTGTGGAGCAGTTGATCCTGAAAGAAAAACCGGACAGCGTACTTCCGACACTGGGTGGTCAGGCAGGACTGAACCTGGCGATGGAACTGGAAGAGAGAGGATTCTTAAAAGAACATAATGTAAGACTGATCGGTACTACTTCCCAGACAATTAAAAAAGCAGAAGATCGTCAGGAATTCAAAGATACCATGGAAAAAATCGGTGAACCGGTTGCAGCTTCCCTGGTGGTTACAACCGTAGAGGATGGTATTGCATTTACCAATACGATCGGTTATCCGGTTGTTCTTCGTCCGGCTTATACGCTGGGTGGAAGCGGCGGTGGTATCGCTCATAACGAAGCGGAACTGATCGAGATCCTGGAAAATGGTCTGCGTCTTTCCCGTGTGGGCGAGGTTCTGGTAGAAAGATGTATCGCCGGATGGAAAGAAATCGAGTACGAAGTAATGCGTGACAGTGCAGGCAACTGCATCACCGTTTGTAATATGGAAAACCTGGATCCGGTTGGTGTACATACCGGTGACAGTATCGTTGTGGCACCGTCGCAGACACTGGGGGATAAAGAATATCAGATGCTGAGAACTTCCGCACTGAATATTATCACAGAGCTGGGCATCACCGGTGGATGTAACGTACAGTATGCGCTGAATCCGGACAGCTTCGAATACTGTGTCATCGAGGTAAATCCGCGAGTATCCCGTTCTTCCGCACTGGCAAGTAAGGCAACCGGATACCCGATCGCAAAAGTAGCTGCAAAGATCGCTCTGGGCTATACCCTGGATGAGATCCCGAATGCTATTACCGGAAAAACCTATGCAAGTTTCGAGCCGATGTTAGACTACTGTGTTGTCAAGATCCCGCGTCTGCCATTTGATAAATTTATCAGTGCAAAACGTACTCTGACCACACAGATGAAAGCCACCGGTGAAGTTATGAGTATCTGCAATAACTTTGAAGGTGCGTTGATGAAAGCCATTCGTTCCCTGGAACAGCATGTAGACAGTCTGATGTCCTACGATTTTTCCAATCTGTCCAGAGAAGAGATGTTGGAAGCTCTTCATATTGTAGATGATATGAGAATCTGGAGAATTGCACAGGCGATCCGTATTGGAATTTCTCAGGAGGAGATCCATGAGATCACCAAGATCGATCTTTGGTTTATCGATAAGATCGCGATCCTGACTGAGATGGAATATGCGTTGAAGACCAGAGAACTGGACGAAGATCTGTTGAGAGAAGCAAAACGCATGGAATTTCCGGATTATGTGATTGCAAAACTGAACGGAAAGACAGAAGAAACGGTAAAAGAAATGCGTAAAACATACGGTATCACCGCAGCTTACAAGATGGTAGATACCTGTGCCGCTGAGTTTGCAGCCACCACACCGTATTATTACTCTGTATATGGCGGAGAAAATGAAGCAGAACGTACACCGGACAAGAAAAAAGTTCTGGTACTTGGTTCCGGTCCGATCCGTATCGGACAGGGTATCGAGTTCGATTTCTGCTCCGTACACTGTACCTGGGCCTTTGCAAATGAAGGTTATGAGACCATCATCATC
>ENA-OQHR01001407-OQHR01001407.1-human-gut-metagenome-genome-assembly--contig:-NODE-1407-length-11839-cov-4.241456_pt1 | contig 11839 bp, 9 predicted proteins | sample MGYA00242566_ERZ504725 | MGnify/ENA primary metagenome ERZ504725 (study PRJEB26092, sample SAMD00036217) | human gut metagenome | host: Homo sapiens | study: EMG produced TPA metagenomics assembly of... | reverse complement strand
GCCTGCAAATTTTTGCCTTGTCTGCAAAAAAATTTGCTCGAAAATCCGCATATATTTCCTACGAACACAAGCTCTCACATTAAATAACGGCGTAAAAATGCCGGTTTCGAACTGACGAGAGCGAAAGCGCTTTCTTCTCTCACCACGGCCCGGAAACCGTAGAATTTCTGGTTTCCTTCGGCAAATCAATTGGAGGTTTTTAAGATGTCCAAAATTTTAGTTGCATATTTTTCCGCAAGCGGTGTTACCGCAAACGCATCCAAGGCGCTGGCATCGGCATTTGATGCAGACCTGTTCGAGATTCGCCCCAAGGTGCCCTACACCTCGGCAGACCTCAACTGGATGGACAAGAACAGCCGCAGCAGCGTGGAAATGCAGGACAAGTCCTCCCGTCCGGAAATCGCTGCACCGTGCAGTAATCTGGCAGACTATGACACCATTTTTCTGGCGTTCCCCATCTGGTGGTATGTTGCACCCACGATCATCAACACATTTCTGGAGAGCAGCGACTTTTCCGGCAAGAAGATTTTCCTGTTCGCCACCTCCGGCGGAAGCGGCTTCGGCAAGACGGCTGCTGCCCTGAAAGGCAGTGCGCCGAATGCAGACATCCGTGAGGGCAAGATGCTCAACGGCGCCATCTCTGCCGACGAGCTGACCGCATGGTATCAGAAGCAGAAGTAATTCCAAATCCCCCAAAAACGCAAATGCGCATGGACACCGAATTTCGGCGTGCATGCGCATTTTTTGTGTTCCATTTTCGAATCAATAGAAATCAATGAATTCCTCATCCACCCAGCCGTAGTAGTCGCCGTCGTCCGTATCCCACAGTTCGTACCACGTCACGCCGTATGACTCGCATTTGTACTTGGCGGTCACGTGCCAGCCATCGCCGAGGCTCTGCCGTACCGTGTCCTTCTCCCCGCCGTTGCAGACATAATCGGTGGTATAGCTGGAAACAACGCCCTTATGACAGTCCATGGCTCCCAGTTTGTCGTTGATGGCGTATGCACTGCTGCCCGCTGCTGTTGTCGCACTTTGGGAGTTGTCGCTTCCGCCCAGCGGTGCGGTGTTCGCCAGATCATAGCCCTGCAGTGCCGGGCCGAAGTCAGCGTAATCCGCCACATCCTGCACGTTCTCCTGCGTAAAGACTTCTCTCCAGTTAATTTTCCACACGCCGTTTTCTTTCACCAGCTCAGCTGCACTGACAGACTGATATCCCATATGTCCCAAATTGGTGTAGAGCACACCGTCCTGTGAACAGAGATAGGAATGTCCGCCGGGGAATTCCTCCAGCTTTTCGATCCCCGTTCCGCTGTCATCGATTCGCCAGAACGCATAGATCGTATCCGCCTCGCAAGTTCCATACTGCACGATCAGTTCATTCACACCGTCGCGGTCGATGTCATACAGATAATACTCCCGATATACCAGCTGATCAGATAATACAAACTGCTTTACGGCTCTAAGATACAGAGAATAATCTGCCGTTCTTTTCACAGCTGCCGTCTCCGCCGGTGCCTGTGTCGGCGCTTCTGTTGCCGGTGCTGCGGTAGTTTCCGCCACTGCTGCCACTGCCTCGGTGGCAGCTTCGTTTGTGGTCTCTCCGGCAGTCACCTCCGTCACGGATACCGTCTGCACCGCTGCCGACTCGCCGGATTTTCCAGCATTGTTTCGCATCCGAAACACCAGGAGCAGCACAACAGCAACCACCAGCGCCACACAGACAGCGCCCAGCACCAGCGCAATCTTTTTCATCGTATTATCCTGCGCTGGTGCCTTTTCCGGAACGACCTGTCCTGGGATGGGCGGCTGCTGGGGAAATTCCACCGGTGCGCCGCACTCCTCGCAGAATTGCGATCCATCCTCCAAAGGTTTTCCGCATCTGTGACAATTCATGTCCTATCACACTCCTTTTGAAAACAGTATACCATAAATTCCCGCATTTGGCAAGCCTTGCGCTGTTTTTACGCCAAAACAAAAGCTGTGCGCTCTCAGGTTCTGAAAACACACAGCCTTTGCATATCCGCAAACATTATCCGAACACTTCATTTGGAAAAAATCATGCACTGGTCGAGGTGACAGGATTCGAACCTGCGGCATCTTGCTCCCAAAGCAAGCACTCTACCAAACTGAGTTACACCTCGAACTCTTTTAGTATATCATAAATCCGTGTTTCTGTCAAGCTTTTTTCTACTGCTTCGAAAAATACCAGCAGTATGCCGAAAAAAGCAGCGGATTTTCAGCTTTTTTGCAGAATTCCAAAAAATCCGCTTGCCATATTCGTCACTTTATGCTATAATTGTCTTAATCAAAACCCAAAAAAACTGATGTTTTTTGTTGGAGATTGTTTCACTTTTTTTGCATATGATAAAACACAATACAAGCGAATTTATGGAGGTATCAATTATGGGTATTGTTCGTGCAGCAGTCGGCGCAGTCGGCGGCACATTGGCAGATTCCTGGCTGGAATTCATCGAGGCTGGTGACATGGGTCCCACCACAGTCATGACAAAGGGCGTTCAGGTCACACGCGGCAAGCGCGGCAGCAACAGCAAGGGCACACCGGACATCATTTCCAACGGCTCCCGCATTGTCGTAGGGCCAAACCAGATGATGCTGCTGGTAGACGGCGGACGCATCATGGACTACACAGCAGAAGAGGGTTACTATGAGGTCTACCTCTCCTCCTCTCCGTCCATGTTCAACGGCGAGCTGAAAGCATCCGTCAAGGAGAGCTTCGAGCGCTTCAAGTTCGGCGGACAGCCGGGAAAGTCCCAGCAGGTCTACTTCATCAATCTGCAGGAGATCCGCGGCATCAAATTCGGCACACGCAACGCACTCCAGTATTTCGACAATTTCTATAACTCCGAGCTGTTCCTGCGCTGCCACGGCACCTACTCCATCAAAATCACTGACCCCCTGAAATTTTTCATGGAGGTTGTGCCCCGCAACGCATCGCACCTGAACTTCGAAGAGGTCAACGAGCAGTTCAACGCCGAGTTCCTGACGGCGCTCCAGACCGCCATCGGTCAGATGTCCGAAAACGGCGTGCGCATCTCCTCCCTGCCGTCCAAGAGCATGGAACTCTCCAAGTACATGGCATCGGTACTGGATGCCGACTGGACACAGGCACGCGGTCTGGACATCAGCTCCGTGGGTATCGCAAGCATCAGCTACGACGACGAGAGCAAGGCGCTCATCAACATGCGCAATCAGGGTGCAATGATGTCCGACCCCACAGTACGGGAGGGCTATGTGCAGAGCTCCATCGCCAAGGGCATGCAGGCTGCCGGCTCCAACACCGCCGGTGCCGGTCAGGCATTTATGGCAATGGGCATGGGCATGCAGGGAGCCGGCGGATTTATGTCCAGCGCCTCTGCCACCAATGCCCAGCAAATGCAGATGCAGCAGCAGGCTGCACAACAGGCTCAACAGGCTGCTGCTGCGCCGGCAAACGGCTGGACCTGTTCCTGCGGCGCAACCAACACGGGGAAGTTCTGCACCAACTGCGGTTCTCCCAAACCGGCTCCGGCAGAAAGCTGGACTTGTTCCTGCGGCGCAACCAACACAGGGAAGTTCTGCACCAACTGCGGCTCTCCCAAGCCCGCTTCGGCGCAGTGGACCTGCTCCTGCGGTGCGGTTAACACGGGCAAGTTCTGCACCAACTGCGGAAAGGGCCGCGCATAATCCGAAACGAAAGGAACTGTATCCATGAATACTGTACAATATAAGTGCCCCAACTGCGGTGCAGAACTGACCTTCGATCCGGAACACCAGAATTTTTCCTGCCCGTACTGCGACAGCCATTATACCGAGGCGGAGATGGAGCAGATGTACGCCCAGATGGAGCATCAGGCGAATGCCAATGCCGATCCGGACGCTGCCACACTGAAAAACGAGGCGGACGAGGCTGCTTTCGAAGAGGGCACACGGCTTTACACCTGCCAGAACTGCGGGGCGCAGATCATCGCTGAGGCGGAAACCTCCGCCACATTCTGCTACTACTGCCACGCTCCGGTGGTGCTTGCCGGACGGCTGCAGGGCGAATACTGTCCGGCGTGGGTGCTGCCCTTTTCCATCACCAAGGATCAGGCACTGGCATGCTTCCATAAGTGGTGTAAAAAGCGCTGGTTCCTGCCCAAGGGCTTCACCTCGGAAAAGCAGCTGGAGAAGATGAGCGGTATCTACGTGCCATTTTGGCTGACCAACTGCATCGCCGATACCAGTATGAGCGGCATCGGAAAAAAGGTTCGCTCGTGGAGAGACGGCGACTATCAGGTGACAGAAACGCAGGAATATCTGGTAGAGCGTGCTGCCGACATCCCGTATAAAGGCGTTCCGGCAGACGGCTCCAAGAAAATCGACGACGCTCTGATGGACGCCATCGAGCCGTTCCCCTACGACAAGATGAAAACCTTCAGCATGCAGTATCTGAGCGGATTTATGGCGCAGAAATACGATAATTCCTATGACGAGGTTTTCCCGCGGGTGAAACAGCGTGTGGAGGACAAGAGCATTGCCTTGCTGCGGGAGAGCGTGTCCGGCTACTCCTCCTTTTCTGTGCAGCAGCGGGATATCCAGCTGCGCCAGATGCAGCACGACTATGTGCTGCTGCCCGTGTGGTTTCTCAATTACCAGTACAAGGGAAAAGACTACAGCTTTGCCATAAACGGACAGACCGGCAAGCAATCCGGCACACCGCCTCTCAGCTGGGCGAAAGCGCTGCTGTTCAGCAGTGCGCTGGGCGTGGTGGTGCTGATTATTTTCCTGCTGTTTGGAGGGGGGATTTTCCGATGAAGACAACACTCCTGCGCAGTGCAGCAACACTGCTCACCATTGGTCTGTGCGCCGGTGCGATGGCACTGCCCACGGCTGCGACAACCTCTGTTGCACAAGAGGACAATGTCTATCTCTGCGACGAGGGCTATCTGCTGACTGACTCGGAATTTTCCGCAGTCCTCTCAGAGCTTCAGGACACCGCCGACCAGACCGGCATGAACATCGGCGTTTGGATCGGCACAACAGAGGTCGGCGACGGCAGCGATGCGGACACCGTTGCGTTCTGCGATGACCAGTACGATGAACTGTACGGTATCAACACCGACGGTGTATTCCTCTATTTGGATATGTCCGGTGCCTCTCATCTGTACGACTACATTTCCACCAGCGGAAAGGGACAGTTCTACTACACCAACTCCAGTTCCTTCGACCGTGTTTCGGAGATTTTCTCCTGCATGAACCCCTATCTGGTGCGTGGCAGCGAGGATATCCCCGGCGCACTCCACCAGTTCTGCTACAATCTGGAATACTACGCCGAGAAGGGTGCGCCCAGCGACACCTACTATACCTACAACGAGGACAGCGGCAAGTACCTCATCATGCAGAACGGCGTGGTGAAAGAGGTATCCGAGCTGCCCGAGGAATACACGGCGAAACTAAGCTGGGGCATGATTATTCTCATTGCCATTGCCGGCGCACTCATTGCGTTCGGGCTTTCGCTGCTCATCATCCGCTCCAGCTACCAGTTCAAGACCGCCGGCAACATGCGGAACTATCTGGAAGCCGGCAAGATTCGCCATAAGCGGAACACCGATCAGTTTCTCCGCACCTACCGCACCCGCACCAAGATCGAAAGCAGCAGCGGCGGCGGTGGTGGAGGCGGCGGCGGAAGCAGCCACACCAGTTCCAGCGGAGGAAGCCACGGAGGAGGCGGAAACAGCCGATGAACAATCTGCAAGTTCGACGCTTCGAGCCGGCAGACGAGGCGGCATTCTGCGAAATGGCAGAGGAATTCTACCACTCTGAGGCAGTGCTCCACCCCATTCCGCCGGAGCGCCACCACTGGGCATTTCAGGAGATTCTGCGCTCCGATCAGTATCTGGGCGGTTACATCTTTCTGGACAGCGGCAAGCCCGCCGGTTTTGTCGTCACCAACCGCACCATGCAGCATGAGGCGGGCGGTGTGCTGGTATGGCTGGAGGAGATCTACTTCCGTCCGGCGTATCAGGGCAGGGGCTACGGCACGCAGGCAATCGAAGCCCTGTCAGAAGATCTCAAGGGCAAAGCGGCTGCCATCCGGCTGGAAGTAACGCAGGAGAATCCCCGTGCCCGTGCGCTCTATGAGCGGATGGGATTCCAGCCCGTGAACTATCTGCAAATGCAGAAAACACTTTGATTCTATTCTTTCAACAAGCAACAAGAATCCCCCGCATCCGGAACATCACCGGATGCGGGGGATTCTCTTTCTCTGATTCTCTGGGTTTTAAAAATTCAGTGCATTACCTTGGCAATGCTCCCTCCTTTTTGTGACTGATTTTTCTGTTGTCCAACCAACGGGGCCGGCTCTTACGTCCGGCATTGGAGCAAGGTTTTTCGCTGCCTGCCAGCGTCCTGTATCTTTCGCAACAGGATCGGTCGCACACAAGGTGCCACCGTGGATTGATACCGTGTCAGCCCACGTTTTTTCGCCGCAGCGTTCCAAAAGCCGGTGCATTACCGCAGCAATACTACCGCCTTTTGATGACTGATTTTTCTGTTGTCCGCCCAACCATACCGGCCCTCATGTCCGGCAGCGCAGCGAGGAATTTCGTCGCCTTCGCCGACGCCCTGTATCTTTCGCAACAGAGTTGGCAGGTCCAGAGACATCCTGCCATCGGATTGAATCGTGTCAGCCCACGTTTTTTCACCACAGCCTGTGTATCGGCTGTGACGTTCCAAAAGGCGGTGCATTACCGCAGCAATGCTCCCGCCTTTTGACGACTGATTTTTCTGTTGTCCGCCCAACTGCGCCGGCCCTTATGTCCGGCAGGGGAGCGAGGAATTTCGTCGCCTTCGCCGACGCTCTGTATCTTTCGCAACAGAGTTGGCAAGTCCGGAGAGATCCTGCCATCGGATTGAATCGTGTCAGCCCACGTGCTCTTATCGTACACCATTTCGGCGTACCTGTCAAGCTTTTCTTGCGGTGTTAATCTGCCGAATCCTCGGTGCCGCCGTCATCGCTGTCTTTTTTCTCAGACGGCTTCGGCGGATCCCCGGCGTTCTCTGCCGGCTTCTTCTTCAGGATCGCAGCCTTCTTTTCCTCGAACTCTGCGTCGTCCAGAACGCCCTGCTTATGCAGTGCCTCCAGCTTCTCCAAAAGTGCCTCCGGGCTGCTCTCCTTGGCAGCCTTTGCGGACTTCATCTTGGCACGCTTTGCAGCCTCCTGACGCTCCCGCTCCTGCTGCTGCGCCAGCTCTGCCAGCATCACTGCATAGCGCTTGCGGTCGCCGAACCAGAATACCACCAGCAGGACAATTCCGCCTGCCAGCAATGCAATACCGATCCACCATCCCGGCGGGGTATACGTCATGGTAACGGTGTGGGTGCCGGCAGGAAGCCGCAGACCGACCATGGCATCAACCACGACGATCTGTCCGCTGTCGCCGCTCTGGTTTTTCAGACTGATGCTGCCGTCGTCATTCTTGACTTCTTCCACCAGATTGTCCACACGCTTGCCGTCTACCTTGATGCTCCAGCCCGGCTCATACGGGATGCTGGTCATCATCAGCTGACCGTCCTCTGCGGTGATCTCGCCGGTGATCTTCCGTGCGCTGTAGTCGGTGATATTCCACTGGTTCTGCTTCAGGGTATCGATGTCCTGCTGGAACAGATCCGGATGGAAGGTGTAGAAGAGGAAGTTCTTGACGATGGTGTAATCGTTAGCAACGGTCATACGAACGGTGATCTTTGTGCCCGGCTCGTATTCGCCAAGACGCAGGATGGTGTAGTTATCGCCCTCGAAATACTCGCCCAGACCGGTAAAGCGGGACTGTGCGTTTGCCTGCTGGTCCGCAGCTCTCCAGTTGAATGTGCCGTCCGGATTCTCTGCGCTCCAGGTGCTCTCGCAGTCGTTCCACTCGGATTCTGTCCAGGAGGCAGTCCACAGGTTCACCTTGTGCTGGAACTCCGTCTTGAAGTACAGGTAGATCGGCTCGTCAGACTCTGCCACCAAATGGAAGTCCACCGTCGGGTCGCCGCTGCCGTTGTCCTCGAACTTGGTCTGTTCGCCGTACGGGCTTGTGGTGACCGCATCGCTGACCACCATATCCTCTGCCAGCTGGAGTGGCGTATAGTACTCGTGCCACGACTCGAACTGTCCGTTTTCATCAAAGACGGTGTTGCCGCTCATGGTGCTCAGGAAGATGTTCTGGCTGTTGAACGGGTTGTCGTTGCCCAGATGGTCGATCTTGGTGACATCGCTGTTGACCATATAGCCCATGGAGAGCGCATTGGGGTTCTCGTAGGCGGTGATGGTCTTGTCCACGTCGTTTTCGTTAGTGTAGTCGTACTGCAATACCGGCTCATAGGTCGGGTTCAGCAGACGATTGGAATCGCCGCGATCCAGCACGTACTTGATGCCAAGCAGCGAGTCGGCGAGAGGCGTATTGCCGTCATAACGGGTATAATAGCTGTGCATGCAATAGCCCATGGTTTCAATGAAGTTGATGACACGGGTATTCATGACGGAACTGGAGTGGGAGATACCTTTCAGTCCAAATGCCGCATTGTCGTTGACGCAGCGGAAGAATGTCTTTTCCGCGCGGTACAGACCGGGATCGTATTCCTCCAGCGCATCGGTTGCCGCACGGCCGTTCCACACGTAGTTCTGGTAGGACGCACGGGTGGAGTATGCCACTTCGTCGTCAATGTCCTTCATGGAGTCCACGGCATTATAAGTCGCCTCACTGCCCACAACAAAGAGCATGATCGCAGACAGGGCGATGTTGAATGTCTTTTTGCCGGGCAGGAGCGCATTGCCGGTGAGGAAGTACAGCAGGATCAGGTAGATGCCGATCAGACCGCCGGCAATCCAAACGGCGCCGGATGCCATCTGATCGTACTTCTTGAATCCCACATACAGCACGACAGCAAGGGCAATTGCCAGAGAGATCAGCAGGTGCTTCTTCTTGACGCCCTCCATCTTGCCCCATGTGGTTGCCGCCATGGTCAGGAACGTAAAGGACAGCAGGAAAGAGTAGCGGAACGGCAGCCAGTTCGGCACCTGTCCGCCGTGCCACATCATGTCCACCGGAACGCACATCATGCAGAAAACCATGATGACAACCAGTGCGGTGTAGCCGATCTTCTTCTTGGTGCTGATCTTGGTGTTCATGTAGAACAGCGGCAGCAGGACAATTGTCAGCAGACCGCAGTAGATCTCCGGCTTGCCCTGTACGTTGACAGAGTCGTACTGTGCCGGCAGCAGCTGCGGCAGCAGATCCAGCAGACCGAATTCCGACTGGAAGCGGAAGCTGTAGTCCGGATCGGTAAATTCGAACTTACCGAGCTTCAGCGCATAGTATACCGGCAGGAGCATGAACGCCGCACATGCCAGTGCCACAACAGAGGAGTAGATGGCACGGACGATGACGACTGCATAGTCGTAGGGCTTCCGCTTCCTGTCCGAGCCAAAGAAGAGGTAGAACAAGAAGTAGAGGGCAACATAGATGCAGATCATGTAGCCGATGTAGAAGTTTGCCACACACATGATGGCAAGGGGGATGATGTAGTTCAGGCGTCTGCCATCGTCCACCATATACTCAATGCCAAGCATGATCAGCGGCAGCATTACCAGTCCGTCCAGCCACATGGGGTCGATCAGCTGAATTACCGCATATGCCATCATGGCATACATGGTAGAGAACAGCAGAGACTGGAGCGGCTTGACATTACGCCGCTTTTGCAGGAAATAACTAAATGTCACACCCGCCGCACCCAGCTTGCAAAGCTGCATAATGAGCAGACTGCTCAGCATGAACTTCTCCGGCAGGAGCAGGACGATCAGGGTAAACGGACTCGCCAGATAATACCCGATGATTCCCGTAAACTCTCCGGAGAGATTGCGGGACCAGTTGTAGAAAATACTTCCGTCGCCCCAAAACGCATCACGCAGGGCCTCGAAGTAGTAGACGTACTGTCCGTTCAGGTCCAGACAGAGCACCGATTCCTCCCCGAACGGATACAATCCGAAGATCGCATACGCCAGATAGGTCAGCGCTGCCGGAATGAGAAATGCCGCAAAGTAAACCCGATTGCGGACAATCCATTTTCCCAGACCAGACAGGACGCCGCCGGCTGTGATGTGCTTGGCGCCCTTCGGGCTTTTTGACACAACAGCGGCTTGGGTCTTGTTGTTAGACATGGAATTCCTCCTTAAAAATAAAATGCGTTCCGCACCGCAGATGCATTCTGCCGGCTTGCGGAAAAGGTTACGCTGCGCTCCCACTTCGCACAGAGCAACAGACGAAGATATTATACCACAGTTTCCGATTTGTTGCAAGTGCTTTATTGCAAAACGGACAGAAATTCTTGCAAAACGGAAAAAATTCTGCACGTTTTTTCACCCATTGGCGGCTGCGCCGTCCGCAGAACCGAATTCTCCTCTCCCACACCGCACCTTGACAAAATTTCCGGAACATACTATAATGAAACTATTCCAATCGACTTGACAAACTATTTTGACCGCAACCAAAGACAGAAGGGAGAAACCCATGGGAAAAGAGGAATGGAAGATCGTGCTGCTGGTGGGCATCACCGTGATCTATCTCATTGTAATGGTCGTGCTGTTTCACCGTTTTCGCACCGCAATGCTGAAACTCGGCGAGGAACAGCGCCGGATTCAGGCGGAGAAAAAGCGTCAGCACCAGCTTCTCACCGGAGAAACCGATGACGAGGACGCCGATTCCGCCGATTCTCACGGGCAGACGTAAAGCGTGCCATCCAGATTGACCAGATAGACCGTCATGTCCTGACTATCCACGCTCTTATCACCGCTGGTCATGGCGATCTTAGTCGTCAGCGCCTTGCAGTCCCTGACGTGGGTCGTCCAGTAGTCCTCCCCCTGCAGGGTGTTGAACATATCCTTGAGATAGTCCACGCCGGAAGTGGGAGAATCCTCATCCTTACAGTCCGTGATCTGAAGATAGGAGAACGTGAAGTCACCGCCGGCTGCCGTCTGGAACGCATCGTGCACCTTGGTCAGATAGGCATCGCTCTGAAGCAGACCGCCGTACATGTTTTCAATAATATAGTCCAGATAGAAATCCACGATGCAGGAGGTGAATTCCGTCACATCCTGCTTCTGAATGGAGTCGTAGTAGCTGAACAGCAGATCCAGTTCGTCCTGCTCCAGAAACCGCTTGTCGTACTCAATGGTGAAATCGTGGGAGGTGTCCTCCCGCAGCGTTGCGCCGTAGGCGAGGTTCTCCATGGGGATATCGGTTCCCTCGTTGGTCTGGTTGTCCGCACAGCCGGCAAAGCTCAGCAAAAGCGCCCCTGCCAGAACCGCAGCTGTTCCACGGCGCAGGGTTGAAGTATAGTTCATAATGATACATCCTTTCTGCATTTCGATCTGCCCGATGACAAAAATCGGAACAAATTCTCATCGTTACTACTGTATCATATTTTTCTCAGAATGTCAAACCAAAGCGTGCAAAAAAGGCACTTGATCCACAGGAGGTCGCATTATGCCACGATTTTTTTTAGAAGAACTTGACGAATCGGATATCTGCATCACAGGACCGGATGCCCGCCACATCGGACTGTCCCTGCGGATGCGTGTAGGCGATCCGCTGACGGTCTGTGCCTACGGCAAGGACTACCAGTGCCGGATCCGCTCCATCACACCGGAGGAAGTGCATCTGGAAATGCTGTCCTCGGCGCTCTGTGCCGCAGAGCCGTCGGTCGCCCTGACGCTCTATCAGGCGCTTCCCAAGGCGGACAAGCTGGAACAGATCATCCAGAAATCCGTGGAACTGGGAGCCGTCCGCATTGTTCCCGTCCTCACCCGCCGCTGCATCTC
>ENA-OQHR01001396-OQHR01001396.1-human-gut-metagenome-genome-assembly--contig:-NODE-1396-length-11896-cov-5.861325_pt1 | contig 11896 bp, 3 predicted proteins | sample MGYA00242566_ERZ504725 | MGnify/ENA primary metagenome ERZ504725 (study PRJEB26092, sample SAMD00036217) | human gut metagenome | host: Homo sapiens | study: EMG produced TPA metagenomics assembly of... | reverse complement strand
CTGCGTATTTTTGCCTTGTCTGCAACAAAATTATGCTCGAAAATCCACATATATTTCTTGTGAAGACAGGTTCTTAACACGGATGAAAAGTCAGACAGAATATCAAAAAAGCGCCGGGAAACCGGCGCTTTTGTTCTTTGTATTCTGATTTGACAAGCCTCGACAGATGTGGTATACTGGAACTCTGAGGGCATATCTGAAAACGGTAGGCGGTCGATTCCAGCTCCCATGATTTTACAATCGATGGGAGGTGATGTACATGGAGAACTTTGTAACATGGGAGCAGCTGCGTTTTTTCGCATGGCTCGTTCTGACATTGATTCAAGTCGCAATTGCGCTTTCCAACCATCATAATAAACGGAAATAACCGCCCCGACTGCTACACCTGGGCGGTTATTCCTTAACCATCTATGGGAGCAGACCGTCTACTGATATGCCCTCTTCTCTTTTATTATATGCCATTTGCACCGAAATGTCAAGTGCTTTTTTAGCATTCCGCAGATTTGACAAGCCTCGACAGATGTGGTATACTAAAGCTCTGAGGGCATACCTGAAAACGGTAGGCGGTCGAATCCACGCTCCCGGAAAGGGAGTGATTGCTATGACACTCATCGAAGTACTTACTTTGCTCAGTCTCATCTGTCAGATCATTCGCATCATGCAGGATAGCAATAAACGGAAATAACCGCCCCACGTTCCAAGCTGAGCGGTTATTTCTTTAATTGCCAGTGGGAGCAGACCGTCTACTGGTATGCCCTCTTCTCTTTTATTATATGCCATTTGCACCGAAATGTCAAGTGGTTTTTTAGCATTCCGCAAATTTGACAAGCCTCGACAGATGTGGTATACTAAAGCTCTGAGGGCATACCTGAAAACGGTAGGCGGCTTGCTTCTGATTTTTGCTCCCACTGTCATTGTAACAGATGGGAGGTGATCGGTATGATGGATCAGTTTGTCACGTTTGGTGACCTGCTGGAACTCGGCGGATTTCTGCTGAGTCTGGCAACCTTGATCTTGTACATTTACTATAACCATAAGAATAGTAACGACAATCACCATGACAAGAAAAAGAAATAACCGCCCCAAGCTGCAAACTGTGGCGGTTAAATCTTTTTAACTCAAACAGTGGGAGCAGACCGTCTACTGGTATGCTCTCTTCTCTTTTATTATATGCCATTTGCACCGAAATGTCAAGTGCTTTTTTAGCATTCCGCAAATTTGACAAGCCTCGACAGATGTGGTATCCTGGAACTCTGAGGGCATACCTGAAAACGGTAGGCGGCTCGCCATCCTTGGGCGAGTCTGCCGTCGCCATTTCCTTTGGGCGACGGGCTGGTCGAATCCACGCTCCCGGAAAGGGAGTGATTGTGATGGAATATGTAACTTGGTCAGACTTGATTCAGTACAGCATCCTCATCGTGACAATCGTTGCGTTGATCTGCGATATTTTCCATAGCAAACGGAAATAACCACCCCGAGCTGCGAACTTGGACGGTTATTTCTTAACCTAACACTTGGGAGCAGACCGTCTACTGGTATGCTCTCTTCTCTTTTATTATATGCCATTTGCACCGAAATGTCAAGTGGTTTTTTGGAAAATGAAATACGGATTTCAAAGGCAGCGTATTCTCGGCGACGCTGCTATTTTTATGCCGCTTTATTTGTGGATAAATTGCGAACCCGGAAGGGAGAACGTCTTGAAAAATGGGGTGAAATCGTTTTAAAAGTGTATATTTTTTTTGCATCCCCCCCGCCTCCATTGACATTTCAAAATGCTTCTTGTATAATGAAAAGGAACGCAGCGGTTCCCTGTCGAAGAATTGGGAAGCCGCTGCCGCTCTGTTGAAATCGGCGGCGCAACGCCGAAAAAAACCGTATCGCAATGTGTGCAAATGCGATGCAAGCACATTGTGCGGAGATACGGCAGACGGAGCTGCTTTCCGGCGGAGAAACTGCACGAGGGCGGATGCCCGTCCAGCCGGAAAAATCAAAAAGAATAACGGAGGGATTTCTTCATGAATGCAAAAGAAACGAAGTCATTTCGTGTAAGACTGATCAGCGTTTTCTTGGCAGCGATGGTATTGATTGCGTGCTTGCCATCCGTCATCTTTGCATCGGCAGACAGCACCGGCACCTATCAAAACCCGCTGGTTCTGACCAATGCAAGCGTTGAGTTCAGGGACAACAAATTCCAGCCGATTGACGAGGCTGAGTCCGGCGCCATGTTCTATCTGATGGCGACTATCTCCGGAAACAACGTCAATCAGACCGGCGAAGTGGATACTTATCAAATCTACATTACGGATTCGAATCTGCTTCTGCCGAACTTTGCCGGAAACGGCTTCACAGACGGCTCGGTGTACAACGGCTACACCCTGCACGTGGAAAAGGATGCGAGCGGTAACATCGTAAACCGCTATGTCGAATTCTCCATCCAGAACGGCGATACCAAAGTGATACGGCTTCAGGCAAAGTATCAGGCAGGCAAAACGCCCAATGGAGAGAAGACCGAGGTCAAGCTGGTGCGTCCGGACAACGGAAAGAGCATCAGCAACACCATTACCGCCAAGGCAGAGATGATGTGGAACGCCTCGAAGTCGGAGGATAAGACCCAGCTGAACAGCAGCGAAATCACTGCCGGCACAACGGTGAACTACACCCTGAGTGCGGCATCCAACAACTCCACCAAGAAAACCGGCGTGGAGTGGGTGGAAACGCTGCGGTTTCAGGACACCATCAGTCTGACAGGTCTTACTTTTGCAGGCGGTGCGCAGAGCGGCATTGAAAACGCCGTCAAGGCAGCCGCTGCCAATGCAGGGTATACCATTAAAGAGGGCACACTCAAAGTCAGTGCGGCAGCAGGCGGCACAGCTGCGGACATCTCTTTCGAGATTGGCAGCAAGAACCCCAATGCGGAAATGGGTGCCGTTCGTCTGAACGTGGCACTCCCGCTGAACAGCAGCACCGTGACACTGGGCAAGGACAACGGTACAGTAAAGAATACGCTGGCAGTGAGCGGAAAGCCCTACGGCTCCAATGACTTCCAGCCCATCGGCGGCAACGACGTTTCGCTGGATGTCACCGCACCGAAGCCGGCATCGTTCCGGCTGGGCAAGAGCGCTGACAACAAGCAGGCGTATTACGTCAAGGGCGACAGCGTGGCCTTTACCATCTCCGCCACCAATACCGGCGATGCCGCAGGGGACGTGACGCTGACCGATGCAGTTCCGGCAGGCATGACCATCACCGGCATCACCTCTGAGGACGGCGGCACGGTTTCCGGCAACTCGGTGACTTTCCGGGATGTTGCCGGCGGCAAGACCGTGACAGCAAAGGTTGTCTGCACCGTGGATGCGGACGACAACACCACACTGACCAACGAGGTGACGGACGGCAAGTCCAACGCCAAGGATTCCATCACCGTGAAAAAGGACGAGGCAGTCATCACCGCCACCAAGAACGGTCTGGTCAGCTATGAGGGCGGCAATCTGGGACAGAAGTACTACACCGGCATTGCCGGACAGACCGTGACTTACACCATCTCCGTCAACAACTCCGGCATCCGGGATGCCGCAGGTGTTCCGGTCACCGATGACATCAGCGGACTTCCGCTGACCAATGTCACCTATGCCGTAGACGGACAGACCGTGGCAGCAATGCCGTCGGCAGTGGACGTTCCGGCAGGCAAGACCGTGACCATCACCATCACCGGCACACTCCCCGACACCGCCTCCGGCAGCTTTGCCAACACAGCAACGGTGGACGGCAAAAAGACAAACACCGTGACGATCCAGCCGGAAACTCCGTCTGCACATGTCACCGTGAAGAAGTCGGCAGATAAGAGCGCTTATCAGGCAGGGGACACCCTGACCTATACCGTTGAGGTCGTCAATGACGGCCAGCTTGCCGTTTCCGGCGCAACATTCCTGGACAACGTGCCGGATGCGCTGGAAAACGTCACTGCCTCCGCTGTCAGCAGCACAGGCAAGACCGTAGGCGTTTCGGTAGCAGGCAATAAGGTGACCAATGACGGCACATGGGATCTGGCACAGGGCGAGATCATCACCGTGACCATCACTGGTACTGTCAAGACCGGCACAACGGATACCATTGCTAATACCGCCTCCTGCGGTTACAACGGCAAGACCGCTGAGTCCCCCAAGGTGGAAACCAATCGGGACACCACCGGCGACTATCAGGCAGAGAAGTGGATCATTGACGCAAAGACCGGCGAAACGCTGGTGGATACAGCGGACAATGTGAAGCCCGGTTTCCAGGGCTTCTCCGCCGGAAAGAAAGCGACATTCCGTGCACGCTTCACCAACCTGACCGGTGCGACTGTCAAGGGCGTTAAGCTTGCGGACGGCTGGTACCGCCAGACCTCCGCAGATGGCGAGACTTCGGGTAAGATCGTTGACTGCACTGGTACGTATACCGGTTCGAATGACCTGAGCCAGTACTACTGGAGAAATGACGCCAGCCCGAATGCAACTTGGGGCTATCTGATTCCGGCAGACAAGCTGACGCTGGAGCCGGGACAGTACATTGAGTTCGAGTACACGACGGAAATGAACAGTATGAGCATGGCTGGCGCTGGCTCGAATTACTACCGCAACTATGTGGCGTTCTATCCTTTGAGCGCATGGAACAAGGAGAGCGGTATGTGGGGCGCAACCACTGGTTCGTATGCGTCCACATCCGTCAAGGTTCCCTATGATTTCAGCTTCAATACCGCAAAGAGCGTTTCTCCGGCATCCCTGGAGATCTCCGATCTGACGCAGGAACAGCTGGAATCCCAGAAGTTCACCAACACCATTACCCTCAGTCCGGATTCTCAGGATGCCACCAACTACTATGGCAATGTGTTCACCCTGACGGACGTTCTGCCGGACGGCATGACGCTGGCGGACACCGACCTGTCCAAGGCAATTTCCATCACTGGCGGAAGACTGGACGCAGAGGCTTCGAAGCTGGATGGCAATGAACTGACCATCGCCTTCACCTCTGACTCCTCCCTGAACGGCGGAAGCAGCTCCGTCAAGATCACGTACCAGACCGTACTCACTGCGGCAAAGGCAGAAGAACTGTCCCAGACCGCAGACAAGAGCACCGCACTCACCAATACGGTAACCCGTGTGGTGGCAACGGACAACGGCAGCGTGGTCAAGGATAAGGCACCCAACGCCGAAGCGACTGTGACTCTGAAGAAGATCACACCGGCGCCGGGCTTTGCAAAACTGGCAGCAGCCTCCTATGCCGGCACAGATTACACCAGTGCCGACGTGCAGAAGGTGGAGAACGGCTATATCACCGCCGGCGACACCCTGATCTGGCAGGCTGTCCTTTATAATGGTAAGGGCGAGACCACAGACGGCAAGGCAACGCTGAACGGCGATGAGCTGGGCAAGCTGAGTCTTTCCGGCGTGACGCTGACGGATAACCTGCCCGGCAGCTACCAGTACGACAGCAGCAGCTTCCCCGCAAAGTACTTTGTCGTCAAGCTGGATGCAGACGGCAAGTTTGCAACTGACGCATCCACCGGACTGGTGACCGGCTCCGGTACGGCGATCAATCCCGCCGCATCCGGCAGCTCCGTGGTATGGGATCTGTCCGGTGCGACCGGCACAGGCATCAGCGGCGGCAAGCTAGAACCCAACTACGCCATTGTGGTGCAGTTTGCAACCGTTGTCAAGGCTGGTCAGGAAAAGGAGGGCGTTATCACCAACACGGGCTACGCCTCCACAAACAAGACCTATCCCGCAGACAGCGTGGTTGCCGGTGAGGAAAAGGGCACCCAGATCTGGAACTATGCCAACTATAACATCGTTGGTCTGACCACCGAATCGTGGAAGACCATCACCTATACCAATCAGGGGCACGACGGCACACCCCATACTGACCCCAAGACCGATACCGGCGAGAGCCGCAACCCCACACACAACTATGTACAGGGCATGCAGGGCGAGCAGGTGCAGTACACCCTGCACGTCAAGAACAACTCTCCGGTAGACGTGGAGAACATGACCATCATCGACCGTCTGCCCTATGTGGGCGACCTGGGTCTGGTTTCCGGCTATGACAGAAACTCTGCCTTTGGCGTGACCATGGGCGATGTCCAGTCGGTCACCGTCAACGGAAGTGCCGTTTCCTACGATGTCACTTACTCCACCAACAAGACTGCAACGCTGAACGAGTACTCCAAGGACTGGCTGGGACAGAACGACGCCATGAGCTGGACACAGAACAAAGACGGCGCAGTGAACTTCCGCCTCCGTCTGACCGGCGCAGTGGTAGAACCTAACGATGAGGTCATTGTGACCTTTACCGCAACCGTTCCCAGCTACGTGGCAAAGACCGGCGAGGAGAACATCGCATGGAACAGCTTTGCCTACGCTTATCAGAACCGGAAGGTTCTGGGCGACACTGTCATGGTGGCAGAGCCGGCAAAGGTCGGCGTTTGGGTACAGACACCGGACACCACCATTGATGTGACCGTCAACAAGGAACTGACCGCCGCAGAGACACAGGATGCCACCTTCTATTTCGCACTGTTCGCCGATGCCAATTACGGCAAGCGCCTGAGCGATGTGGTTTCCGTGACCATTCCGGCAGGACAGACCAAGGCATCTGTCACCATGAAGGACATCGATCTGGCTTCCATCCAAAAGGCAGCCGGTCTGAATCAGAGCGATAACATCTACCTGCTGGAAACCGATGCCAAGGGCAGCAAGATTCAGAATTACACCGCAGATTATACAGATAACACCATCCCGCTGAGTGCCGCTGAGGCGCAGACCGTGACGGTAAAGAATACCAAGAACGTGGGCGAGATCACCCTGACTAAGACACTGGCAGCAGAGGGCGATTCCGTGACCGGCGACACCTTCTACTTCGCACTCTTCACCAAGAGCGGAGAGGACTACGTCCGCTATGAGGCAGTGCCGGTACAGGCGCTGACCTTCACCGAGGCAGGCAGCCAGACGCTGACCTTCACCGACGTGCCCAAGGGCGTGGACTTCTACGTGCTGGAAACCAATGCAAACGGCGTTCTGGCAGATACCGATTTCACCGCCTACACGTCGGACAACGGCATTCACTACACCTCTGCCGTATCCGCAGCCGTACAGGCAGGCGGTAAGGCAGCCATCACCAATACCGAAACCATCAACTACAGCATCACCGTTTCCAAGGTGCTCAGTGCAGACGATATCACCGGCAGCCCCAGCTTCACTGTGGGACTGTTCACCAAGGATGCAAACGGTTATACACAGGTTGGCGCATCCAAGACCGTGACTGCCGGCGGAGAGGTCACCTTTGACCAGCTGGCAGCAGGAACCTACTACGTCTTTGAGATGAACGGCACCCAGCGCATTGACGCAGGTGGTTCGTTCACTATGAGCATTGTTCCCGATGTCAAGGATCCCACCACGACCGTGGACAAGACGTTCTATGTTGCCTATGACGGCTGCGGCGGACAGGAGATCACCCTGACCAAGGATGCAGCTTCTGCAAACGGCGTCATCACCAACTCCACCGAGAACCCGACCAAGATCACCGTGACCAAGACCGCCACCATTGACGGCGTGCCCACCACCGATCATGAGATCACCGTGGGACTCTACACGGCAGTCTACGACGGGGACGGCGTGCAGACTGGCTTTGCCAAGGCAACCGATAAGGACGGCAAGACCATCGACGCACAGAAGATCAATCTGGCAGCTGGAAACAGCACGACCTTCGAGAATCTGACCGCAGAGGACAGCACAGGCAAGCCCATCGTCTACTACGTCTTTGAGCTGAATGACGAGGGCGCAAAAGTTCGCAACAACACGACCACCGTCATCGATGGCAAGACCTATCTGGCAACGTATTCCGGCGGAGACGAAAAGGTGATTCTGGAAACCGGCGTGCCGGGACAGAAATCCATCACCGATGCCAACGTTTCTACCGTTGCACTCACCATTGCAAAGGTAGACGTTGCCGGCAATGCAATGGCAGGCTGCCGGATGACCCTGACCGGCGACAACGGCTATTCCAAGACATGGACTTCCGGCACAGCTGCCGAGGTTCTGGAGGACGGATTGGCTGCCGGCAAGTACACCCTGACCGAGAACATGGATGGATTTGCACCTGTTTCCATCACTTTCGAAGTTAGCGATGAGGGCTATTTCGTGACCACCGATGCCAAGGGCAACGCCATCTCCGGCGACAACTTCGCCCTGACAGAGGACGGCCTCACCGTCATCAACCGTGCACAGCTCACCGTCAACAAGGTGGACATCGCCAACAGCGAGGAGCTGCCGGGCGCAAAGATCACCATCACCAAGAACGACGGCAAGTGGATCTCCGATCTGGTAACTGTTGACGGCAATCTGCTGGACAAGACCGACAGCACCCTGCAGTTCGAGTCCGGCGATGTCAAGACCGCCATTACCGGTCTGCCGGACGGCGAGTATACCATGGAGGAAGTGGCTGCACCGGAGGGCTACGAGGTTGTCACCAAGCTGAACTTCACCATTAAGAACGGCAAGGTTGGCGCAGTCACCACACCGGAGGGCTACGAGATCAGCGGCAACGACATCACCATGAAGGACAGCGCCAAGGATACCATCTACTTCAGCAAGAAGGCAGTGGGCGGCACGGAGGAGATCTCCGGCGCAGAAATGACGCTGACCTATGCAGGCAGCAATGGCGACCTGTCCGGCGTGACCGCAAAGACAGGAACCATTTCTCACGGCGATGCAAAGACCATCACATGGACATCCGGCGACAAGGCAGTGGAACTGTATGATCTGCCGGACGGTGAGTATATCCTCCACGAGAAGACCGCACCGGATGGATTCACCTGCATCACTGACTTCCGATTCACCATCACAGACGGCAAGGTCACCACAACTGGCACCGCCAGCGTGGAAACAGAGGATGCCGGCTTGACCGTGCGTGACGACGCTTCCAGCGTGTCCATCGTCAAGGTGGGCAAGGACGGCGAGAGCACCAAGGAACTGCCGGGCGCAAGCATGAAGCTGACCTATACCGGCGATGCAGACCTGTCCAAGGTCACCGCCGAGAACGGCGAGATCACAGGTAACGCAGAAGGCTCCAAGGAAATCACATGGATATCCGGCGACAAGGCAATCAAGCTGAACCAGATTCCGGACGGCAAGTACACGCTGGAGGAAACGATTGCGCCGGACGGCTATGACCTGACTACTGAAATTACCTTTGACGTGGTAAACGGCGAAGTAAAGAATGTACAGGTTGGGGACAATCAGAATAACAAGTACGACGAAACCAAAAACCTCATCACCATGTTCGACGACCTGAAACCGGGCGTGACCATCAGCAAGCAGGCAGTCGGCGGCGGCGAAGAGCTGACCGGCGCAACGCTGAAGCTGACCGGCACCAACGGCGAGGATCTGTCCAAGGTAACCGGAAGCTACGGCGACGGCAGCACCGAGGGCATCAAGAACGATGGCAATTCCATCAGCTGGACTTCCGACAATGCAAAGGGCAGCGTAACACTGTCCAAGCTGCCGGCAGGCACCTACAAGCTGGAGGAGATCACCTCTCCGGACGGCTTCACCCTGAAGACCGAGGAGATGACGTTCACCGTTGACAGCAAGGGCAATGTGACGACTGCCAGCAACCTGACCAAGAATGACAACGGCAACGGCGTTATCATGGAGGATGACGCTTCCAGCGTGTCCATCGTCAAGGTGGGCAAGGACGGCGAGAGCACCAAGGAACTGCCGGGGGCAAGCATGAAGCTGACCTATACCGGCACCGGCGATGCAGACCTGTCCAAGGTCACCGCCGAGAACGGCGAGATCACAGGCAACGCGGAAGGCTCCAAGGAAATCACATGGACATCCGGCGACAAGGCAATCAAGCTGAACCAGATTCCGGACGGCAAGTATACGCTGGAGGAAACGATTGCGCCGGACGGCTATGACCTGACCACCGAGATCACCTTTGACGTGGTAAACGGCAAGGTTGAAAACGTACAGGTTGGCGACAATCAGAATAATAAGTACAACGAGAACGATAACCTCATCACAGTATTCGATGACCTGAAACCAATCACAACCACAACAACAGAAACGACGACTACCACCACAACAACTGAAACCACCGAAGAAACCACCACTACCGCAACCACGCCGACCTCCGCAGGTCCGACTGTGACAACCACAGAGGAGACCACGACTGAGGCAACGACCACGGAAGAAACCACCACTACCGCAACCACGCTGACCTCCGCAGGCCCGACTGTGACAACCACAGAAGAGACCACGACTGAGGCAACGACCACCGAAACAACTACCGCAGCAACGACTACCACAACCGCAGAAATCACAACCACGGAAACCACCACAGCTGCAACGACAGTTACCACAGTTTCCACCACGGTAACCACCACCGCACAGACCACGCCTACCTCGGCTGGCCCGATGATGACCACGACTACCGTGACCACCACAACCAGCAGCACAACGACTACCGCACAGACTACCCCGACTTCTGCCGGCCCGACGACACCGACGACCAGCGGAACGACTACTGAAGCAACAACTGCCACAACAACGACAACGACAACCACCACGACTTTGGCAACTGTCATTACCACCGGGGAAACCACAACCGAAGAGAGAACCACCACAGAAGTTGTGACAACCACGGAGGAGACAACCACCGAAGAGAGCACCACGGAGGAAACTACCACCGAGGAGACGACCACGGAGGAAGTCACCACGGAAGAGACAACAACCACCGAGGAAACTACGACCACTCCGATTGTGGAAGAGGGCGTTGTGATCCGCAAGTGCGACACCGCAGGGGTTGAGATCGCCGGCGCATCGCTGGAGGTTTCCGATCTGGACGGCAACGTCATCGATTCCTGGGTATCCGAAGAGGGCGCATCCCACGTCATCCGGAATGTGGAGGTCGGCGTACCGTACTGCCTGACCGAGACGCTGGCACCGGTGGATTATCTCATCGCTGCACCGATCTACTTCCAGTTGGAAGAGAACGGCACCGTTTCGATTCTCACCTATAAGCTGGACGGCGAGGGCAATCTGGTTCGGGACGAGGACGGTGCACCGGTTCTGATCGCAACAACAGCGGGCGTTGATCGTGTGGTAACCATGGTCGATGAGTACATCGGCGTTGTGACCACGCCGGAAGTGACCACCGCACCGGTTGAGACGACCACTGAGGTTGCGACCGAGACGACACCGCACAATACCGATTCAAATCACGGCGAACAGACACCGGCGGTTTCCACTACCACAAGTGCAGGAGAAACTACGACCACAGCAGCTGCTGGCGGTACAACCACCACCGGCAACCGCAGCAATTCCAGCAACACCTCTTATTCCAATCGCAGCAGCGGAAGCGGCAGCTATCGTGCACAGAACATCAGCAGCACGCCGAAAACCAAGGATGCGTTTGCAGTTGTTCTGGTTCCCACCGCACTGGCAGCGTTTGCAGTTGCAGCCGCAACCAGACGGAAGAACGGACGCAAGAAGAAGTAAGACCTGAGCGCTGTGCCTGAGCGGGACAGCTGAGGGAAAATAAAGAAGCTCCGCCACGAGCCGAAGAGATTCGGGAAGTGGCGGAGCTTTTTTGCTGCGCAGAAAAAGATTGCGGTTGTGCGGAAAACAAAGCGTGTACGTGCAGAAAACAGAATGCATCTCATCAAGTTGCCCAATAAGGCTGCTCCAGCTGAGCGCAGCTGGCGAGGTGTTTCGTGCACTTTGGCTTTGTAGGGACACGGCGTGCCGTGTCCGTCGGTTTTAAACTACAAAGCGTTTAAGAAGATTAGCCTCCCCTGAAAGGGGTGACTCCCCACGGGGTGGGGAGATGCCCGAAGGGCAGAGGGGACCGCTCAGTACGA
>ENA-OQHR01001385-OQHR01001385.1-human-gut-metagenome-genome-assembly--contig:-NODE-1385-length-11942-cov-3.987611_pt1 | contig 11942 bp, 10 predicted proteins | sample MGYA00242566_ERZ504725 | MGnify/ENA primary metagenome ERZ504725 (study PRJEB26092, sample SAMD00036217) | human gut metagenome | host: Homo sapiens | study: EMG produced TPA metagenomics assembly of... | reverse complement strand
CATAATCTACATAAATATCCACTGCTTCATCTTCATTTGATAATTTCCATCCAATAGCATTAGCCCATGTTTTTAAATCTGTATCTAAAGCCACTGATTCTTTAATTTCATCAACTGTTTTAAAGAAGTTAAAGGCACTTACTGCTTCATTTGCTTTTTCATTTTTTACATATTTTTGATCAACAACAATAATTTTTCTAGAAACAGATAATCCTGATGATGTTTGGAAAGTAACAGTGTACTCACCTAATTCTTCTTTTAAATTATGTTCAATTTTACTAATTGAAATATAAGAATCATCACTTTCTTTCCATGCTTGTGCATCTGCTCTAGCAATCAAATCATTATCATCTAAAGAAGCAACTTCTTCAATATCTACATAAAAATCATTTGCTGAAATTCTCTCATCACTATATTCACTTTCTACATCATGATTTTTAATGACATTCATATTAACTTTAACAGTTGTCCCAGGAACAGTTTCTACCATTGCTTCATTCCAAACGCCTTTAAATAAAACACTTAAAACTTCTCCTGTAATTTTTCCTTGTTCTAAAGGCACTATATCAATATCTTCTGGTCTTAAAACAACATCAACTTTTTCATTTGGTTTAAAACCAAAATCAACACAATCAAAGATTTGATCATCAAATTTAACTTTATAATCTTCAATCATTACACCTGAAATAACATTACTTTCACCAATGAAATTTGCAACATATTTATTAACAGGTTCATTGTATATTTCTTGAGGAGTCCCTACTTGTTGAATTTCTCCACCTTTCATAATAACAATCTTATCTGACATTGTTAGTGCTTCTTCCTGATCATGCGTAACGAAGATAAATGTGATTCCTACTTCTTGTTGAATCTTCTTTAATTCATACTGCATTTCTTTACGAAGCTTTAAATCCAACGCACTCAAAGGTTCATCCAACAATAATACGCTTGGCTCATTAACTAAGGCACGCGCAATCGCAACACGCTGCTGCTGACCACCAGATAGTAAAGTAACATCTTTATTTTCAAATCCTTCAAGACCAATCAACTTCAACATTTTCATGACCTTTTGATCAATAACGTCCTTACTCATCTTTTTAATTTTCAATCCAAACGCAATATTGTCATACACATTCATATGAGGGAATAGTGCATATTTTTGGAAAACCGTATTCAACTCACGCTTATAGGCTGGCACTTCACAAATATCTTCTCCATTTAAGATGACTTGTCCTTCGCTAGGTTCTAAAAAACCACCTAAAATACGTAATAAAGTTGTTTTTCCACAACCACTAGGCCCTAATAGTGTGACAAACTCATTTTCATATATATCTAAATCAATACCCTTTAACACAACTTGACCATCAAATTCTTTTACGATGTGGCGAAATTGAATTAATTTATTCTTTTCCTGTTCCATGTATGTTCTCTCCTTGTCAATTAAAATACAGGCGGTGTAGATACCCATAATACTTTGGCATCCACACTCGATACGTTTTCTAAATAATGCCCTTCCTTACCTGTAATATAGAAGGTTTCTTTTGATTTAACTTTTAACCTTTTATTACCAACAACTAAAACAACACTGCCCTTTAAAATATAGCCAAATTCCTCTCCCTCATGAGCCTTGACTTCCTGTGACTTTGCGCCCGGTTTTAAAGTCAATAAAAGAGGTTCCATCTGATTCTTCTGGGCATTAGGAATAATATATTCCGTAACCAAATCATCTTGTTCATTCACAAAAAAATCCTGCGTATGGAAAACAATCTGCTCTTCCTTGCTTGATTGAAAGAAATCTGCCAAATTGGTACCTAAAGCTTCCAATATATTCTCCAATGCAGAAATGTTTGGACTTGTTAAGTCGCGCTCTAACTGCGATAAAAAGCCTTTCGTTAATTCACTACGATTCGCCAGTTCTTCCAAAGTCAACCCATTCTGGGTTCGAAGCTCTTTTAGTTTTTTGCCTATTTTCATTCAATCACCCCTAATTTGTTTTTTATACTAAACTTTTTGTTTCATTAAAAGAACAAATCTATTATATAGGAAACCCTCAATTATGCAAGAAAAAAAAGAGCATTTTTTTCATGCTCTAAAGTTAAATTAATTTTACTGTTTCATATTTCTCAAACGATACAATACACAATTTGTCATAACCGCCAAATATAAAGCCTCACTCATACCTTGTGTCTGTAAAGTCAACGGATAATTATCACGAATCATAAAGTCCATACTGATGTTTGTTCTTTGCGATATTTTTAAAATCTTATCCACATTGATCTGTCCCTCATCCCAATACTTAGCAGTATTTCTCGTTACTTCCATATATTTGCCAAATTGAGTTTGTGAAAGTGAAAAAACAACTTCCCGTATAAAACGCATACGATCACCCATGTCATTTTTTAAATTGTATTCAAAATTCTTAAATTTCGAACTTCTTTTAATATCTGTAAACAATTCGGGATGAATCAATTTCATAATATCTTGAACCTGAGTCCATGTTAAGCCTTCTAAATTAACGGGCTGATTATACATTTGATCAAAGAAAATCGAATCAATGGACTGATGATTATAATCTGCAAGAATAAGCACAATACGCGTTTGCGTACGATCCTCGGAATGAATTTGCCTTCTAAAATTACGCAAAGACATATGGGCTGCTTTGGCAACTTCTTCCTCTGAAATATTATTATCTTCAATGAATTGCACAATTTGTTTCATAAAAAAAACACCTCCACGTTAAACATAGAGATGTTTTATGTGTTTGTACTCGACCGAAAATCGAAAATCGGTCGATGAAAACGATTTTTTAAGCTTTTGTCGTGTTTTCGTTTTGAATATTCTTAATAATATCCGTTAAATCCGCTTCATTGATAGCACCATCATAGAAATCATTCAACGTTTCAATCAGACCCTTATCATCTGGTAAAACCGTTTCAAACACTTCTTTCATGTGTGCAGCCTCCTGATTTGAACCTGCATACTTAACAGTCGCATGAATCATAGATGTATAGATAACATTCACCAACATTAAGTGATACTTATTGTTGTAGCCATCATTACGATTGTCAATGACTGTGCGTGGACTAATTAGAGCTGTACCTTGATATTTAGCTAAAGTAGGAAACTCTAAATAAAGTCCCTTTACCGTCTTATATGTCATTAGTTTCAGTGCATATACACACGCAAATTGTTCTAAATCACCTAACATACGTAAACGATCATCACTGTCTAGAACCTTTTTAAAATTGATATCTAGTAATCTTGCCAAAACATCACTCACACATTCAAGATTGGTCTTACAAACCACTTCCTGACGACCATCTAAATCCGTTGTGATTATGAATAAATCGCCTTCGCGATCATAAAATATATTATCTGGATGTCTTAAATTCACCATGCGATCACCTTTTAACGAATAAAATTCGTACCCTTTCTAATTTCTTTTTCAGGCAAACCATACGCCTCTTTACCTAAGGCAATACTTTTCATCAAGAACGTCATATTACGAGCTAAAGCACGCATTGTTTGTTTACCCTCTTCATCCTGATTGGCTTCTTGTGCATTATTTCCATGAATTGAATTCCAATATTGACTCGATACAACAGGCATACCACTGATTGTAAAATACTTATTTAATTCATCAAAAGTAGCACTCGCTCCGCCACGACGACAAGAAACAACACTAGCCCCCACCTTCATTGTCTTATCAAAACGAGAAATATAGAACAAACGATCCAATACTGCAATCAATGTCGCATTCGCGCTGGCATAATATACAGGACTTGAAACAACCAATCCATCCGCTTCTTCAAATTTGGGTAACAATTCATTGACAATATCATCATATACACACTTGCCAAGTTTCGTACAAGCACCACAAGCTGAGCAACCACGAACAGCTAAGTTTCCAACTTGTACAGTTTCGGTTTCAACCCCACTTTCTTTAAATACAGCTTCCATTTCACGCAAAGCCAAATCATTCACTCCACTGTCATGTGGACTACCATTCAACATTAAGACTTTCATATTTTTCCTCCGAAAAAACCTATCTCTATTTTATCATTTGCGTCAACATGATAAAATGATATTTATGAAACGAATAGTAACTGGAATATTAGCACATGTCGATGCAGGAAAAACTACTTGTATCGAAAGTATGCTTTATACATCAAAAACAATCCGAAAATTAGGACGTGTCGACCATCAAGATGCCTATTTGGATTATGATAATCAAGAAAGAGAAAGAGGCATTACAATTTATTCAAAAGAAGCTCACTTTCATTGGAAAGATAGTGAAATCTATTTGATTGACACACCAGGCCATGTCGATTTTTCAAGCGAAATGGAAAGAAGTCTTCAAGTATTAGATTTAGCCATTCTTTTAATCAACGGACAAGACGGTATTCAATCTCACACTTCTACCATTTGGAAATGCTTAAAACACTATAAGATTCCTACGTTGATCTTTATTAATAAAATGGATATCAGCTATAAGACACAAGAAGAGCTTATGAATGATCTTAAAGTGCATTTCTCATCCAACTGTATCAATTTTAAATCAAAAGATGCTGAAGATGAACTGTCCATGTTGAATGAAGATATCATGAATCACTATCTAGAAACCGAAGAAATCAATTCATCACTTCTTCAACAAGCCATTTTTAAAAGAGAATGCTTCCCCGTATTCTTTGGTTCTGCCTTAAAAATCCAAGGCATCGAAGATTTAATGGATGCGATTATCGATTTATCTTTTATCCAAGAGTACCCTGAAGATTTTGGGGCTCGTGTATACAAGATTTCAAGTGATGACCAAGGCAATCGTTTAACCCACGTAAAGATTACGGGTGGTGTTTTAAATGCCAAAGATAAAGTTGGTACAGATGAAAAGGTAGATCAAATTCGTTTGTATAACGGAAAACAATTTGAAATGGTACAAACCGCTTATCCAGGAATGATTTGTGCACTAAAAGGATTGAACAAGTATGAAGTAGGTCAAGGGCTAGGCTTTGAATCTGACACGACAAAACCACTCTTAAATGCCTATATGAATTACCAACTCCTACTTCCCGAAGGTGTAGATGCACTTACTATGATGCGCTACTGCAGTGTACTTGCTCAAGAAGATCCGCAGCTACAAATTGAATATGATGAGCAGACGAAACAAATCTTTTTAAGGCTAATGGGATCCATTCAAATGGAAATTCTTCAAAAAGAAATTGAGAAAAGATCTAAAGTTAAAGTTGGTTTTACAACAGGCAAAGTCTTATTTAAAGAAACCATTCAAAATACAGTTATTGGAGTCGGTCACTTTGAGCCTTTAAGGCACTATGCCGAAGTACACTTAAAACTTGAACCATTACCTAGAGGTAAAGGACTTGTGTTTGAATCAAACTGTTCCAATGACGATTTAGCTTTAAATTGGCAAAATCTGATTTTAACGCATTTAAAAGAGAAACAACACAAAGGTGTATTAACTGGATCGCCAATTACCGATATAAAAATCACTTTAGTGGCCGGTAAAGCCCATTTAAAACATACAGAAGGTGGGGATTTTCGACAAGCAACCTATCGTGCTATAAGACAAGGTCTAAAAGAAGCAGAATCTGTATTATTAGAACCTTATTATAGTTTTGAATTAGTCGTTGAAAATCAACATGTTTCAAAAGCCTTGTTTGATTTAGAAAACAAGCATTGCTCATTTAAAATTGAAGAAGACATGAACAATCTTGTTCACATAAAAGGAACGGGACCCGTTCGTGAGTTGATGGACTATCAAAAAGATGTCATCGCATACACAAAAGGAAAAGGCCAATTTATTTGTGAATTAGAAGACTATCATGAGTGTTTTGATCAAGAAAAGATCATTGAAGAAACAAATTATGATAGTGAAGCCGATTTAAACAATCCAACCGGATCTGTATTCTGCGAACATGGAGCAGGTTATTTTGTGCCTTGGGATGAAGTCAAGGAGCATATGCACATCCAAATTAAAGAAGCCAACGCAACTTCCTATACTTCTTATGTAAAACATACAGTTCGTGAAGAAGAATTAAAGAAAGTATTTAATTCACTTGGTGGAAACAACAAGAAAGCTGAAAAGCCAATCAAGAAAAAAGCGAAGGTTGATATGAATTTAAATCAGATTCATGTCGAAAATAAAAAGCCAGAATGTTTAATGATTGACGGCTACAATATGATTTATGACTGGCAAGATTTAAAAGATATTGCCAAAGTAAACATTGAATCTGCACGTGATGAATTGATCAATCGAATCTCGAATTATCAAGGATATAAGCGTATCAAAGTCATCTTAGTATTTGATGGATATCGCGTAAAAAACAATACAGGTTCACATTTTAATCAAGGAAATCTAGACATTATTTATACGAGATATAATCAAACAGCAGACAGCTATATTGAAAAGGCTGTACACGACTTAAAAAAGAAATATGAATTATCAGTTGCGACAAGTGATGGCTTGATTCAAAATGCGATCTTAGCCAATGGTGCAAAAAGAATCTCAGCTCGTGAACTTGAGATTGTCGTAAAAAACGTAAACAAACGAGCTCTTTCGTACTTAAAGAAATAGTTTATGATATAATAGCGAAAAAGATGGAGGAATTTAATTTATGACAAGAAAGATTGCCATTATTGGAGCCGGTCCTGCTGGCTATACATTGGCTCAAGAATTAGTTAAAACAGAAAATGAGTACCAGATTGATATTTTTGATAAGGAAGCTGAAATTGGTGGAGCCATTTATACAGGTATTCCTGAATCTCGTATGCCGTCTTCTGCTTGAAAAAAAAACTATAACGGATTGATTGAAGCCGGTGTTAAATTCCATTTTAATACTTTTGTGGATCAAACTATGTTTAAAGAATTACAAACAAACTATGATTATGTGGTTGTAGCGATTGGTGCCCAAATTGAAAATACTTTTGGTTTTGAAACAGGTAATGGCGTCGTTGCCGGCTTAACATTACTTTACGATTTAAATATCAATCACAAACAAGAAGACTTCAAAAAATATAAAAAGGCCATTGTTTGGGGTGGTGGAAATGTTGCGATGGATTGTGCAAGATCATTAGTTCGTATCATTGACGATGTCACAATCGTATATCGTAGATCTTTACAGGAAATGCCTGCAAGTCCTGCAGAAATCAAAGCCTGTGAAAAAGAAGGTGTTAAGATTGCCTTCTTAAACAACATCAAAGACATTTTAAAGGATGAAAGCGGAAATGTTTGTGGTGTTCAAGTTGCGAAAATGGAACTTGGAGAAATGGATGAATCTGGAAGAGCAAGCTGCCACGAAGTAAAAGATTCATTATTCACAATAGATTGTGATCTAGTTGCGATGGCTATTGGTCAAAAAGTAGACTTCACTCCATTAAATGACAATTTAAAAACAACGGATACACACGCCTCTACATTAAAGAATGTATACATTATTGGAGATGCCTTTACTGGGCCAAAAACAATTGGTAGTGCTGTAATGGAAGGTAAAAAGATTGCCAAAGAAATCGAGGCAAAATACAACGAAGGAACGAAATAATAAAAATCGTTCCTTTTTTTGTGTTTTAATGTTTTTTTCACATTGACCACTTAAAATAGTAATTGGAACATACAAGCAGCAAGCATATGTATACTTCTGGGAATGGATTTATCATTGCATTTTAATGACAATCCCAGAGTGCGTATAAGAACCTCTGGTATCATTAGGAGGTGGTAGTCATGAACAATTACGAATTGTTAGTCCTAATTGTATCTGCATTAGGCATTTACACAACACTAATTGGCTTTGTGATTCAGCTTTTGGTTGAATTAATCAAACAGAAATGAATAAACAAAATAAAAACTACCTACGCCAACTCTAGCAAAGTTTGTAGGTAGTTTTTACTACAACTATTCCCAGAAACATATTTGTATGTTCCTTTTTGCATGTCTATTATATCACAAACGCTTTTCAAATCCACCATCAATTTCTTGATCCTCGCTAATTGTCACAAAAGCCTTTGGATCAATTTCATTGACTATTTTTTTGAAGTTACGAATCTCATACTTATTGACAGCACAAAATAAAATATACTGTTCTGTATCTGTATAAGCACCCTTACCCATCCAGTACGTTACACCGCGACCTGTTCTTTCCATAATTACATTCTTCATATTTTCTTTCTTTGTAAAAATCAATACAGTCATATTGATATTCTGATAGTGGATACGATCACTAATAAAGTAAAGAATGGCCACAAAGATAATGGAATATAGTGATGTCTGCAAATCAAAAATAAAGGCACAAATTGTAAATAAGATTGAATTAATAATAATCGAAAGCTTACCAACTGAAAAGCCTGGTTTTGTCTTCGACAAACATACACCGGCAATATCCATACCACCGCAACATCCACTGCTCTGTAAGGCAAGTCCTACTCCAATACCACACATTAAGGCTCCAAAGATACAATTTGAAAGCATGTCTGGCATAATCACAAAAGATTGTTTTGGCAAAATAGATAGAGTAATGGTTTGCACCACTAAACTAATGACAGTCTTAATACAAAACTCTTTATTCATGATTTTAAATCCCATCACAAACAAAGGAATATTAATCATAAAGTTAATGATTCCCACCAAGTTCATATGCCCAAGACTTGGAATCATCTTCAAAATAAAATACTCAATAATCTGTGCAATCCCAATGGCGCCTCCAAAATTGATTCCATTCGGTGTCACAAATAAATAAATTCCTAACGAAAGTAAAATACTTCCTATAATTAACTCAATATACTTTTCAACATTTTCTCTCATTTTTTACCCCAACCTAATCTACATACATAGCTAAGTATAATGGAAGAGTTATTTTTTTACCATTAATTCCACAATTTCCATTCACGAATTTATATCCATAAGGAATATTTTCATTTTTCAACAATTGATCCATTGATTGTGAACGATTATTTTCTGCCTTTACATCGACTGGAATTACTTTTGTGTTTTGTTCAATCAAGAATTCTATTTCTAAATTCTTATTTTGGTAATAATGAAGCGAATGACGACTTTTCATTAAAATATCCGCTATTAGATTTTCGTATATACCACCCTTTACTGGCCCTGTTAAAGTATCATCTAATATAGCCTGTTTCATTTCAAAACCATACATTGCGACTAACAAGCCTAAATCCGTTAAATACATTTTGTAGAATTTATCATTTTCATATCCAACTAAAGGAAATTGACAGGCAGATACATTTTTACAAAGCCATACTAGCCCAGCATCTCTTAACCACTCAATACTATTTTCAAATTTTCTTGCGGTAGCCTTAGATTCCACAACCGAAAATTGAAATTTTTTATTCTCTTTTGCGAGTTGCTTCGTAATCGACATGTAACAATTCTTTACCTTTGGTTTTTCAGATGATGAAGCATATTTTGAAATATCATCCATATAGCTTGAAATAATTTGTTCCTGAACTTTTTGTACTTGTCCAAAATGATTCGAGTCTAAATATGTTTGCACAACTGCAGGCATTCCACCTACGACAATATACTCACGAATCAATCGCATGAATTGGTTGTGTATTTCCTCAGGAATTCTCTCTTTTGAATCATAATATTTTTTTAACAACTCCAACGTATTTCCATTGTATCCTTTTGCCCACAAGAACTCTTCAAAATCTAAACCATACATTGTAACCGACAACTCATAGCCAACAGGTATGCTCGTTACTTCTTTATAACTGATACCCAATAATGAACCACTTGCGATTACATCATATCTGTTATCTAATGCCAAAAATTTCAATGCCGTACGTGCATTCGGACATTCTTGAATTTCATCCAAGAAAATCAATGTATCCCCTTCAATAAATCGTATATGAGGCATCACCAATGTCATTCTCGAAAATATTTCTTCTGCTGATAATGAATTTTCAAATATAGTTTTTAACTGTGGATTTTCGATAAAATTTATATATATATAGCTCTTATAATTATTCTTTCCAAAATAATCAATAATATATGTCTTACCAATTTGTCTTGCACCACGAACCAATAAACACTCTTGATTTTTTTCTTTTGACCACTTCAACAATGTATCATAAAACTTTCTTCTTAACATAAATACCTCCTAGTCACATTATATCATTTTTGCATATTTTTCGAGGATATTTTTTACTTTTATGCATATTTTTCAATGTTATTTTAAACAAAAATGCATATTTTTCGAAGATATTTTCGATCAACATGCATATTTTTTCTATTTATCTGTAATTTGGTAGTACAAATGACGAATCGCCATAATAGGATGATAAAACAACATTCTAGGTCCAGAAAAACGCATCACCTTACGTATCTTTTCTCTTTTATCCAACTTGTAACAATGTACCTTACATTGCGAACAAAATGTCTTTGTTTCCATAAAAGGACACTTTTCAATGCGCATCTTTGCATATTCATACAAAGCCAAACACTCTGAACACAACTCTTTATCTTTATGATTCTTTCTGCAATACAAATGTATCATCTCATACACTGTATGCATTTCTTTTTCACGCTTATCCATTAGCTGACCCTTTCAGATTCCATATGAATCACACGATCACAATGTGATAAAGTTGATTCTCGATGTGAAACAAAAACAATGGTCTTATCTTTTCTTTCTTCATAAATTGATTTTAAGATAGCCCCCTCATTTAAGCTATCCAAATTACTCGTTGGCTCATCCAATAAAACAAGTTTCGCATCATGCAAAAACATACGTGCAAGACCAATTCTTTGTCTTTCTCCACCGGAAAGATCCACTCCGTCAGGATCAATAATTCTAAGAAGTTTTGTGTCGATTTTGTTTTCGTACCTGTTAATCTTCTCATCTAAGTCACTTCTTTTTAATGTTTCCATAACCTTGTCTCTATCAGTTTCATTATCAGATTTCATTGAAATGTTCTGCCATACAGGGAAAGCAAATATTTCTATATTCTGAAATACCGGAGCAAAGATATTAAAATATGATTCTCTGTCAAACTGTTTTATATCAACTCCATTAAGTAAAATTCTTCCTTCTGTTGGTTCATATAGTCTCATAAGAAGCTTTGTGAGAGTAGTTTTTCCTGCACCGTTTATTCCTACTATTGCAAGCTTACTTTCTGCCTCTATTGTGAGGTTAAGATTTTTAAGAATAAATTTATCATGTCCCGGATATTTAAATGAGACATTTTCAAATTTAAATTCGTATTTTTCTAATTTGATATTCTTTATTGTTCCCTCACCCTTTTGATAGTCAGGTATATCCTCTGTCCAATCCATAAATGTTCTAAAATCATCTAACTGCATTCTGTTCATATTCATCCACACAAGATTGCAAAACAGATCAGTCATGGCTGTTGAAAATGCAGCCACTAATCCAATATATAAAACAAAATTAGAAATACTCATGCCCCTAAACATAATCATGTAAATAAGCACTGAATATAGCAATACATTTTGAATTAACCTAAGCATACTCATTTTTGCTTCACACATAATCCACTTACTGTGATGTTTTTTGCAGGCAGCATAATATATTGTGTTAATGTCATTCCACATATTCTGTATAAACTCCTGCATTTTAAACAGTCTTATGTCCTTAGCGTACTTAAAGTCTCTTGCTGTATTTGAAAAATAACTATTTTTTCTATAATTAGATGCCATAGCATCTCTAAATTCTGTCTTGCTCCACTCCATTGTTGAATCTAAAATTTTATAGATAAAAAACGAAAGTGTAATTATAACAAGTACAAGCACCGGATTAACTAAAGCTATGGCAAAGCCGGAAATAAATACCATGGTAAGATTGGCAATTATGTTCTGCCCTCTCATGCAATATCCATGAATTCCCTGATATGTATACAATGCCTGTTTTGATCTTTGAGTTAAATCAAGGAAATCCGGATTTTCCATATTTTTA
>ENA-OQHR01001381-OQHR01001381.1-human-gut-metagenome-genome-assembly--contig:-NODE-1381-length-11982-cov-3.682990_pt1 | contig 11982 bp, 7 predicted proteins | sample MGYA00242566_ERZ504725 | MGnify/ENA primary metagenome ERZ504725 (study PRJEB26092, sample SAMD00036217) | human gut metagenome | host: Homo sapiens | study: EMG produced TPA metagenomics assembly of... | reverse complement strand
GTGCGGAAAAGGCATTTAAGAACGCCGGCTCCCGCCGTATGGCGCGGGTGCTGGTGACTACCAAAATGGACGACGATCGTGCGGATTTCTACAAAAGCTTTAACGGCATTGTGGCCAAGTTCGGCACGGCGGCTTGCCCGGTGGTAGTGCCCATCATCTCCGGCGGCAAGGTGGCTGCCTACTACAATATGATTGACGGCAAGGCCTATGCGTATGCAGACGGCAAGCGCACCGAGAGTGATGCCCAGCCGGACGACGCTCCCCGCTTTGAGGCGGTACAGGCCGTGTTTACGGAAGCTGTGGCCTCTGCTGATGAAGAGCTGATGGAAAAATATTTTGAGGGTGAGGAGTTGACCCCGGAGGAGAAAATCCGCGGGCTGAAAGCCGGTGTGGCGGACGGTTCCATTATCCCGGTGTTTGCCCTGAGCGGTTTGGCAGAGACGGCCTGCGATCTGTTGCTGGATTTTCTGGCAGAGGTTTGTCCTGCGCCTAAGAGCGAGTATGCGGCAGACGCTGACGGTGAGCCCATCGAGTTGACCCCGGACCCCAACGGACCCTTGGCTGCGGTCTGCTTTAAGACGGTGGCGGATCCGTTTATCGGCAAGCTGTCTTACTTCAAGGTGATCAGCGGCAAAATCACTGCCGCTACCCCTGCTTACAACGCCCGCACCGGCAAAGAGGAGCGCATGGGCAAGTTGGTAAGCGTATTCGGCGCCAAGCAAACGGACATCAGCGAACTGTCCGCCGGGGATATTGGTGCAGTGACCAAGCTGAGCGGCTTTGCCACCGGCGATACCCTTTGCAGTGCCGGGCAAGTGGTGACCCTGGACGGTGTGCATATTCCGAGTGCCACCTATGCCATGGCTGTGGAAGTGGCCAAGAAAGGCGAGGAGGAGAAAGTGGCTTCCGGTCTCAGCCGTCTGTGCGAGGAGGATCCGTCCCTGCACTTTGGCGTCAACAACGAGACCCATCAGCAAATTCTCAGCGGCCTGGGCGAGCAGCACCTGGATGTGGCGATGGCCCGGCTGAAGAGCAAATTCGGTGTGGAGGCAACATTGGTGCAGCCGCGCGTGGCGTACCGGGAGACCATTACTATGAAGGTCTCTGCCCAAGGGCGGCACAAGAAGCAGTCCGGCGGCCACGGCCAATTTGGTGATGTGTTTATTGAATTTGAGCCTTATGATACAGAAGAACTGGTATTCGCCGAGCGTGTGGTAGGCGGCGCCGTGCCCAAGAATTTCTTCCCGGCAGTAGAAAAAGGTCTGCGGGAGAGTATGCAAAAGGGTGTGCTGGCCGGGTATCCCATGGTGGGCGTAAAGGCCACTCTGTTTGACGGCTCTTACCACCCGGTAGACTCTAGCGAAATGAGCTTTAAGACCGCTGCCTCCCTAGCCTATAAAGAGGGCATTCCCAAGGCGATGCCGGTGCTGCTGGAGCCGATCCTGACAGTGACCGCAACGGTGAACGATGAGGCTATGGGCGATGTGATCGGTGATATTAACAAGCGCCGCGGGCGCGTGCTGGGTATGACCCCTTCCGGGGACGGCAGCCAGGAGATTATGGCGGAGGTGCCGGAGTCGGAGATGTCAACCTTCTCTACCGCTATGCGCCAAATGACCCAGGGTCGTGGTTCCTTTACCACCGCCTTTGCCCGCTATGATCGGTGCCCGGAGCACATTGCACAAAAGATCAAGGCAGAGGCCAGTCAGTTATAATACATATTATATATGGGCAGCCCTCGGTACGCCGGGGGCTGTTTTGTATGATTTTCGGCTCCGATGGCATACTGAAAAAGGGCGGCTTGTCTATGATTTGACAAAGGGGCCGTTTGGTGCTATAAATGAGGTATGCCCGGTTAGGGCAATCGTTTCTATTGGAGGGATCACGATGCGCGAATTGTTTGAAAAATTCCGTTCTTATTCCATTGTCAGTATCATTGTTTCCGCGTTGTGCGGGCTAGCACTGCTGATTTTTCCGACAGCCAGTATTCACTATATCAGTCTGGCCTTTGGCGGCGCTTTGTTGATTATGGGCGCTGTTGGGGTGGTGCAGTATTTTCGCAAGACTGCCGGCCCGGTGGTGCTGTCCGCGGGACTGGTTTCCATGGTGTGCGGCGTGATCGTCTGCGCCAAGTACCAGAGTATTCTTACATTGGTAGAATTCCTGTTCGGCGCATCTATCTTTTGCGGCGGGATCATCGGTCTGGTGATCGCCCTGCGGCGGGAAATGCGGCTGCTGCCCGGCTGGGGCGTCAATTTGGCGCTGACGGTGGTTTCCGTCATTTTAGGGATCGTGTGTATGGTCAATCCCTTTCATACCGCCCTGGCGCTGGCCAGAATGCTGGGCGTGGCGCTGCTGCTGTATGCAGTGATGGAAGCCGTGGGCTATGCACAGCTACGCAAGGTGGGCCGCGCTGTGGAGGACGCAGTGAATCGTACGGCGCCGATCATTGACGAAAACGCCCGCGTATTGGATGATCAGGACGAAAGTGTAAAATAATCGATAAATGCATACGATTTTCTGCTTTCCTGCTTGACAAGGATTTTGTTTTATAGTATATTTATAGACGAGAAGAGGGTGAAGCAGAAAGGACTTCATTATGAGCAAAAAAATGACTGCATTTGGCAGCAAGTTCATTCAAACCGCCAAAGCTATTTCCAAAAAGCGCAAGGAGCTGGCTGAAGCCGTAGGCATGGAGGCTGCAGGCACTGTGGCTGCGAAGGGAGACAAAAAAGCACGTGTGTCCAGATGTATGGTTGAGATTTTGCTGTGTCTGGATCAATCCAAGGCTCCCCAGACTGTGCGCGATGTAAGCCATGATACGGATTACTCCAAGGGCATGATCAGCCGCTGCGTCGAGGAGTTGCGTAAGCAGGGTTATGTGACCGTTGTGCGTGACAAAGAGGACCGCCGCGCCGTTCGCATTTCTCTCACGGATAAGGCCAAGGCTGTGATCGCTGATTTCCACAGCAAAGAAAGTGCGTTGGTTGAGACCATGTATGCCGGCTTGAATGATGCGGATATTCAGGATCTGGATCGGATTCTGGAAATTGTGCAGGCAAATATTGCCGATATGTAATCTATCATAAACTTGAACCGTCCTATTTCGGCAGGGCGGTTTTTTTCTGTTTGTTTTGAACCGTAATTGCAGGTGGTGTACCCGGTTGCTGGGCAAAAGCGGCGCACTGCCTATTTTTTGCGCCTTTTTTTAGAAACCTATTGACATTCTCTATCCGGTTGAATATAATGACATATGAACAGATGAGAATATGTTATCTTGTTCTAAACGATAAAACAAACATTTTGCATAGGAGAATGGTTATGAAAAAGACTTATAATGTGGATGTGGATTGTGCCAATTGTGCTGCCAAGATGGAAGACGCTGTGAAAAAGACCCCCGGTGTACAGAACGCTGTCCTGAGCTTTATGACCCTAAAGCTGAAAGTGGAATTTGAAGCGGGCGCGGATGTGGATGCAGTGATGGCAGTCGCCCGAAAAAATTGCAAGCGAGTGGAGAGCGATTGCGAGATCTTTCTGTAAACCTGCATTTGGGAGGAAAAGGTATGAGCAAGAAGCAAAAGAAAGTGCTGGTGCGCATTATCGTTGCGCTGGTGCTGCTGGCAGGGGTAATCCTGCTGGATAAGCTGGCCCTGCTGCCACAGTGGGCTGTGATCGTTCTGTATTTGGTGCCGTATTTTGTGATCGGCTACGATATTCTTTGGAAAGCACTTAAGGGGATCAAAAACCGCCAGGTGTTTGACGAGAATTTTTTAATGGCATTGGCCACCGTTGGCGCCCTTTGCTTGCAAGACTTCAAAGAGGGCGTGGCCGTTATGCTGTTTTACCAGATCGGCGAACTGTTCCAGAGTGTGGCGGTGGGCAAGAGCCGTAAAAACATTGCCGCCCTGATGGATATTCGTCCGGACTATGCCAATGTGATGGTGGACGGCAAGCTGGAACAGGTGGACCCGGACGATGTGCAAGTGGGCACAGAGATTGTGGTGGACCCCGGCGAAAAAGTGCCCATTGACGGTGTGATCGTAGAGGGCAATACAACGCTGAATACCGGTGCGCTTACCGGCGAGAGCGTGCCACGGGATGCCAAGCCGGGAGACGATGTGATTAGTGGCTGCATCAATATGAGCGGGCGCATTACGGTGCGCACCACCAAGGTATTCGGTGAGTCCACCGTGTCTAAAATCTTGGATTTGGTGGAGAATTCTGCCATGAAAAAGTCCAAGTCCGAGAACTTTATCACCAAGTTCGCCCGGTACTATACCCCTGCCGTGTGTTACAGCGCATTGGCGCTGGCAGTGCTGCCGCCGTTGATCCGCCTGTTGGCAGGTCATCCGGCTATGTGGGCCGAGTGGATCACAAGAGCACTGACCTTCCTGGTTATCAGTTGCCCCTGCGCGCTGGTGATCTCTATTCCGCTGAGTTTCTTCGGCGGTATCGGCTGTGCTTCTAAAAACGGGATTTTGGTGAAAGGCTCCAACTACTTGGAAGCTTTGGCAGACACCAAATATATTGTATGTGACAAAACCGGCACCCTGACCAAAGGGGTGTTTCAGGTGACCGGTGTGTACCCGGAGCCGGGGGTGGATAAAAAGGTGCTGCTGGGCCTGGCGGCCTATGCGGAGAGTGGATCGCATCACCCCATCAGTCAAAGCTTGAAAGATGCTTATGGTCAGCCTTTGAAAGGGGAGCGGGTCAGCGCCATTCAGGAGATCGCTGGTCACGGCGTGCAGGCGTTGGTGGACGGCCATCCGGTAGCTGTCGGTAACGCCAAGCTGATGGAAAAGATCGGCGCTGCCCTGCCCGATGCGCGTACGGACGGCACAACCGTGTATGTAGCGGCAAATGGCAAGTATATCGGCTGCATTGTCATTTCTGATGTGGTGAAGCCCACCGCCAAGGCAGCGATGGCTGCGCTCAAGGAGAATGGCGTAAAAATGACCGTCATGCTCACCGGCGACGCCAAGGCGGCGGCAGATCGGGTGGCTGCGGAGATCGGTATGGATCGGGTGGAAAGCCAGCTGCTGCCCGGTGATAAGGTGGCGCAGGTGGAAAAGCTGCTGGCAGAGAAAGGCCCCAAGGAGAACCTGGCCTTTGTAGGCGACGGCATCAACGACGCACCGGTGCTGTCCCGCGCAGATGTGGGGATTGCTATGGGCGCCCTCGGCTCGGACGCTGCTATTGAAGCGGCAGATGTGGTGCTGATGGACGATGATCCGTCTAAGATTGCGCTGGCCATGAAGATCTCGCGCCACACCTTGCAGATCGTATGGCAAAATATTGTGTTCGCCCTGGCGGTGAAGGCTGTTTGCCTGGTGCTGGGTGCTCTGGGTATTGCCGGTATGTGGCTGGCGATTTTTGCCGATGTGGGCGTGATGGTGCTGGCAGTGCTCAACGCCACCCGCGCACTGAAAATCAAATGATAATTGAAAAACAGCGGTTGCAGGCATAAACTTGCAACCGCTGTTTTGTTTTTATGTTATGCTTCTTTTGCTCTCTTCTTCGTTGCCGTAGTGTAGCCAGTGACCTTTCCAGGTGTACAGTGCCATCAGCACTAAGCCGATTACCCAGGAGATGGGGTAGAGGATAAATACACCGTCGATGTTGTCATAATGGGGCACTGCCAGCTGGATCCAAATGATGCGGAAGATGCACATGGAAAACAGCAGAATGAGCATGGGCGGTATGCTTTTGCCGGTGCCACGCACAGTGCCTGCCAGCACATTCAGCGCACCCAGCAGCACATAGTAGGGGCAAAAGTATTTCATCGCCAATACACCGTAATGAATGGCGGCACTGTCCGAGGTGAACAGTCGCATCACCGGGTGGGAGAACGCCAGCAGCAGCGCGCCGGTCAGTATGGTATAAACGGTGCTCATCAGCAGGGCGGTCCACATTCCGCTTTTGACCCGCTTTAGATTTCCTGCGCCGTAGTTTTGGCCCACAAAGGTGGTCACTGCCATGCTGATACTCAGCACCGGCAATATGTTAAAGCCGTCCACCTTTAAGTAGGCGGTGAATCCGGCCATGGCCATAGCGCCGTAGTGATTAACACTGGTTTGCACCAGCACATTGGAGAAGCTGATGACCATATTCTGTATGCCGGTGGGCAGCCCCACGCGGACAATGCGCCTGGCCATATCGCCGTCCAGACACAGGCTTTTCACGCGGATTCTGTAATCGGATTTTACCCGCAGCAGGTAGCTGACTGCCAGCAGGCAGGAGATCAGCTGGCTCACATCGGTAGCCACAGCGGCACCGGCTACGCCCATTTTGCACCCCTCAATAAGCACCAAGTCCAGTACAATGTTGGTCACGGAGGCGGCGCCCAGGTACAGCAGCGGGCGGCGGGAATTGCCGGCAGCGTTGAGAATACCGGTGGCCATATTGTACACCACGTTAAAGAGAAAACCGCCGGCGTAAATGCGCAGATACAGCACTGAGTCGTTCAGTACAGCGGTTGGGGTGTCCATGGCCACCAGCAGCACCCGGCTTAGGGCGATGCCGGCCCCGGTGAGCACTACGCCTAGCAATAAGGCGATGGTGGCTGCCGTGTGGACTGCCCGGTGCACCCGCTTGGTGTCGCCTGCGCCTAAGAACTGGGAGATCACCACGCCGGCGCCCACGGACGCCCCTTGGGCAAAGGCGATCAGCAGGTTAATGAGTGCATTGCTGGAGCCAACGGCGGCCAGCGCATTGCTGCCTACGTAGTTGCCTACAATAATGGAGTCCACTGCGTTGTACATCTGTTGCAGCAGATTGCCCAAAATCAACGGCACGGCAAACACCAATAGCTGTTTCCAGATTTTGCCCTCGGTCATCAACATGGTGGCGCTGTTTTGTTTTTGATTCGATTTTACTCTTGTATCTTTCATAGTTGCCTCACTTCATCCGGCACTATTATACACCCGCATTTCTCATAGGTAAACCCTAGGGCAGGGGATAAAAACAGAGAGAGTGAAAAATTCGCTCTCTCTTTTCTTTAATATTTGTGCAGTTTTTCAGCCTTTTGGCTGCCTTTGTTGGCACTTTTTACCAGCGCCTTTGCCAGGGAATAGGGCACCAGCCCGCCGCTTTGGCACACTACGCTGTCCAGGGTGCCGTCCTGTATACCCTCCAGCAGCATCATTACCTCCGGGTCGTTGTGGGACTTGCCGGGGAACAGCAGGTATGCCAGTTGTCGCACCAGTGCTAGCACCCGGCGGGCAGCGCCGGAATATGCCGCCAACTGGGCAAGGGAGTTGGCGGTGGTATACTCGCCCGGCGGCGTGGCTGCGTCTTCCAGGAACTCTGCGCCGTACAGGGCACAAAAGGTCTTGTGGTCCACAGTGCGCAGTTTGGCAGATAAATCAAAGTATGGTGCCAGCGATAGGCGTTGATCGGGCAGGGTGTAGTCGCTCTCCACCGTGACCGGTAAGGTCAGGCGAATGGCGTCACCGGCAGCCGCCAGGCACAGGGTGTAATCCCCGCCGGGCATACAAAATGCCTTTTGCACCGGGTCATAGACCGAAAAACTCCGCTCATTTAGGTGCAGAGTAACGGTTCGGCTTTCGCCGGGTTGCAGCCGCACCTTGCAAAAGGCACGCAGCTCCTTCTCCGGGCGCAGGGCGTTGCAGGTCGGGTTCTGTACATACAGCTGCACCACCTCCGCACCGGCGCAGGTGCCGGTGTTGGTGACGGTGCAGGTCACCGCCAGATCGCCGCCCCGGTACACGCTGCTGCTGATTTTAGGATCGTTATATGCAAAGGTGGTGTAAGACAGCCCATGGCCAAAGGCAAAGCGCACCGGCACGTGGAATTTGTCATAGTACCGATAGCCTACATACAGGCTCTCTCGGTAGGACACACGGTCGCTGCCGGTGGCGAATTGGCCGTGGCATGGCGTGTCCTCCACGGTGTAGGGGAAACTCTCGGCCAGCTTGCCGCAGGGGCAGCATTGCCCGGTGAGCAGATGGGCGCAGGCCTCCGCGGCGCCCTCACCTGCCAAATACAAGTGGAGAATGGCACGCACCCGGGGCGCAAAGGCCATATCATAGGGTGCGCCGCTAAAGGAAACAAAGACGATGTTTGGATTGATTGCGGCGATCTTTTTTACTAATGCCAGCTGGTTCTTGGGCATTTGCAGGGTCTTGCGATCGTAGCCCTCGCCCTCAAAGTGTTCAGTTAGCCCGCCAAAGAACAGCACCGTTTGGTGCTGCTGCGCCAGATCCAGTGCCGCCTGTTCCAGTGCCGGATTCGGCTGTGCGGCGTTTGCTGTATAGCCGGGGGCAAAGTGCACCTCCAGCCCGGCGGCTTCCAGAGCCTCCACCGCTGTTTGCAGCGGCCGGGTGTGAATATGGCTGCTGCCGCCGCCTTGTATGCGCATTTCCTTTGCAAGGGTGCCGATCACCGCCACGGACTGCCCGATTTCCAGGGGCAGAATGCCGTCATTTTGCAGCAGTACGGCGCTTTCTTCTGCGCACCGTACCGCCAGGCTGTGATGGTGGGCGGTGTCATAGGGCTTTTGCCGTTTGCGGTGCTCCACCGCGTAGGTGTCTGCCAGTTTTGCCACCCGATGGGCGGCGGCTTTAATGGCTATCGGGTCGATCTTGCCCGCTGCCAGGTCCCGGCGCAGCAGTTTTTTGTGTATGCCCCGACTGTCCGGCATTTCCAGATCCATACCCGCTTGCAGAGCGCGGGTCAGGTTTGTGCAGGCGCCCCAGTCGGAGATGACGGCGCCGTCAAAGCCCCATTCCCGGCGGAGAATATCCGTCAACAGCGACCGGTTTTCACAGGCGTAAGTGCCGTTTAGTTTGTTGTAGGCCGCCATGACGGAGGCGGGCTTGGCAGTTTTGATCACCGTTTCAAAGGCAGAGAGATAGATCTCCCGCAGAGCGCGGGGGTCTATGCGGCTGTCTGCCGTTTGGCGGTGGGTTTCCTGGCTATTGGCGGCAAAGTGCTTTAGACAGGCAGCCACGCCGGTGCGCTGCAACGCCTGTACATAGCTGTTGCCCAACTGCCCTGCCAGGTACGGATCCTCGCTATAATACTCAAAATTGCGGCCGCACAGGGGCGAGCGCTTGATGTTGATCCCCGGCCCCAGCAGTACGGACACTTGTGCGTTAAAGGCCTCCTTGCCGATGGCTTCTCCAATGGACGCTGTGATTCTCGGATCCCAGCTGCACGCAGCAGCCGCTGCGGTGGGAAAGCAGGTGCTCACTTCGCTTTTGTTATTTTGCAGCACCCCCTCCGCCTGTTTGCGCAGCCCGTGAGGGCCGTCGGACAAGTGAATGGACGGCACCTTGCCGCCACAGTTCCGCGTGTGCCAGGTGCCCTTGCCGGTCACCAGTTCAATGCAGTTTTCTAAAGAAAGTTTCATTGCTTTCCCTCCTTTATTCATGGGCACTATACCATATTTATGCCGCATAAAATATAAAAATAGCGTTGTAAATAGAATAAAAACGCGATATAATCCAAATAGGAGGGAATGTATATGTCTTATCAAGTGGAAGTGCTGCCGGTAACGGCGCACCCGTTATATGACACCCGAGAGAGCGGCAAGACCCACACACCCTTTTCCCTGGAGCGGGCACTGTGTACCGCTATTGAGTTGGGGGACGAGGCGGCTATGGACCGGGCCATTGCGGATTATATGGCCCACGGCTTTGTAGTGGGCACTATGTCCGGTGATCGGCTGCGCCAGGTGAAATACTGGGCGGTGGCTACCGTGGCCATTGCTATTCATTATGCCATTTTAGGCGGGCTGGATGAAACGGACGCTTACCATCTCAGCGACGCGTACCTCCGCGAGGTGGATCGGCTGGACACCATGGACGCCTGTATTGACTGCCTGCGCCGCCGGGCAACGGAATTGGTGCGGGCTGTGGCGGCTGCCAAATCCGGTACCCTGCTGTCGTCCCCGGTGCGCCGCTGTGTGCATTATATTCATATTCATTTGCACGAAAAAATGCCCCTGCCTCTGCTGGCATCTGAGGCGGGGTTGTCTAAGGATTATTTGGGCGTGCGATTTAAGCGGGAGATGGGTGTGTCTGTGCACGCTTACATTTTGCAGCAGCGGCTGCAAGCGTCGCTGCCCATGCTCCTGGACGGCACCGGCTGTCGCCGCATTGCCTATGATCTGGGCTTCGCGGACGAGAGCCATTATATCGCCGCTTTTCGCAAGCAGTACGGCTGCACCCCGGCGCAGTACCGGCGAATTCACGCGGACTGATTTTATTGGCCAAACAGTAGGGACCGGGCTTTATTTCCAAACTGTACAGCACATTTATTGCCTGATGGGCGACAGTGTCGTATAATAAAAGAGCAGATTGTCAGCGGCTCGACGGTCTGCTGTTTTTTTGCCCATTATCCCGGCAATTTGCGGATTTTGCATTGAAAAGTGCCGCCGTTTCCGTTATACTGTTATTGACCGCAGTTTGCCCTTTGGCCTGCGGCGGGGATTCTAAACATAAGGAGTAACAGTATGAACAAAGATATACCCATCTGGCAAGATATAGACACATTCAGTGTCAACACCGAGCGGCGCAGTGCCGCCGGCTTTCCAAGGGATGTCCGCACCGGGGAAGAAAAGCGCCGGCTGCTGAATGGCATTTGGAAGTTTAAATTCCTGCCTGGCAGCGATCAGACGATAGAGGGCTATCAAAACCCGGAATTCGACCCCTTTAGCTTTGACGATTTAGAGGTGCCCTCCGAGTGGCAGATCAAGGGCTATGGCACCCCCATTTATACCAATATCAATTACCCCACGCCGATCTCAAAGATTAACATTCCCCATATTGACGACAAGAAGAACCCGCAGGGTCTGTATATTCGGGATTTTGATTTGACTGAAGAAGAGCTGGCGGATAATGTGTTTGTGCACTTCGGTGGGGTTAACTCCTGTGGCGAGGTGTATATGAACGGCACCTTTGTGGGCTATTCCCAAGATACTTTTGACGAGACGGAGTACGATGTAACCCGCTTTGTGCACCCGGGCAAGAACCGCTTGGCGGTGACCGTGCATCAGTTTTGCGATGGCAGCTACCTGGAGGATCAGGATATGTGGCGGCTGTCCGGTATCTTCCGGGATGTGAACCTGGTGTTCAAGCCCAAGACCTATATTCAGGATACTTATTTTTACAGCGAATTTGCAGAGGACTACAAGACGGCTCACTTCCGTATGCAGGTAGCTGTGGAGTGCCGGGGGACGGACTGCACAGACGCCGCTTACCGGGTGCGTATTTTAGACGCAGACGGCAAAGCCGTAGGCCAAATGGAGTCTCGCTGCCCGGTGCTGGAGGATGGCTGCCGGGTTACGGTAGATACGGAGTGCACCGTGGAGGCGCCCCATCTGTGGAGCCACGAGGATCCGTACCTATACACGGTAGAGACCACATTGCTGGTGGCCGGGGAGCCGGTGGACCTGCGCACCCATAAGTACGGCTTTAGAGAGGTGAAGATCGTCGGTTATAATCCGGACACCAAGCGTGGACCGTTCATTCTCCTGAACGGTGTGCCGCTGAAGATCTGTGGCGTGAACCGCCATGATTTCCACCCGGATTACGGCCACGCCGTGCCGGAGCGTATTATTCGTTCCGACCTGGAGCTGCTTAAGCGCAGCAATATCACCAATGTGCGCACCTGCCATTATCCCAATTCCCGCCGGTTCTATGAGCTGTGCGACGAAATCGGAATTTTGGTTATGAGCGAGAACAACCTGGAGACCCACGGTCTGGCCCAGCAAATTCCTGCCAGCAATCCCCAGTGGAGTGCTCAGTGCTGCTATCGAATGACCAATATGGTCAATTCCTTTAAGAACCACAGCTGTATTCTCTTCTGGTCCTTGGGCAATGAAAGCGGCAACGGCAAGGCGTTCCCGGATATGAAGCGAGCTGCCCAGCAGATTGACCGCACCCGGCCCTTCCACTATGAGCCGGACGCCCATTTGGAAACCAGCGATCTGTTCAGCGAGATGTATACCGTGCAGAC
>ENA-OQHR01001366-OQHR01001366.1-human-gut-metagenome-genome-assembly--contig:-NODE-1366-length-12128-cov-4.321550_pt1 | contig 12128 bp, 10 predicted proteins | sample MGYA00242566_ERZ504725 | MGnify/ENA primary metagenome ERZ504725 (study PRJEB26092, sample SAMD00036217) | human gut metagenome | host: Homo sapiens | study: EMG produced TPA metagenomics assembly of... | reverse complement strand
TATCGCGCGAATTTATGCGATTAGCATAAATTCTGTGCATCGCGCAGCGTGTTGCTGGGCACGGAGTGAACAGTAACCGAATCAGAACAGACTGAAAAATACCGATAGACTTAACGACAGAGAAGAGGTAAAATGTTAGCGAAAATTGTAGAACCACTGATAGAATGGTATGAAGAAAATCACAGAATCCTGCCATGGAGAGCTTCCAAAAATCCGTACTATATATGGATATCGGAAATTATGCTGCAGCAGACAAGGGTGGAAGCTGTTCGTCCGTTTTTTGAACAGTTTATAAAGGCACTGCCCAAGGTAGAGGATGTTGCAGTCTGTCCGGAGGAGCAGTTGCTGAAGCTCTGGGAAGGACTTGGGTATTATAACCGGGTACGGAATATCCAGAAGGCAGCTGTTCGCATTGTGAAAGAATATGGTGGAAGACTCCCGGCTGACTATGAAAAATTAAAAGAACTTCCGGGGATCGGAAACTACACAGCGGGAGCGGTGGCATCCATCGCATATGATCTTCCGGTACCTGCGGTGGATGGAAATGTCCTTCGGGTGTATGCGAGAATCATGGAAGATGACAGTGATATCTTAAAGCAGTCAGTAAAAACAAAAGTGGAGAAAGAATTTTTGAAAGTGATGCCTGGCAGCAGATCCGGCACATTTAACCAGGCATTGATGGAACTCGGTGCTATGATATGTGTACCGAACGGTGCACCGAAGTGTGTGGTGTGTCCGGTGGCAGAATACTGCCAGGCAAGAGTGCATGGAACGGTACTGAATCTTCCGGTGAAAAAGAAAAGACAGGAACGGCGAAAAGAAGAAAAAACTGTTCTGGTATTACGAGACGGTGAACGGGTGGCGATTCGAAAGCGCCCGGCGAAGGGGTTGCTGGCAGGAATGTATGAACTGCCGAATCTGGAAGGATATCTGAGCGAGGAAGAGATTCTAGCATGGGTGGAGAATCAGGATCTTATACCGCTTCAGATCGTGCCATTGATTGATGCAAAGCATATTTTTTCACATGTGGAATGGGATATGAAAGGATATCTGATCCGGGTGGCGGCACTCGAAGAAAGCGCAGATCCGAAGATGATTTTTGCAGAGATCAGTGAAGTGGAAAAGGAGTATCCGATTCCGGCGGCTTTTCAGGCATATGCAGAACAGATTCAGATGCGTCTGGGACAGGATAAATACAGATAAAAGAAGTAATAAAACGTAACTATTCAATAAATAACTGTGAAGGAACGGAACAGTTACCGAAAAATATTTACAGACAAAGAAAAGGAGAACAAAAGTGAAAATACTGAGTATTGCAGTACCATGTTACAATTCACAGGAATATATGAGAAAATGTGTGGATTCCCTTTTAAAAGGTGGAGAAGATGTAGAGATTCTGATCGTGGATGACGGATCCAAAGATGATACGCTAAAGATCGCAAGAGACTATGAAGAGAAATATCCCACGATTGTAAAGGCAATCCATCAGGAAAACAAGGGACATGGCGGAGCGGTCAATACGGGACTTGCGCATGCTACAGGACTTTACTTTAAAGTGGTGGACAGCGATGACTGGCTGAATGAAGAAGCACTTAAAAAAGCACTTGAAGTCTTAAAACTATGCGTCAGAGGACCAAAGACACTGGATCTTTTGCTCTGTAATTATGTCTATGAAAAAGTGGGAGCAAAGAGAAAGACCGTGATGAGGTATCGTTCTGCACTTCCTCAGGATAAAATCTTCGGATGGGATGATGTAAAGCCACTGGGAACCAGCCATTATCTGCTGATGCATTCGATGATCTACAGGACAGAGCTTCTGCGGGAATGTGGTCTGAAACTGCCGGAGCATACATTCTATGTGGACAATCTGGTGGCATTTATTCCGCTGGCGAGTGTGCAGAGCATGTATTATCTGGATGTAAATCTGTACCGCTACTTTATCGGAAGAGCAGATCAGTCCGTTAGTGAGAGCGTGATGATCGGTCGTGTGGATCAGCAGATCCGTGTAAATAAGCTGATGATCGATTATATGGGACAGGTAAAGAATCTTCACCGTAACCAGAGAGGTTATATGAGACATATGCTGATCATGATCATGACGGTATCCAGTATTTTCCTGATTCAGGCGAAGACGGATGAGTGTTTTGAGAAGAAGAAAGAACTGTGGCGGTATCTGAAAACCAATGACCGTGCGGATTATGGAAAGATTCGGTTGAGTCTGCTGGGACGTCTTTGCAATCTGCCTGGCAAAGGAGGAAGACAGGTTTCTGTAACGGGATATAAGGTGGTGCAGAAGATTTACGGATTCAACTAAAAATCCGAAATTTTTATTGCCAAGCATACGACAAAAAGGTCCGGTGGACCTTTTTTAGTAAAAAACCGGTGAGTGAAAAAGATGTTCACTCGCCGGTTTTTTAAAGTTAATGGTTAAATTTCAGAAAAAATGAAATTTGATTTACATATGTGTGTCGTGTTGATGAAGTGGGGAACGCTGTTTTGCTTTTGCTCCCTGTTTTTCGGCTGCTCTTGAGTAGAACAGCACATATGTTGCTACAGCACAGGTAATACCTGTTGCTACATCAGCTATAGAATGTTGTTTTAAGAACATGGTGGACAGAACGATCAGTGTGGTCAGAATAAATGAACCTGTACGGATTCCTTTATGTTTCTGCAGATTCTTGCAGGTGTGGATTGCAGAAAAGGCGGCCACAGAATTATATACATGAATACTTGGAAGTACATTTGTTGGTGTATCTGTCCGATACAGGAACTGAACCATACGGGTGAAAACAGAATCGTTGGTAAATTCTGTCGGACGGATATTCAGTCCGTTTGGATATACATAAGATACAATTAAAAATAATGTCATACCGATGGCAAGATTCAAAATCAGGCTCCAGAACTCGGTTGTATTCTCATTGAAAAATAGAAAATAGCCAACAGTCACAGCGATATAAAGAAACCATAACAAATATGGAATAATAAAATATTCGCAGAATGGAATCTTATCGTCCAGACTGGAATCAATAATGTGATACCGTACATGTCGGTTCTCCAGATAGGAGAAACAAAGCAGATAAAAGACGGTATAAAGTGCTACCGGAATGACACGTTTGATACGGGTGCTTGTGCTCATATGAGAAATGCCTCCTCTTTATTACGCGCTAAATTTACGATAGTAGCAGCTCTTCAAAAAGCTATTGTGATTATAGCACAGAAGAATTTGTAAAGCAAAGGAAATAGAGAAGAATTTGGAACTTTAAGAAAAAGTTTAAAAAATATTCACAGTATTCATATATTAAATATAAAGGAATCTTTTGAAAGTTTCCGGAGGCTTTTTTTATTGATTTTTAAAACACCTATGCTATAATCGATGTAAAGTGAAATGAGTGTGGCGAAAGTTCCGCACAAAATATTATATGATTAGGAGAAGTGTCTATGAAAGCCAGAAAGAAAAAAGCGGCTCAGAGAGCAGCTAAAAGAACCACAGAAATGAAAGAAAAAATTGCAACAAATGCAGAAAATAAAAAGGCAGAAGTAGTAGACTCAACAGAAAAGACAACAGCTGCGAAAAACACTACAAAAAAAGAAGTAGAATTGCCGGAGGTAAAGGCTGAACCGGAAAAAGAAGAAAAAATGTCGGAAATAAAAGAAGAACCGACAGAAGAGACAGAAAAAAAGAAAGTGGAAGTGAAACCGGAACCGGTAAAAAAAGAGGAAAAGCCGGAAGTTAAGGAAGAGCCGATAAAAACAGAAAAAGCAGAGAATACAAAAGTGCAGGAGCAGGAGTTTGAGAGACGTATGGCACGTCATTATGACGAACTGAAATGGCTGTACTGTGAACTTTATGAAAACCGGATGGATATGTTTGAAGATCTGTGCAAAAATCTGAAAAATATTTATGCAGACAGAAAAGCAGATCTGAAAAAACAGGACAGAGTCAGAGAACAGGATCCGGAATGGTATAAGAAAAATGATATTCTGGGAATGATGATGTATGTCAATGCATTTGCAGGAAACTTAAAAGGTGTCAAAGAGAAACTGGATTATGTACAAGAAAGTAATGTCAATTATCTGCATCTGATGCCACTTCTGGAATCTCCGGAAGGAAAGAGTGATGGCGGTTATGCGGTCAGTGATTTCAGAAAAGTACAGCCGGAACTTGGTACTATGGAAGATCTGGAAAGTCTGGCAGACGAATGCCGGAAAAAAGGCATCAGTCTGTGTATGGATTTTGTAATGAATCATACGTCAGAAGAACATGAGTGGGCAAAAAGAGCCAGAGCTGGAGAGCGGGAATACATGGATCGATATTATTTCTATGATAATTATGATGTACCGTCTCAGTTTGAACAGACGGTTCCGCAGGTATTCCCTACAACCGCACCGGGTAACTTTACCTGGCTGGATGATATGAAAAAATTTGTAATGACCACCTTCTATCCATATCAGTGGGATCTGAATTACTGGAATCCGGTTGTTATGAACGAAATGGTCTATAATATGCTGAATCTGACCAATAAAGGTATCGACGTGATCCGTATCGATGCGGTTCCGTATATCTGGAAACAGCTGGGAACCAATTGCAGAAATCTTCCGCAGGTACATAATATTGTTCGTATGATGCGTATGATCTGTGAGATCGTGTGTCCGGGTGTACTGCTTCTCGGAGAAGTTGTCATGGAACCGGAAAAAGTAGTACCTTATTTTGGCTCTGTAGAAAAACCGGAATGTCATATGCTGTATAATGTAACAACGATGGCAACCACCTGGAACACGGTAGCAACGAGAGATGCCCGTCTGCTGCGTCAGCAGATGGATATCATCAACCGTCTGCCGAAGGACTATGTATTCCTGAATTATCTGCGTTGCCATGACGATATCGGCTGGGGGCTGGACTATGGATGGCTTGGTCAGTTCGGCATCAATGAAGTGGCTCATAAGAAATATCTGAGCGATTTCTTCACAGGTAAGTATGAGAACTCTTTTGCAAGAGGAGAACTGTATAATGCAGATCCGGCTTCCGGAGATGCACGTCAGTGTGGTACTACGGCATCTCTGTGCGGTATCGAGAAAGCAGCATATGAGAAAGACGAAGAAGCAACAAAGAGAGCAATCCGTTATGACCTGACACTGCATGCCTATATGCTGACGCAGTCCGGTATCCCGGTTATCTACAGCGGCGATGAGATTGGTCAGGAAAATGATTATACCTACCATGAAGATCCGAAGAAATGGGGGGATTCCCGTTATCTGCACAGAGGCGATTTTCAGTGGGATAAAGCGGAACTTCGTCATACAAAAGGTACCATTCCAGGAGAAATGTTTGAAGGACTGTCAAAGCTGGAGACAATCCGGAAATCGCATCCGGTATTCGAGAGTACCGCAGACTGCAGAACAGTGGATACCTGGGATGATTCTATCCTTGGTCTGATAAAAGAAAAGAACGGAGAGAAACTGGTAGCTCTGTTTAACTTCAGCGAATATGATAAGGTTGCATGGATCAATGAGGAAGACGGCATGTATGAGGATCTGATCAGCGGCAGACAGATGGAAGCCAGAGGAGTACAGATCCCGGCATTTGGCTGCTACTGGTTGCTGAAAAAATAGGTGTCGGTATGACAATCAGTGAAATTGCAAAACTGGCAGGTGTTTCAAGTGCAGCAGTTTCCCGTTATTTAAATGACGGGAGCCTCAGTCAGGAAAAACGTCAGCGAATCGAAAGGGTGATTCGGGAGACCAAGTACCGGCCGTCGGAATATGCCAGAACGATGAGGACGAAAAAGAGCAACCGGATCGGTGTTCTGGTTCCACAGATCGATTCAGAGTCGGTGCCGAAGATATTATCAGGCATCTCAGAACGTATGGATCAGAAGAATTATCACGTATTGCTGATGAATTCAAATCTGAGTCTGGAAAAAGAAATCGGGATTCTGGAAACCTTTGAACAAAGTCAGGTGGATGGATTGATTTTTGTCGCTTCAGTACTGACAAAACGACATGAGAAAGCACTGGAGCATATGGGTGTTCCGGTGGTGATTCTTGGACAGAAAAGTGAAAAGTATCCATGCATTTACCATGATGATGAAGGAGCGGCGTGTGCCATGATGGAAGAGCTGTTAAAAAGCGGGTGCAGGCGGCCGGCATACATCGGTGTGGACCGGCGGGATAAGGCAGCAGGAGAGAACCGTTACCGCGGGGCCTGCCATGCACTGGAAAAGTCAGGCCTGCATATGGATGAAGTTCCGTATCGGGTGGCTGCGTTTTCCGCACAGGGTGGATATCAGGCAATGACAGAGATGCTTGCTGACGGGAAAAGGCCGGATGGCGTGTTATGTGCGACAGATATGATTGCTGCAGGTGTATTGTCCTGCCTTTCTGAGCGGGGAATCACAGTGCCTGGAGAGATGAAAGTTGCCGGTATGGGACACGGAGCTATTGCGGATCTTTTGTGTCCGAGACTGACAACGGTACATTATCATTATCATACCAGCGGAAGGGAAGCGGCAGATCTGTTGCTGGATCTGATGGAGAAAAAGAGGAGACAGCAGGAATCGCGGATGCTGAAATATGAGGTTATCAGACAAAAAACAATATAGATGTTGCTTAAACAACAAATCAATAGAGATACGTAAAATTATTAGCACTCATTAGAAATGAGTGCTAATTTTTTCTTGACATTTGGAATATTCGGTATTAGTATTAAAGTCAGTGAAAGAATTTGGCTTTCAAAGAAAAAAGCAGAGAACAGGAGCACAGAAAAAGACGGATGACAGGTTTTCTGCAGGAAAAGGAGTGTGTATAACCATGGGAGCAAAACATGGAAATCTTTCAATTAACAGTGACAATATTTTTCCAATCATAAAGAAATGGCTGTATTCCGACCACGATATTTTCGTTCGTGAGCTGGTATCCAACGGCTGTGATGCAATCACAAAATTAAAGAAACTGGAGATGATGGGATAATACACTTTCCCGGATGATTACAAAAATAAAATCGATGTGATCGTCAATCCGGAAAAGAAAACCCTGAAATTTATCGATACCGGTCTTGGTATGACAGCCGATGAAGTAGAAGAGTATATTACACAGATTGCTTTTTCCGGAGCAACCAAGTTTCTGGAGCAGTACAAAGATAAAACAAATGATGATCAGATCATCGGACATTTTGGTCTGGGATTCTATTCAGCATTTATGGTAGCGGATGAGGTTCATATTGATACCTTATCGTATAAAGAAGGGGCAACACCGGTACACTGGGAGTGCGACGGCGGTTCCGAGTACGATATGCAGGATGGTGACAAGACAACCGTCGGTACAGAGATCACTCTGTTCTTAAACGAGGACAATCTGGAATTTGCCAACGAATACAGAGTTCGTGAGGTACTGGAAAAATATTGTTCTTTCATGCCGACTGAGATTTTCCTTTCCAACGAGAATGCAGAACAGGAATATGAAACCATTGACGAAGCAGATCTGCGTGACGATGATGTGGTTGTAGAACATATTCATGAAGATGCAAAGACCGAAGAAAAAGAAAATGAAAACGGAGAGAAAGAAGTTGTAGAAATTTCTCCTGCAAAAGAAAAAGTAAAGATCAATAAACGTCCGGTATCCATCAGCGATATTCATCCACTGTGGATGAAACATCCGAATGAGTGTACTGATGAAGATTACAAGACATTTTACCGGAAAGTATTTATGGATTATAAGGAGCCGCTGTTCTGGATTCATCTGAACATGGATTATCCGTTTAACTTAAAAGGTATCCTGTATTTTCCTAAGATCAACACCGAATATGATTCCATCGAGGGAACCATCAAACTATATAACAATCAGGTATTTATTGCGGATAACATCAAAGAAGTGATTCCTGAATTCCTGATGCTGTTAAAAGGTGTGATCGACTGTCCGGATCTGCCATTGAACGTATCTCGAAGCGCACTGCAGAACGATGGATTTGTCAAAAAAATCTCTGATTATATCAGCAAGAAAGTTGCTGACAAACTGACCGGTATGTGCAAGACAGCCAGAGAAGATTATGAGAAATACTGGGATGACATCAGCCCGTTTATCAAATTCGGATGCATCAAAGATGCAAAATTCTCTGATAAGATGGATAATTATATCCTGTTTAAAAATCTGGATGGCAAATATCTGACACTGAAAGACTGCATCGAAGAAAATAAAAAACCGGAAGCAGAAACAGCAGAAGCCGGGAAACCGGAAGAAGAGAAAAAAGACGGAGAACAGGCAGAAGAGAAGGAAACGGAAAAAACAACAGTTTATTATGTATCTGACGAAATACAGCAGAGCCAGTACATCAATATGTTTAAAGAACAGGGTATGGATGCAGTAATCCTGAAACATAATATTGATACTGCTTTTATTACCCATGTAGAACAGAAACATGAAGATGTAAAATTCCAGCGTATCGATGCAGATCTGACGGAAGACTTCAAAGAAGATGGCACAGATCTGAAAGAAATGACCGATGAGCTGACAGCAACCTTCAAAAAAGCACTGAACAATGAACAACTGGATGTGAAAGTGGAAAAACTGAAAAATGAAAGTATTTCTTCTATGATGACTCTGTCCGAAGAAAGCCGCCGGATGCAGGATATGATGAAGATGTATGGTATGGATGCCAATATGTTCGGCGGTGCAAACGGAGCTACATTGGTTCTGAATGCAAATCATCCGCTGGTAAAATATGTGGCTGCACACAAAGAGGACGATAAAAATGTTCCGTTAATATGTCAGCAGCTGTATGATCTGGCAATGATGGCTCACAAACAGCTGAGTCCGGATGAAATGACACAGTTCATCGCAAGAAGTAACCAGATTCTGCTGGCATTGGCAAAATAAAAAGAAGCCGGAGGTAGTGGTATGACGATTGAAGAATTAAGCAGTGTATTACAGATGCAGGAAGAAATCCTTCAGTTTTCCAGTTTTACCAATGCAGATGCATGGGAACTGGGCAATCTGATCGTGGCAGAGGCAGCAAAAAGAGGTGCGGCAGTACTGGTACGGATTCGCTTAAACAACGGCTATACCGTATTCCAGTATGGTATGGATGGTACCAATCTGTATCATGAACAGTGGCTGACAAGAAAAGAGAACACGGTGCGGCTTACCGAAAAAAGCAGTCTGCGGATGTATATGGATCTGAGGGAGAGGGGAGAAAGCCTGGCAGACAGATTTCTTGATGAGAAAGAGTATGCGGCCTGTGGAGGCGGATTCCCGATTCGTGTAGAAGAAGTGGGTGTGATCGGAACGGTTGCAATCACCGGTCTGGATCATGTATCCGAGCATGATCTGCTGGTAAAATGTATCAGCAAATATCTGCATGTGGCAGAGGTACCGCGGATTCGCGCAATGTAGGAAAACAGGGAAATTCTGTCGGATAAACAGAAATATCATGTGAAAAATAAAAAGATCTGAAAAATGTGAAAAAGCATTTCTCAGATCTTTTTTGTATCTTCTGACTACGACATCATAAAAATACTTACGCATGATATTCCGGGAAAAATTCTGCCATATCTGCAGGGAGGGATGAAGTAAACTCCAGGGGAACTCCGGTGACAGGGTGGGTAAATGCCAGCCGATAAGAGTGTAGTGCCTGACGAGCCAGCAGGGCAGTTTCCGGATTGTACAGAGTATCTCCGATCAGAGGATGTCCGATGGAAGTCATATGCACACGGATCTGATGGGTACGTCCGGTTTCCAGCTGCAACTGCACCAGAGAAAGACCATCCTGTGGAACAGAAAGAGTTGCCGGGTAAAAGGTTTTCGGATGCCAGCATTTTTGCAGATAATGAGTACAGGCGGGATCTCCTTTGTCAGGATCAACCTGCCGTAAGACCAGAGAATGATCTGCGCGTCCGATTGGACGGTTGATGGTACCGGCGGGATCGGTCTTTCCCTCTGTGATGGCAAGATAGATACGGTGAATCTCGCGTTTTTTCATCTGATCGGAAAGAATGGCACCACTCAGCATATTTTTTGCGAGAATCAGGAGTCCGGTGGTGTCGCGGTCCAGACGGTTGATACAGCGGAAGACAAAGGGGATATTTTGTTGCTGGAAGTACCAGGCAACTGCATTTGCCAGAGTATTTTCATAATTGCCGATGGAAGGATGTACCGGCATATCTGCCGGTTTATCGATGACCATCAGATCTTCGTCTTCATAGATAATGTGGAGCGGCAGGCAGACTGGAATGATATTTTCCGAGGGCTGTTCTTCCTCGAGTGTGATTTCCAGCAGATCACCGGTTTTGAGCGGAAAATAAAAGAGTGCTTCCTTGTCGTTCAGACGGACAGAACCGGGATGCTGCTTGAGCCAGGTGCGGATGTGCCGGGAATAGCCGTGATGACACAGAAAATCATAGATGCGCTGATCACTGTCCTGTGCAGTTATTGTATAAGAGAATATTCGTTTCATATGTGGATTCCTTTTTGAATATTGTATTCGAAATTATACAGAGAGTGTATCATAGAAAGAAGACAATTCGCAAGTTCCTCAAGAAAGAATTGTGAAATAGTCTGAAATATGATAAAATAATTAACAGATATTAAAAAATACACAAATATTGCAAAGAAAGGAAAAAACATCATGGAAAAAGAAAAATACATTGCATATGTTGGAACTTATACACATGGAAGCAGTATTGGAATTCATCTGTATGACGTGGATGTGGAAGAAGGTACACTGAGCGAGCGAAAAGTAGTGCCGGTAAACAATTCATCTTATGTGGTAAAATCGAAAAACGGCAAGTATCTGTATTCGATTGCAGATGAAGGCGTGGCAGTGTTTGAGATCAAACCGGATGGTGATCTGGAACTGATCAATAAGGTGGGTATTGATGGTATGAGAGGTTGTTATCTGTGCGTGGACGATACAGGAAAATATCTGTTTGTTGCCGGATATCATGATGGCAAGATCACAGCAGTACATACACACCAGGATGGCCGTCTGGGTCAGGTTTTTGACGGCGTGTTCCACAAAGGAGTCGGAAGTGTTGCAGAACGTAACTTCCGTCCACATGTCAGCTGTGTGAAGACAACACCGGAAGGAAAATATGTATGTGCGGTAGATAATGGAATCGATCAGGTAAAGATTTACCGGATCAATACAACAAGAAATCGCATGGAACTGGTGGATATTCTTCGATGCAAGAGAGAATCCGGACCGAGAGAGATCGTGTTTAGTAAAGACGGCAAATATGCGTACATTCTGTTCGAATTAATTAATAAAGTAGGCGTATTCACATATAAAGATACTGATAAGGGACCGGAATTTGAACTGATTCAGTTAGTAGAACCGCTGTCCGATCAGCTGGATCCGATGCATGACTGCGGAGCAGCCATGACGATGTCACCGGATGGAAAGTATCTGTTTACTTCTACGGCAGGGGATAATTCAGTGGCTATGTTTTCTATTAATCCGGAGGATGGAAAGCTGACGAAGGAATTTGCACTGCCGATCAGTGGGGAATATCCGAAGGATATCGCACTGTTCCCGGACGGAAAGCATCTGGCGGTTGTGAATCATGAGTCCAACAGTATTACAACGTTTGCAATTGATTATGAGAAGAAATTGATCGTGATGAAAGGGAAACCGATGAAGGTGGAGACACCGAACTGTATTTTGATGACAAATATTGAAGTAGAGTAAGATTGGTTGAAAAAGGGGGACGCAACAGGCTCCGAATTTCCTTTGCTGCAACGTGGGCAGGGCAACTTTGAGTTAATGCTGGATCTCAAAGCTTGCCCTAGGCGCCCACAAAGTGTTGCTACAAAGAAAATCCGGAGCCTGTTGCTGGTTTTTCAATGGGGACGGTTCTGACAATCCTCAAGAACTGTTTCAAGTGGAAAAGTTCCGATAAATACTGGGAAACATTTCCAAATAAAAACCGTGGTGACATTAGAATGTACATCCTTTCTAATGTTATCACGGTTTTTTATGTGATAAGTTTATTTATCAGTATAGATTTTCTTTACGTTATCCATCGTTGCAGTCATATTAAGCAGGAGCGCGTCGGCGAGGACAAGGGCCGTCATGGATTCTACGACTACTACGGCACGGGGAACAATGATGGGGTCGTGGCGGCCTTTGATGGAGACAG
>ENA-OQHR01001362-OQHR01001362.1-human-gut-metagenome-genome-assembly--contig:-NODE-1362-length-12159-cov-3.220079_pt1 | contig 12159 bp, 10 predicted proteins | sample MGYA00242566_ERZ504725 | MGnify/ENA primary metagenome ERZ504725 (study PRJEB26092, sample SAMD00036217) | human gut metagenome | host: Homo sapiens | study: EMG produced TPA metagenomics assembly of... | reverse complement strand
ACCAAAGCCCAGCATATAAATCACGAGATAATAGACTCCTGCCAAGGCGGAGGCACCTAGCTCAACCTCGCCGACACGTCCCAGATAAGCGGTGTCCGTCAATCCGATCATATGCTCCATGAGCAAGCTGATTAATACCGGATACGTGATCTTTAGAATTTGTTTGTTCGTATATCGCATGATGAATCTTAAATAAAAGGGAGGCAAAGGTAGTAATAAGATGCCAGTCACACAATATTACCCCATGCGATCCGTTTCTTATCATATTACATTATTATACGAAGAGATATGGTTACAAAACTCATCATGGCCTGCATTTTGTCCGCTACGCTATTGAGCTGCAACGGGCAAAACACAAATACGATCAACTACGCTACCGTCGAACCCCTGCATATCAATCGTTTTGACAAGGATTTATTCCGGCTGATCGATACGGGAGATACCACCTTGCAACCCGAACTAATCAAACAATACCCGGAAATGCTGGATATCATCGGGAAAGGCATATTAAACCTGCAAACCATCGAGACTCCCGGCTTCTTCGAGAAAATGCGGAATTATTACTCGGAGCCTACCTTGAAAGGCTTGTATCGTGACGCTATCACCCAATATGATTCCGTGGAGGATATCGAGAAATCCTTGGGGTACGGATTCGCCTATCTAAAGGAGAATTTCCCCTCGATGCAGATCCCTGCTATCTATATGCATGTATCTGGTTTCAACCAGAACGTATTGGTAGGCGATAGCCTGCTTTCCCTTTCCATCGATAAGTATATGGGAAAGGACTATCCCTTGTATCAGGATTTCTTCTATGACTCCCAGAAATTGAAAATGCAACGTGGACTTGTAGTCCCGGATTATCTGGCGGGTTGGCTCATGTCCGAATATCCTTTCGCAGGAAAAGAGAACGTATTGCTGGACCGGATGATTTACGAGGGAAAAATCAAATACCTGCTCTCGCAAGCCTTAGGCGTTCCCGATGCCGCCGAGCTAATGGGATACACCGAACAGGCCTACAACTGGTGCAAGGACAACGAAGGAACAATCTGGAAAGCAATCATCGAGCGCAAGCATCTTTATACCCCGGATCAACTGACGACTTCCCAATATTTCGAGGATACCCCGACCATTTTCCCCGGGAACGACGCTCCCGGGAATATCGGGACTTGGATAGGCTGGCAGATCATCAACCAGTACATAAAGGAGACGGGATCTACCCCGGAGGCGTTGATGCAAAACAACGACGCCCAAGAAATCCTAACCGCCTCAAAGTACAAACCCCTATAAACAGGAAAACCGCCCTATTCTCACGAACAAGACGGATAACCTAATCTAACTTAATTCTAATACCATGAAAAACACTATATCTTAATAACAAGGCTTTTAAAAAAAGGTTCAATGGAATGAGATTTTAAACCTCTTATTTACCTTGGTTGTTGTAACAGGAAACGAAAACAAGGTGAGTCCGATGGATAATGATCTCTTAGATATAACAAAATTGAGGCGCTGGCGGATCTGGAAATTGAAACTTATTGACGCCAGGCTTTATTTTGTAAGCATTTTCGTGGGATTGCTGACCGGGTTGGTAGCGGTACCTTATCACTATCTGCTCCAGCAGTTATTCAATAGCCGGAAACTTTTTTTCGACGGTCATTACCCTTGGTATTTCCATGTCTTGTTCTTCTTCACGCTATGGGGTATATTGCTTTGTGTGAATTGGATGGTCAAGAAGATGCCGCTGATTACCGGTGGGGGCATTCCCCAGACACGGGCGGTTATCAATGGCAGGATCACTTATAAGAACCCGTTGACACAATTAATCGCCAAGTTCACGGGAGGGATATTAGCAATCAGCGCCGGCCTGTCCCTTGGTCGTGAGGGGCCGTGCGTACAGATCGGATCTTACGTGGGGAATATCATTTCCAAATGGGGACACGTATTGGCTGGAGAGCGCAAGCAACTTTTGGCCGCCGGCGCAGGTGCCGGATTGGCCGCCGCTTTCGCCGCTCCCCTCGCTTCCTCACTTTTGGTGATCGAGTCCATCGAACGGTTCGACGCTCCCAAGACCGCCATTACCACCTTGCTGGCAGGGGTCGTGGCGGGAGGCGTAGCGAGCTTGATTTTTCCCTTCAACCCCTACTCGCAGATTAGCGCTATTGCCCCGCAGGCTACTTTTATAGATCAACTGAAGTTGTTCTTATTTCTGGCCGTGGTTATTTCCGTCTTCGGGAAAATTTACTCGATGTTTACCCTTTGGTGCAAGGATTTCTTTACCAGACTGAAGCATCCTCCTTATATGAAGATGTTGTACCTGCTTATCATAGCGTATACGATCTCATTGACGGAGATCGACTTGACAGGAGGAGGCGAGCAATTCCTTATCATGCAAGCGATGCATGGATATCACCCCGTTTTATGGATAGCGGCGATGATGCTCATCCACTTGATATTCACGTCTCTCTCTTTCTCCTCCGGACTGCCGGGAGGGAATTTCATCCCTACACTAGTTACCGGGGGATTGTTCGGGCAGATCATCGCCTTATTATTGGTGAAGTATGGTTTCATTGAGACGGAGAGCATCAGCTATATCATGTTAATCAGCATGGTAGGTTTCTTGGTGGCGGTAGTCCGGACACCACTGACGGGTATCGTCTTGATTACGGAGATAACCGGGCATCTGGATGTATTCTACCCCTCTATCATTGTCGGCGGGCTTACGTATTACTTCACGGAAATGCTACAGATAAAGCCCTTTAACGTGGTTCTCTATGACGAGATGATCTCGACTCCAGCCTTCCGTGCCGAAGGGCGTTCCAGCCTGTTCGTCGAGATCATGACAGGTGCCTATTTCGACGGGAAGGAGGTAGATCACCTCACCCTCCCCCAACGTTGTATCATCAAGACTATTCACCGGGATCGCAAGGACTTGGCTCCTGCTGGACAGACCCTTATCCCCGGCGATCAGGTAGAGATCGAGATCGATTCGCAGGATATCGAGAAGCTGTATGAGCCGCTGGTTAGCATGGCGAACATCTATTAATCGCTGATCTGCCAATCGCCTCGAAAAGAAATGCCACACCAAGAATCCCCCGGTGTGGCACATTTACAAAACGCTACATTATCAGAAGTTATATTGAGCGGAAACATTAAGTCGATTGGCGTGGCGGGGCATATCGTTGAAATCGGTACGCCAACCTCTCAAGTACTCGGCGCCGACTTGCAGATTGGCGTTCACGTTCCAGAAAATGTTGGCTACCAAGTATTGACCGTAGCGGTATTGATCCGACGGAGTAACCGGGTAATCATTCTCGCTGTATAAACGAGTCTGGCTATAGGTACTGGAGACGAATACCTTCGGCGTGATATTATACTGCAAGCCAGCATACCAACCCATCATCGGAAGCACTTGCATCTTGCCTTTGGCCTCGGGGTCCGGAACCAGATCCACGTCCAGATTACTGATATCATTCAAGAACTGGCTGATACCCCGGCCGTAAGTAGCCTGACCGTAGAAGTTCAGCTTGCTCGTCACATTGAACGTAGAGGCGGCAAACACGCCCCAGCCGGCCTTAGACTCGGCCCGTTGCGCCACCAAGTTCTCGTACGTCATATTACGTACGATACCAGCTACACGGATATGGCTGCTCTTATTCCAAGCGTATTGGATATAGGCAGGGAAGTTCGGCATACGTTGGTTACTGATATTCACGCTTTGGTTCGTGATGCCATCCACCACTGGCATCTCGATACCTACACCCGCTTTCCATCCCTTACCGAAAGCACGCTCATAGCGTAACAGGGTGGCACGGCTGAAAACCTGTCCGGCAGGCCCCGCATAATCGATCGAGGGCGGAAGAGCGGCCAGATCCATGAAGGTACTATAATCGTAACCCATCGTGAAACCAAGGAAAGACACATAGGCGTTCTGGAGCACGAAGACCTTGCTGCCTCCCCGGAAGTTACCCGCCGTATACACGACGAAATCCCCGAGGTGTTTGGTACGACCCACTAATTTCAAGAATATCGTACTGGTAGTAGCGTCCATCTGGAACTGGTTACGGACGTAGTTCTGCCCACCATTCGGGATCATGGACGGATAAAAATCGACATCATCCGAGATCCCGCCGAAATCATACTCCGCCGTAGCCTTCACGTAACCGCCGATACCCAAGGCGAAACGTCCCTTACGATCGGTCAATACGAAGCGGGGGGCTTTCGGGTCGTGGAAACGAGGGCTCTGCGTCTCATTCATTATCCTCACGATTTCATCACCTGCCTTGTCTTGGCTGACAAGGACTATCGAATTTGGCGCATCATCCTCGATGACCACCTTTTGAGCCTTAGCGGGAGCCGATAAGAATCCCATACCTAGCAGTAATACTGCTCCTTGTACAAATAGTCTCATAAATGTGTTTTGTTTAGATTAATTACCTACCTTGAACAAGGCTATAAAGAAAAGGTTCTGATTTTAACAACCCTACGAGCACTTTTTCCACCCTATTGCCCGTTCAAAAAATATTCATATATTTGCGGAATATATTACTTGGGATGAGAAGATTTTTATTGTTCATACTCGCTGTTCTTTACCTCGGGGTTTCCTCCGGGTTTGCGCTGAATTACCATTATTGTATGGGTAAGTTGGCGGAGGTGAGTTTGCAGTATCTTGACACTTGCCCCAGTTGCGGTGAGGCGGGCACGTCCCATAAGTGCTGCTCTACCGAGACGGAATATGTTAAGTTATCCGTCGATCAGGATGTGGCGAATACGCTCGTGCAATTGTCCGCTCCTGTCGCTGTAGTTTTGTTGTTCGATCTACTCGACTCCTATAAGATCGCCGGGCGAGACGAGACAACACGTTCCAATCCCTTTATTAATCCACCCAAGGAGAATAGCGCTATCCCGTTATTCGTCCATCATTGTACTTTTTTGATTTAGCGTATAGGCTTCCTTTTTAAAAGGCGATTTACGTCTGTTTACGCACGAGTACCGGCGTAATCTATTGCGAGTACTGGAGTAATCCACCGCAAGTACTGGAGTAATCCATTGCAAATACTGGAGTAATCCATTGCGAGTACTGGCGTAAAGCATCACGAGTACTCATGTGATCGCTTGCCTTCAAAGACGAACAAATAAGCGTTCTCATATGTTTTCAAATCATAAAAGCTCATTCAAATGTTAAATAGAATCATTCGTTACTTCCTTGAGAACAGGGTGGTAACCTTACTTTTACTAGTGCTGATTATCGTATGGGGCATTTCCACGTCCCCCTTCAATTGGCACGGAGGGATCATTCCCCGGAATCCGATTCCGGTAGACGCCATCCCCGATATCGGCGATAACCAGCAGATTGTGGCCACGGAATGGATGGGCCGCTCGCCGAAGGATATACAAGACCAGATCACCTATCCGCTGACCACCTCTCTTTTAGGTATCCCGGGAGTGAAGACGATCCGTAGTTCCTCCATGTTCGGGATGTCCTTCATATACATTATCTTCGATGACGATATAGAGTTCTACTGGAGCCGTTCCCGTATATTGGAGAAGCTGAACTCCCTGCCTCCGGGAACCTTGCCGGAAGGCGTACAGCCTACCTTGGGACCGGACGCTACCGCCCTCGGGCAGATCTATTGGTATACGCTGGAAGGACGGGACCCCAAGACCGGTAAACCTACCGGAGGCTGGAACGCCGAGGAGTTGCGTACGATACAGGATTTCTACGTCAAGTACACCTTATCCTCCGCCGAGGGGGTATCCGAGGTTGCCTCGGCGGGCGGCTTCGTGAAGGAGTACCAGATCGAGTTGAACCCGGATGCCATGTATGCCTTCAACGTCTCCGTGATGGATATCATGAGCGCCATCAAGAAGAACAACCTCGATATCGGCGCCAAGACGATGGAGATCAACAAGGTGGAGTACCTGATCCGGGGCTTGGGGTATATCAAGAATGTAAAAGATATAGAGAATGCCGTCATCACCGTTCGGGAAGGCGTACCGGTTCGCATATCGGACGTGGCGTTCGTGAATATCGGTGGAAAGCACCTCGTCCGGCTTCACGGCATATTCGCCGGTAAAGCAGGCGGTGCAGAATCCGCATTTTGCGTTCTTTGCAAGCTGGACAACATGCTCAGTGGAAAGGTAACCCAGTGTATCGGCCCCGATCACTTCATTAATCTGCTCGACCGTGCGGCCGGTGGCCACCAGCAGCTTCTGATCCGGGATGTCAGTGCCGAAGTAGCAGGGGTACTTGAACGGCGGTGCCGACACCATAAAGTGCACCTCGGTGGCACCGGCGTCCCGCAGCAGCTTGATGATGCGGGCAGATGTGGTGCCGCGCACGATGGAGTCATCCACCAGCACCACGCGCTTGCCCTTGACCGTGCTGGAAACGACGTTCAGCTTGATGCGCACGCTGTTCTCGCGCTGCTTCTGGCTGCCCTGAATGAAGGTGCGGCCGATGTACTTATTCTTGATGAAGCCGATGCCGTAGGGGATGCCGCTCTCCTGGGAGTAGCCCAAGGCGGCGTCCAGGCCGGAATCCGGCACACCGATGACCACATCGGCATCCACCGGGTGTTCCTGTGCCAGGAACCGGCCGGCCTGCTTGCGGGCCTCGTGCACCGAGCTGCCCTCGATGATGCTGTCCGGGCGGGAAAAATAGATGAACTCGAACACACACATCTGGGTGTCCGGGCGGCCGCAGTGATCCTTGATGCTCCGCAGCTCACCGGTCTTGGTGTCTGCAATGACGATCTCGCCGGGCTCCACGTCCCGCAGCAGGGTCGCGCCCGCAGCATCCAGCGCACAGCTCTCGCTGGCAAAGACGTAGCCGCCGCCGGGCAGGGTGCCGATGCACAGGGGGCGGTAGCCCCGGGGGTCCCGGACCGCAATGAGCTTGGTGGCGGACATGATCACCAGACTGTATGCACCCTCCAGCACATCCATCGTCTTGCTGATGGCAGTCTCAATGCTGCCCATCCGCAGGCGGTTGCGGGTGATGAGGTAGCAGATGACCTCGGTATCGGAGGAGCCGTGGAAGATGGCACCCTCGTTCTCCAGCTGACGGCGCAGCTCCAGGGCATTGGTCAGGTTGCCGTTGTGGCAGAGGGCCATGGTGCCCCGGCCATGCCGGACGATCATGGGCTGGGCGTTGGCCCGCACCCGGCTGCCGGCCGTGGCATAGCGGACATGGCCCGTTGCCATGTGGGCCGTGGGGGTGGAAAGACTGCCCAGCACGGCGGGGGTGAACACCTCGTTCACAAGGCCGAGGTCGCGGTGGCCCTGGATGACACCGTCATCGTTGACCGCAATGCCGCAGCTCTCCTGCCCGCGGTGCTGCAGCGCATACAGGGCAGAATAGGCGGCAGCGGCCACGTCCTCGGTGCCCGCCCGGTCGTAAATGCCAAAAACGCCGCATTCCTCGTGCAGCGGATATGCAAAATCAGACATTGGTTCTCCTTACAACTCTTTCAGTTCGTTCTGCAGCTTTTCTTCCTTGGCTGCGATCTGCTGTGCCATGCTCACCCGCTCGGCCTCCAGCTTCCCGGCCAGTGTGTCATCGCTCAGGGCCAGGATCTCGGCGGCCAGCCAGGCGGCGTTCTTGGCCCCGTTCAGGGCCACGGTAGCCACCGGGATGCCGCTGGGCATCTGGACCGTGGCCAGCAGCGCGTCCAGACCGTCCATCGCGCCGCCCTTCATCGGGATGCCGATGACAGGCAGGGTGGTGTTGGCGGCAAAGGCACCGGCCAGATGGGCCGCCATGCCCGCCGCGCACAGGATCACACCAAAGCCGTTGGCCCGGGCATTTTTGGCAAAATCCGCGGCCTCGGCAGGGGTGCGGTGGGCCGAAAGGATGTGTGCCTCAAAGGGGATGTCCAGCGCCTTCAGCTGGGCACAGGCCCCCTTTACCACCGGCCAATCACTGTCCGAGCCCATGATCACTGCAACTTTCCGAATCATATCCGAACCTCTCTTTCTCCGTCTGCAAAACAAAAAAAAGCTGTGGTACACCTGCACCACGGCCTTTATTTCTGCGTATGCTCTCCCAGCGCTTTGCACAAAGCTGCACGATGCCCCTGAACAGCACGAATGGTGTTCTGTTCTGTGAAGCCCGACAGCATCTTCATCTTTGAAGTTCCCCTTTTGCTCTGCGCTTTTTCAGGCGGCACCCGGCATCCGCCGGGGTACCGTCCCTGTACTACATACAGTTTACGGCAAAAATTCCACTTTGCAAAGGCCCTTAGGGCAATTTCTCCCTTGTGTTCTCCCGCGTCAAAAAACTTTCAAAAGTTTTGTGCAGTTTCGACACCGTATTTCTTTTTAAGTATGACTTTTTTAGAAAATATAATAAAGTAAGTTTTATCTCACTGAGCAGGCCCCGCTCTGTACAGTCTCTCCGTCATTGCGTTGGCAGTAAGGGCGTTTTACCTTAGAAGATGATCTTCGCTGTTGCTGCCCTTGCTGCCCGGATGAGGTCGGCGGGTGCGCAGCACACCTGCGTACCAATGCGGCCGCCGGAGACATAGACCTTTTCCTGAGCCAGCACGCTTTCATCAAACACGGTGGTGTACTGCTTTTTCATACCCACCGGGCTGCAGCCGCCGCGCACATAGCCGGTGACCTTATTGATATCGGCCACATGGATCATGGCTACGCTTTTTTCGCCCACGCTGCGGGCAGCGGCCTTCAGGTCAAGCTCTGCCGCCACCGGAATGACGAACACAAAGTAGTTTTTGCTGCTGCCCTGGGTCACCAGCGTCTTATATACGCAGGCCGGGTCCTCCCCCATACTGGCGGCCACGGTCACGCCGTCCACCGCCACGCCCTCCTCGTGGGCATATTCGTGGGCTGTATAGGGCACCTTGGCCCGTTCCAGGATGCGCATGGCATTCGTTTTTGCTTCTTTTCCCATTGATGATCGCTCCTTGTAAACTCCTTGCCCTCTCAGGCTGCTTTTATTCTACCACTTTCTTTCCTAAATTTCAAAATTTCTCTTGACTTCAGTTCCCTGAAGTGTTATCATAGGCCCATGCTTCAGGAAACTGAACTTCACGAAAATAAATCACGGCAATGGAGCCGGTCTCCTGTGCCGTTTGTGTGAGAAGGATAAGGAGACGACCACCATGATCATTGTACTGAAACAGGATGCCCCTGACGCACAGGTCCGCGAGTTCTGCCACGAGCTGCAGGATATGGGGCTGCAGATCAACGACTCCAAGGGCAGCGACACCCACATTCTGGGCCTGATCGGCGACACCAAGGCCATTGCCGAGAGCTGGGTGCTGGCCAACCCTGTGGTCGAGACCTGCCGCCGCGTGTCTGAGCCTTACAAGAAAGCCAATCGCAAGTTCCACCCCGACGACAGCGTGATCGATGTCAACGGCGTGAAGATCGGCGGCGGCAACTTCGCCGTCATCGCAGGCCCCTGCAGCATCGAGAGCGAGGAGCAGATCACCTACTGCGCCCAGCGCGTTAAGGATGCAGGCGCTTCCCTGCTGCGCGGCGGCGCATTCAAGCCCCGCACCTCCCCCTACTCCTTCCAGGGAATGCGGAGCGAGGGCCTGGACCTGCTCAAGCTGGCCCGCCGCGCCACCGGCTCCCCCATCGTCACCGAGATCATGAACACCGAGCACCTGCCCCTGTTCGAGAATGTAGACCTTATCCAGGTGGGTGCCCGCAATATGCAGAACTTTGAGCTGCTCAAGGCCGTGGGCCGCCAGAAAAAGCCCGTGCTGCTCAAGCGCGGCCTGGCCAACACGCTGGAAGAATTTGTGATGAGCGCCGAGTACATCATGGCCGAGGGCAACGAGAACGTTATCCTCTGCGAGCGCGGCATCCGCACCTTTGAGACCAGTATGCGCAACACCCTTGACCTTGCCGGTGTGGTCATGCTCCACAAAATGACCCACCTGCCCGTGGTGGTGGACCCCAGCCACGCCTGCGGCCATGCCTGGATGGTGCCCCAGCTGGCCAAGGCCGCCGTGGCCGCCGGTGCCGACGGCCTGATGATCGAGGTGCACAACAACCCCGCCAAGGCCAAGTGCGATGGTGCCCAGAGCCTGACCCCCGACCAGTTCGATGAGCTGATGGGCTTTATCACCAAAGAAGTCGAGTTCTTTGGCAAGAAGATGAACTGAGAATGGAACGACCCTCTCCGGCACGCGGCAGCGTGACTGAGGGGGTTGTTTTCTTTTGCCATCAAATATGGTATACTATGGTGTATTTTGAATTCACCCTTGAAACGAGGTATTTCTATGAAAGCTCATATTGCACGCAACCAGAATGCCGGCATCCCGCTGGCGCTGGGCTGGAACCTTTCTGCCGCCGACCGGGGCATTCTGGAGGGAATGGCTCCCGCTTTCGGGATGAAGCTGCAGCTGGTCTCCCCTGCCGATGCAGGCAGGACCGTGGCCCAGCTGCTGGGCGAGGTGGAGGTCAAGACCACCCGCACCCTGGTGCTGGAGCCGGGTGCTTATCCCCCGGCGCTGGTGCTGGCCAACTTCAAGGATAAGGATGTGGACACCCTGCTGGACCTGATGAAGCAGGCACAGGTGAACATCCCCCTCAAGGCCGTTGTGACCCCCACCAGCAAGAGCTGGGTGTTCGGTGACCTGCTGGCACATCTGCAGGAAGAGCACACCGCCTTTACCGCCGCAAAGGAGACCGCCAAAGCATGATGACCAAGCGTATTTTTTCCGCCCTGCTGGCGGCTGCGCTCAGCCTGAGCCTGCTGGCGGGCTGCGGCAGCACCTCCGGCTCCACCGCCTCCAGCGCAGCCGATGGCCCGCAGCGCTACTCCACCGTGTTCTATGATGTGTTCGACACCGTGACGCAGGTCATCGCCTACTGCGACAGCGAGGAAGAGTTCACCGCCCAGATGGACGCGCTCCACGCCGACCTTGTGGAGTACAACCAGCTCTATGATATTTATAATGATTACGATGGCGTGACCAACATCAAGACCATCAACGACAATGCGGGCATTGCCCCGGTGACAGTGGATGACAAGATCCTCGGAATGCTGGAGCTGGCCCAGACCATGTATGACACCACCAGCGGCAAGCTGAACATTGCACTGGGCAGTGTGCTGAACATCTGGCACAACTACCGCGAGGCCGCACTGGCCGATGACAACGACAGCAACAACCAGCTGCCCACGCAGGAAGAGCTGGATGCTGCCGCACAGCACTGCGATATTGCCAACCTCATCATTGATGAAGATGCCAAAACGGTCTATCTGGCCGACCCGGCCATGTCGCTGGACGTGGGCAGCGTGGGCAAGGGCTACGCCGTGGAGCAGGCCGCACAGGCCGCCGAAGCCCGGGGCCTGACCAGTGCCCTCATCAGCGTGGGCGGCAACCTGCGGGCCATCGGCACCAAGCCGGACGGCTCCCAGTGGGTAGGCGGCGTGGAAAACCCGTGGAACTCCTCCGAGGTCTACACCAACGGCAGCTCCACTGTAGCCGCCGTCAAGATGAGCGACCTTTCCCTTGTGACCAGCGGCGACTACCAGCGCTACTACGTTGTGGACGGTGTGCGCTACCACCACCTCATCGACCCGGCCACCCTCTGGCCCGCCGCCTACTTTGACGGCGTGAGCGTGCTGGCTCCGGACTCCGGTGTGGCCGACTGCCTGACCACCGGCCTGTTCTGCCTGCCTCTGGAAGAGGGCAAGCAGCTCGTGGAATCGCTGGACGGCGTGGAAGCCCTCTGGTGCACCACTGATGGCGAAGTGGTCACCTCCAGCGGGTGGAGCGAGCATACGAATTAAATAAGGAACGACCCTCTCCGTCATTGTTTCGCAATGCCACCTCTCCCGAAGGGAGAGGCTATGCTGCCTTTATCCCAGGCCAGCGATAGGCTCCCCCTTCGGGGGAGCTGGCAAAGCCGACAGGCTTTGACTGAGAGGGTCGTTCTTTTACTTGATATCCAGTTCGGGCGGCACGTCGATCTGGTCAGAGACGTACTTGCCGTTCTTTTTGCGCTGACGCACACACTCGGTGAGCAGATACTCGATCTGCCCGTTCACCGAGCGGAAGTCATCCTCAGCCCATGCGGCAAGGGCATCGTAGAGCTTCGCATTCAGGCGCAGGGGGATCTGCTTTTTCGGCTCTGCCATCAGTACAGGCTGCCGCTGTTCACGATGGGCTGCGCATCACGGTT
>ENA-OQHR01001360-OQHR01001360.1-human-gut-metagenome-genome-assembly--contig:-NODE-1360-length-12170-cov-4.015629_pt1 | contig 12170 bp, 18 predicted proteins | sample MGYA00242566_ERZ504725 | MGnify/ENA primary metagenome ERZ504725 (study PRJEB26092, sample SAMD00036217) | human gut metagenome | host: Homo sapiens | study: EMG produced TPA metagenomics assembly of... | reverse complement strand
TGTATAGTTTTGCTGTTGCACCCCGCACGGGGTGCGTTAGATTGAAACAAAAAAATATTTTCGGCAAAAGACAAGTTGCACCCCGCACGGGGTGCGTTAGATTGAAATGTAATGGCGTCTTTGTTTGCGTCATGCCGCTTTCGGTTGCACCCCGCACGGGGTGCGTTAGATTGAAATGGTATACCGCCGTGTTGTGCCGGTGGTGTAGCTGGTTGCACCCCGCACGGGGTGCGTTAGATTGAAATAAATATATATTGAATCTCTCACTCCAACATGTTACAATCGTCGCACCCCGCACGGGGTACATTAGATTGAAATGGCAAAGTTGTTTAATTCGTCTATTGCTCGCAGGTCACACCCCGCACGAGGGGCGTTAGATTGAAATATGGGGAATCACCTCGGTTGATTTCGTTCTGTACGTTGCACCCCGCATGGGGTGTTACTAACAAAACTGTCCACAGCTCAACTTTTTTGTTTGGGCTGTGGGCAGTTTTGTTTCTGATGCGGTTGGTATAATAATACAAACACAAAAAGGAGGAATATCATTTATGCTTCTAAACGATTCCGAATCCCGCATTTTTGAACAAATCAACACAAAAGACACACCATATTATGGTATCAACCGCGTAATTGATGGAGACGCCGAAGAACTAGAGGAAATGCCTGCACCACAGAAAGTGTATGTGCTGACAAAAAGTGTCCTTCTATCGTCCCCATACGCAATATATGCATTCGATGAACATACAGTTGTCATCCCAATCCATGTCATCTCTGAGTTGGAAGATGTCAGCAAGAAACCGGGCGAAGCAGGACGCAATGCTCAGGAAGTACTGCGAGCAATAGACGAATTAAACAATTTTTCAAAAAAGCAAAACAAAAAAGGCGATATCCATCACGGAATCGAGTTGCCAAACGGCGGAATGTTTTTCGTTGCCACGTCGGACAGTAAGACATCAATCGAGGCGGCAAAGGCATGTAAACGCCGTTGCCCAAGCAGTACGGATATAATCCTTGTAACCAACAGTCTTACGCAACGTATACTCGCAGAGGAAAACGATATAATTGCTGAACCTTATCGGTCAGACAGTGTAGACGCAGATGAAGCACCTTATACCGGACGCACAGAAACATATTACTGCGATACCGATATTGAGGTGAGCGGAGTTCCAAACGAAATGCCAATATCTGCTACAACAGACAATGATAAATACGTAGAGAACGAATTTGTCGTTGTAAAACGTCCTGACGAGTCAACACTCGGCGTATACCAAGTAAAGGGCAAGAAACTCGTTCGTCTTAATATGGACAATATGCATCCCTATGGTGTAAAGCCAAGAAATCTTGGTCAAAAATTGGCAATTCACGCATTGCAAGATGGTGTTGACTCTTCTGCACTAACTATCCTAATCGGTCCTGCAGGAACGGCAAAAACATTCATGTCCCTTGCCTGTGGATTAGCACAAACTGTTGATGACGATACTTATCGCAACATCCTTGTCGTTCGTCCAAACGTAAAATTTGACGAAACTGTTGGCTTTTTGAAGGGTAGTGAGGCTCAAAAAATCAATCCGTTAATCCGTCCCATTATGGACAACTTGGACCAGCTTACATCTATCAAAGCAGATAAGGATAGCGAATATGGTTCTCGTTCCGGGAAAAAAGGAAAATTCACAACGCCGGATGAATCGGAAGATAAAATTGTTGCACCAAACTCTTATGCGCAGTACCTATTTGATTCCGGAAAAATCGTAGCACAAGCAATGGAATATATGCGTGGTCGATGCATTAAGAACCAGTATATCATCATTGATGAAGCGCAGAATATGTCCGCACTTCAGGCTTTTGGTATTATAAGTCGAGCAGGCGAAGGCACAAAAATCATCTTGGCTGGTGACCCTGAACAGGTTGACAACCCATTCCTTGATGCTAAAACAAACGGTTTGTCATACGCTGCAAAAATGATGCGTGGAAGCCGCGTTTGCACACAAATCACATTCTCTGAAGAAGAATGCGAACGTTCGGAACTGGCAAAAGAAGCCATCGCACGCATGTCTCCGAAGGGGAAAAAACGCTAACCATTTATTTAGCCACCCGTTCCAAACGGGTGGCTTTCTTTTTTGGTTGAACGACGATGTTGCGCTCTTATTTGCACCAAAAGCGGATGCGGAATAGTATGAAATATGATATAATTAAGGTATTAAAGCAAGAGATAATTGGAGGTCGCTATGGGCTGTTGGAACGGAACGTGTAATATATCAAAATTGCCGATTTTTCACGGTGATGATATCGTTGTTATACCTCTTGTAGCTGTTTCTGATGACTTGTCGACAAGCACTTGTTACCAAACAGACAATTTCGTTCCTTTCGCAATGCCAATTTTCGGAAAATACAACGACTATGGCGGCATTGAGGATTCGATTATAACGCCAGAAAACGATGTCCTGATTCGGTCTTATGAATTCTATGAGAAAGAAAGCCGTAATGCAGAACCTCACAAAATCGAAATTGGTGACAGTGTCGAAGAGTTTATATCGGAAAACATGTGTTATAGTGCTCTTTTCGTAAAAATGAAGAGTTTTATATACAACGAAAATCTTGCTCGCGTAAGCTTTTTCGTCGTACACAAGGGACTTTATCAACTCTTGATTGACGAAATCGGAAATCGAGTTCCGGCGAATCAAACACAAACGTACAGAGATATCCTAAAAGACTCTTTTGCAAAGGCAACAGAGCAATGCAAAGAAACTATTACATCAAAGGAATGTCTGGATACTCCGATTGTGAAAGATTTTGCACTCAAGAATTTTGCTAAGTATGTGTTTACATGGCGTGAGTCCTTATCCCCATGTGTTACACATTGGCAAATACTCGCTCAAAAATATCTGGAAGCACAAAACGAATCTATTATTGATGCGGCAATTGACAAAGGACTTCTAACACACGCTATCTCATTGCTGCGAATTGGATTTTTCTGTGATTCTGGTGTAGGTTCTCAAAGCAACGAAACTCGGATGCACTATATTGTTGCTCAATTTACCCTTTCACGTATACGCAGCTATGCAAACCGAGTCTATAAAGATTCCGGTGAGTGCGAATCGATAGATGGCGTTCGTGAGCCTCTCTACTTTTTCGAGTAAGTTAAAACGGGGGGATACCATGTATATAGTAGTTATCATTGCGATGGTTTTGTTCATTGTGGGTTGTATCATCGGATGGGGTGGATTTTTTCTATCGTTTTTTATCCCCAATAAACCATACTTCGATAAAAATCGTGTCGTAACCTATTGTGAGATAGAAAAAGCCAGACACATCCGTGACAAAATTGTTTCAGTAGGTGAAACGTTGATGCTGGCAGGAACCATTGCAACTATCGTTTCTGTCGCATTTGGATTTGTGTGAGGTTGATATGTCTTCAGGTATTTGCGAAAAAGGGTGGTTTGTGTAAAACACCTGATTTTGCAAATACCCAGAATATTAACGGAGGAAAACTTTGTTATTCAACTTTTTCCGGGTGTTTGAGCGGTCTATAAGTACAAAAATCCATGCCCGTATGAATCATACAGGCATAAAAAACGGTTTTATGCGTCAAATGTGAAAGTGGGTATAGTAATAAAGTACAAAAGGAAACATCTATAAATTAAGAAAACCATCTGCAAAAGGGGAGCAATGTAAAAGTGCTTTGGCACAATGTAATTGCTTCCCCTTCTTTTGTATGACAGTCAGATTATCAGAAAGATAACTCAAGAACAGAAAGGAAGTGAAGGGGCGATTCCTCCCATGACTAAAGTCACGGGTATCCTTGCCCAACTTAATGAAACTTTGCGAAATCTTTTCGTTAACTCGCTATGACCAAAAGATGTACATCTACGTCACGAACGCCTATGACCAGAACGTTAGTCTGGGTCGCGGAACACGGTATGACATCGTGTGCGATGAAGAAAACTGTGATGATATCCTTCCTCATATGCTTGATGAGGTAGATATTATTTCAGTCACCCCGGATGGCGGTCTGCAGATTCTCGTCCGTGATGCAATGTACGAAAAGCCGCTTGAAGAGCAGTACGACAAAGATTATGTGACTACGTGGAAAAATCACGATAAAAGTACGCGGCCATTTCGGTTTAGTGCTGAACTCGAAGATATGCAGCCTGTCAAATAAATAGAAGCGAGGGAAGACATGATAACAGACCTTGATAATGTGACAACGGCATTATACTACGCCACGGAAAAGGCACAGCAAATGGGTATTGACTTAAATCTTGAAAAAATGGAACAAAGGGCGAAGGAGTTTAATGAAAAATGAAATTGGATATTACAACAGGCAAAACGATTATCGATTTTAAAGAAAATAAAATTGATTTGGCTACACATATTGTAATAATCGAAAACGATTGTTTGATTGCTTATGAAAAAACAGGGCGAATATCACATATCATACCGTTGGCGGGAATTGATATGATGACAATAGGCAGGGCGTAGATGATATGGCGTCTTTGCTGGTTCATTGAGACGACTGTTCCGGTATGAATGTGATTTACGGCGAGAATATCGCCGAGAAAATTTGAGGTGAAAAAATATGATGTATTTAAAACAGTTTCCAGATATTTGCCGTGAAATGGGATTCGCTGTCAAGGAGGACTTCAAAATTGTCACTCTGAGCATCCCCGACATTCATTACTCTATCGACATCAACAAAAAACTCTTTTTGGAGGACCTTGAGTTGATGCTTGATTCGTACAGTGAAGAGTGTGAAGCAATCGCCATTTCTGAGGCTGATGACACCGGTATGTTCCAGACAGAAGTGGACGCCTGCCATCAGCACGCCGAATATCTCAAGGCTGTTCTTGAAAAGCTGCTGGATAAGCTGAGAAAGGAAGTCGAAAAGGCGCGTCTTTACTCCGCGTCCCGCTACAATTTTCTGATTGTCATGAAGCAGATTGATACTTCCTGCTATAAGGCGTATGCACCTGCAAAATCCAATGATGGGTTCATGGTTCAGGAATATATCATCGATTTGGATGACATTGGAAAAAGCGATGAGAATAAAATTCGCGCTCAGTTCGAGGAGCTTTTCAAAAAAGCAAGTGTCGTCGATAGCTACCGTCTTTTGGCGGAGCTTTCCATCGAAGTCGGATACTTTGTCCCGGCCTGCGGAATTCCTTTCAGAAAAATGGAAGATGCCTTGTCGTACATCAAGGCGAAAACTGGTGTTGCCCTGAAAATTGTGATGGCTGACAAAACGAATCTCGATATGATTCGAACTATGGATAAGTTCCATTTGGCCATGTTGCTAAATCATATCTGCGCAAGCAGCAAGGATTATCCCGCTACCACCACAGACTGGTGTGAATGGTTGGAAGGTAACTGGAATACAATTATCAGCCTATGAGGTGAAGAATTATGACGCATCAATAATTACAGGTTATGTTGCAGCAGGAGCTTGTGTAGTAGCATCCATAGCTTGTTTCAATATGGCAATTAGCAACGACAAGAAAAATAAATTGGAATCAGCAGATATCGAATACGACCAAAATTGTTTAGTGTTTTTCACCTCAAAAGACGAACAATATGTTTTGACAGAAATAAAAACCATCTATGCCAAAGGTGAAAAATATCACATTGATGGAAAAGCCGCAAAATATACAACTCAACTTGGCAAATCGCATACAGTACATCTCGATATTATCCCGGCGACTTATCAAAATTGTATATATTTGTGCGATATTTTAAACGATATAACGCAAGGGACTAATCAAAACAAATGAATCAAAAATATCAACGGTCCGATACATATAGAACAGAATTCATTCGTAACTGGCCTCCACGGGCAGGGAAATATCGTTGTGTATATTGCGGGAGAAAGATATCAAAAAACGATATGGAAGTAGACCACGTTGTTCCGGTGAAAGCAGTAAGCCACAATCTTTTATATAGATTGATGGTTCCACCGAAAGGGGTAAATTCCTTATCGAACCTCGTTCCGGCTTGCCACAAATGTAATCGGAGAAAAGGAAGCAAATGTGGCTTTTGGCTGATTCGCGGCAAGTTCTGGCGTATTTGTTTACCGCTTTATACGATTCTGCGTATTACTCTTATTGTGGCAATCATTGGATGCCTATATTTTGTTTTCTTCGGTTACGATTCTGAATTTTTAAAAACGCTAATTTCTCTGTTTGTTTGACACCTCCCACGGTTGAAACCGTTGGCTTTTCCTGCCTTCATCTTGTAATAGAAACCAAGTCAATAACCCACGACTAAAGTCGCGGGAGGAACTGCTCTAATTTATGAAAAAAACTAAATTATACACAACTATTGCGAGCATTGTCTGTGCTGCAACATTGTCTGGATGTGTTATAAACATTGCACAGCCGAAAGATGTCTCGCCAATTATCGAATCAAACATTAAATTAACAAACGCAATTACGGTAGAAATCGCAAAAGAGCCACCAAAAGAAGGGTACGAGCTTTACTACACCACTTTTGATGACATAGATTTTTATCCGGGATTTGCTGGTAGTATAGCTTTACATAATCCAGAACTTCAACTGATTGAACATGATGAAGAAGCTGTTGCACCGGAAGCAGAACCAGAGCCAAAAACATCTGTATGGGGGGCTGTTACTCCTGCTGGTTATGGTACAAGTTACGGAACGATTTCCTGTTCGAAAATCGGTTTGTATTCTTCACTCATTTGGGGTGACGACCAAGGATTACTCGATAGCCGAAAAGGAGTCTGTCAGTACACAGGCTCATACCAAGTTGGCTACGGTGGATGTCATTTGCTTTGCGCTCACAACAACGGCGCTTTTTCTCTTTTGCAATATGTGAGTATCGGAGACAAGTTTGTTGTTGATACAAATTATGGGCAGTTTGTTTACCAAGTAGATTCTGCCCGTGCAGGAACGGTGACTGCAGATGGAGGGACGGTTGTTGCGGATGACGGAACGGTTCTCGTAAATCTTGCAGATGGTATGGATAGGCTATATATGTACACCTGTTATCCGTTTGGGTACTATCAATCGACACCACAGCGATATGTCGTGATGGCAACATTGGTTTCATAGTAATTGAAAATCACAGTATAGGTATAATAAGCCTACGCAAAATAATAAATACACATCCTAAAGAAAGAAGGAGAAAAACATGAAATTTGCAACTAAGGCACTTATCGGTCTTGGCATTCTTGCTGTGGGAGCACTTTATCTCAAAGCAAAGTTTGACGCTGCTGTTGATGCTTATCCTGATGATTTTGAGTTCGACAAGTCTTTGGACGATGAGGATAATACCCCACATAATCCATTTGATGGCAGTGATGACTTCCTTAAGCACGACAATTTTGCCAAGCCTCGTTATGAGGATAGAACAAATGCCGTTGCTGAAAAGCATGAGGACAAAAAGGTGGAAGTAAACAAAGAGGAAAAACCATCATTCGCTCCAAAGGCAGTCGTTCAGAAGGATTTAGAAACTGGCGAAGTGATTGATTTGTTTAACTCTGTCGCTGAAGCTGAGAGAAAAACTCATATCAGCCGTAAGAGCATTTCAAAGGCTGCAAATGGCAAAGCAAAGAGTGCTGGCGGATTTGGATGGGAGTTCGTAACCATCAATCCATAACAACCATCGTACTAAAGCTGTATGTCAGCTTTGGATATATTTTTTGTACACATACATAAAGGAGGAATTCTTGTATGTATAGTTCTTCGGAAACTGCAGCACTTAATGCTGCGCTCGGCTTTCTCGGTACGTTCTGGCTGCTTTTGGTAGCATTCATTGTTCTCAACATCGTTGCGAACTGGAAAATCTTTACCAAAGCAGGTCAGGCAGGTTGGGCATCTATCATCCCGTTCTACAACAAATACATTGAGTTCAAGATTTACTGGGGCAATGGTTGGCTCTTCTTGGTTCCCATTGTTTTGAGCTTGCTTGGATTCATTCCAGTGATTGGTACTGTACTTATTGTCATCTGTATCATCATCAATATCATGTCTCAGTACAAGAAGGCAGTTGCTTTCGGTCAAGGCGTTGGATTTACCATCGGTCTTATCCTGCTCAACCCAATCTTCAATATGATTCTGGCATTTGGTCAGTATAAGTATTTCGGCATTCCGCAGGATGGCTATTCCTACGACCAGATGAAGGTTAAGTACGACAACCACAAAGCAGAACAGCAGCAGCATCCAACCACTTATGCTCAGCCTGCTCCTGAGTACAACCCGAATCAGAACATGAACTACCAGAATCCAAATGCGCAGCCAGTCGCTCCTCAGCAGGCTCCGGTTCAGCCACAAGCTCCGGCACAGCAGACATCCACTGTGAATATGCCTCAGCCTCCGATGCAGAACGACCAGAATCCTAACCAGTAAGAAATACACGTCATAAAAAGCGGGAGCACCCTTAATTTTTTGGGGTGCTCCCGCTTTTTGTAATTGCAGTTAAATAGCAGTAGGTATAATAACTCTACTACCAAGAAAAGGAGAATTCTTAATGCGTATCCCTCAGCCAGATATAATTTCAACAAAATATTATACTCTCGTTTCTGGCGAATCGGGACATGGAAAAACGACTTGGTGCAAGCGAGAAATCGCCAAAATATTACGTTCCACAAAAGAACGTATCTTGGTCTTTGATGCAACGGGGGAATATGCTGACTTTGTAATCAACCATGACAGAGCTGTTCCGGGATGTGTACCTATGGAGATTCGTCAATACAAAAGCACAGGAGGCGAAGCCACTCTATACCATACAATATCTGTTGACGTGAAGCCAAATGAGGTCCCACAGCTAGTTGTTTACGATGTGAGTCGGGTTCTTGCGATAAGCTGGAACATGGGGATTGAAACAATCACAGGCATTCTTACAAGACATCTTGTCGTCAATGAACCAAATACGTTATGGCTTTTCCTTTGCCTTGAACCATATACCTACGCAAAGCCGGAAGGAAAAAGTTGGGATGTTTTGGAACGTTTTATAAAAAAGAACCATAAATTTGTCGCTCCGGTATTCACGTCACAAAAATTCGACGTTAATACTATAAATGAGCGACTACACGTCAAAAAATCGAACTTAAAAAAGTGAGGTAATACAATATGTGCAATCAAAATCCGCTGGATGTGGCTATCGAATATGGAGAGCACCCTTATTTTTCAGGAAAACACATGAGTAAGCATGAAAAGAAATGTGCTTTGCGAGCAAAGAAGGAAGCGCGAGCATACAATTTTTTCGAAAAGCACGTTGTTATGCGCTCCACACTTGAAACCATTGACCTGTTTTTTTCAGTTTTTGTTGTGATTGCAACTATCGTGTTGTTTGTCACAATGCTCTTCAATTTTACGATATATGTAGACCATCCCACCCTTGTTGTTTCACTTGTTGTCTTTTCAGCACTATTCATTGGTCTGTTGATTCGTATGGATTTACGCTTGCATGGTAACGAAAAGTCGCAAGCCCCAAAAAACAGAAACGGAGGCTTTTACTTTGAGTAAGACTTATAAAGTAAATCTTCATATCACGAACACATGTAACTGTTCTTGCAGGCACTGCTTTTCACATTTCAGTGAATCTAAACCTCTTAGTGTTGATGATTGGAAACGTGTTGTCGATAACTGTATCTCAGAAACAAAAGTAACGGAATTCAACATCGCAGGAGGAGAGCCTTTGCTTTATCCGGCGTTAATTGATTTGGTTCAATATATCCGCGACAAAGGAATTGGCGTTTCTATCATTACAAATGGTATTTTAATGACTACCGAATGGGTAAAGAAGAATGCCTCTCTGTTCAAGACCATTGGTTTCTCAATCGATAGCTTTAGCGAGAACACAAACCGCGAACTTGGTCGAATGACTCAAAACGGACAATGGCTGACACGAGTAAAGTTTTATAGTCTTTGCTACGCAATCAGACGATACGCACCTGAAACAGCAATCAAAGTAAATACTGTCGTCAACAAACTGAATAAAGATGAGAACCTTGGTCAATGGATTCTTGATGACAAACAAGTTCGTATTTCACGTTGGAAAATCATGCGTATGAAGGTATTTGACAACGGTAAATTCTCGAACGTCAACCTACAGGTATCCACAAACGATTACAATAGGTTCGTCCGTTGGAACAGTGGTATTGAAAGTGTACCACAGGTCACAAACAACGGAAACAGTCTCGTTATCCAGAGTACAGCAGATTGTTCTATTATTGTAGAACCAGAACTGCGGAAGTCTTACTTAATCGTTGATTCAACAGGGCATCTTCTCGACAACTCACACGGCGGAAATTATCTGCAGGTATGTGATTTAAAATCAAGTCCATTGCGCAAAGGTATCGACGCGCTGGAAGCCTCTCTCGCTTTTGATTATCAGCGCTATGCCAGTCGCTATAGTTCTCCAGAGGTGAGGATTTATGCAAAACAAGCATAAGACTATATCGGTGCGCCGATACATCAGCACCTTTCTTATTGTAGCTTCTATTCTTGTAAGCATCCTTCATCTGTTCGTATTCGTAGAAAGTTTCTTGTACTTTGATATGGCAGATGAAGCTACTATCGTATGTATTGTGGCGGGTCTAAATCTTATCATATCATTCTTTGATGCTACAACCCGTATTGCACAAACACAAGCATCGGAAGTCCAAAAAAGGTTTCAAAGAATCCGCCTGTTTTTTATCGTCATGAACCGTTGCAAGATGTTAATCTGCCATGATGTTTCATCTCTAGTTGACATTTGCTTTCCTGCGAAACAAAGCAACCGAATAAAAAGTTTTGTTCCGCGCTTATTCTTGCTGCTTATAAGTCTGTTCTTTGCACACGAAAGTCGCTATCTTGTATACTGTGGTTTTTCATCTGTATACACGTTTGCTGCAACAGTTGCTGTATGGTGTAGCGTTGTCTTAAATGCAATCGCTATCGCGCAAAAGTATCGCGCTCTCTATGTACCTCAAAACGGATGCAACGATAAGTAAGATATGCTATAATAAAATCAGCCTAAATGCTATATTCCAAAATGTCGTTCCGAGGAGTAAATCACACATGAAGTCGCAAAAAATACCAAATTCACCATACTTTATCGTCTACGATGACATTGGGAATTATTGTGTATCTTACGACTCAAACGGCAATCAGCGCATTCCCGAATCTGAAACTCAAGCATTCCTTGATGCAGTAGCCAACGGTTTGCTCTACATTGAAAAGGAACGGAAGAACAGATACCAGCGCATTGACGAAGCTGAAAAAACAGCTTTTGCCAGAGGCGAAGCGGAAGGCAAAGAAGACAAGCTCATCGCCACAGTCAGGGAACTGGAGGAAAAGCAAGCATTAAGGGAAGAGCAGGAGAGCAAGCTATACTACGAAGCGCTTAGTCATACTGTGTCTTTCAAAAGCACAAGAACAGAGTGGGTTCGCCTTGACCGTGGAGGATGGGAGGATGGTGATTGACATGATAGGAAGCATTCCAATTCCAAATACCAGATTTTATCTGACCAGCATCGACGGTAAGAAATGGTTCATAACAGAATATTACAGAACCGCACCGTTCAATCTTGTAAAAGAAACCTACGACCTATATAAAGCGTTTGCGGAAGCCTTCCGAGAAAACGAGAGGGAAAAGCAGGAATTTCCTGAGAAGCTCGAAGAAGCTGCGAAAAAAGCCTACGGCAATGGCTTATACGCCGGACGACATAGCAAATTATGAAAACGAATCAAGAAAATCAACAGCTTTGCGAAATATTTTTTACATAGAGACCGGTTTTTTTGTAGACATTTGCTGCAATGTAGATACAATAAAAACGAAAAGAAGATAATGTTTTTGAAAATCAACAGCGAGGCATAAAAACATGAGCATCACAAAAATCGAAACAGCCTCCGGCGTAACGCTGGTTCTCAATGGCAACACGATATTTGCTTCCGATGATACCTCGTACTGGCTGCAGGAGTCCAAAATTATCGGCGGAAATGGACATGTATACGGGCATGCGCAGACTATCCGAGATGCTCTGTGTCTGGTCTTGGCAAAGTACGGCGGACTCAAGGGTAACAGTACAAAGCAAGTAAAGCAGGCAAAGAAGGTGAGCCAATGGTAATTTGTACAAATTCCGGCGTGACGATAACCAACTGCAGCAACATACTGATTGCGTCTGACGGAAAAACATATACCATCAGCGGACAAATGCTGCTATGCGGCAGCAG
>ENA-OQHR01001359-OQHR01001359.1-human-gut-metagenome-genome-assembly--contig:-NODE-1359-length-12171-cov-4.323632_pt1 | contig 12171 bp, 12 predicted proteins | sample MGYA00242566_ERZ504725 | MGnify/ENA primary metagenome ERZ504725 (study PRJEB26092, sample SAMD00036217) | human gut metagenome | host: Homo sapiens | study: EMG produced TPA metagenomics assembly of... | reverse complement strand
AGAAACGTCAGCAGAAAATACCGCTCGTTGCGGCTTTGGAGATCTTGCAGCAGCTTTTTCGCCGCACCGCCGTAGGTAGCAAGGTCGGACGGCAATAGCGATAGGTAAGCCTTTGAAGTTATCTCCAGCTTTTCCCCCGCTTCACACCGGACATGCGACTTTCACCGCATCCGGCGTTCCATCAATCAAACAGATTTCTTAGTCTCCTTAGTCATACCATTATGAGAATTATTCGTAAGATTTGGCTTCTCCAAATCAATGGGTTTCCTTTTTGCCAATGTTCGCAGTTTGTTCAGCTTTGTGAGCTGTGAAGTATCCAATTTAAGAGCGGTGAGATAAGAACGAATAGTGTCCTCATCAACTGCGTGTATCAGTTCATGTACTGGTGCAAGCACCAATACCAGATTTTCATACTTATCGCTGCCTCCAATTCCTTTTGGCTTCTTGTGATGGCAGTGAATTTCTGATATACACTGAAATTTCTTTCCCGTTACCGCACATTTTCCCCATTGAGCGGAGAACAGTGAGATACGGTTATCCGCATACTCTGTACTGCGGCTGTATGTAGGCGCTCTCATTAGCTGTAGCAGTAAGAAAGTGTTTATCCGCAAATCATCATGGATTTCACTTCTGCCTGCCGCTGTGTAGGCACATACTTTCCGCCGCTGGCTCATTGGATTTTTACATTGAACATAGCTTATTGGATAAATCGGTTCTTTGGATTGTGCTATATATCTTAGTTGCTCCGATTTCCCATATCTTTGGATTTCCATTTTTGTCAGGTCACGGCCTTCCTTTTTCAGCCGGTGTGTCTTTCCAGATTTCAGCCTGTTTTTGAGAACTGTATTAACAGTTCTGCCAATATCACCGCAGTCTATGCTGATGTCAGTGGCTAACTGGTAGTAATTCTGGATTCCCATAACCATGGAGTTGAACAGCCGTACTTCCCCGGCTTCTCCACGTCCTTTTCTGGGAAATTTGATATTTCCGACTTGTTTAGTCAGGCTGGCTTTAACCTTTTTGTATGCTTTATCGCACATGTGCGATTGAACGACGTACTTTTTCCCCTTTTTGCGTAGTCGGATTTTGAATCCGAGAAATTCAGAATAGCTCCGTCTGACGTCAACAACTCTCGTTTTCTCCGGTGAAACATCAAGGCGCAGGCGTTCTTTCAGCCATTGCGTGACCGCAATCAGCGTCCGGTCTGCCTGTTCCCTTGTTCTACAGAGAATCCGAAAATCGTCTGCATATCTCACGATATACATTTCTTTCAGCCGTGTATTCCGCATTGCCCGGTACGCATGGCTTTGTATCGGACAGCCTGCCGCATTTTCTCTGTAAGCGTAGTTTTCCGTTACCGGGTTGCACTGCCATTGGCTTTCTATCCAATGGTCAAGTTCATTCAGCACCACATTTGCCAATAGTGGGGAAATAATTCCGCCTTGCGGCGTTCCCTTTGTTGGGTGTTCTGTGTGGCCGTCCGGCATGAGGATTGGCGCTTTGAGAATCCTACGGATTACATAGAGCAGTTCTTTATCCCGGATATTCAGTGACCATAACTGTTTTATCAGTTTTGAATGGTCTACATTGTCAAAGAAACCTTTTATGTCAAACTCTACTACATAGTGAAGTCCTGACTTTTGCATAAGCCTGTAGGTTGCCGCTATCGCATTTTCAACCGACCGATTTGGACGGAATCCATAGCTATTGTTGCTGAACCTGGCTTCGCAGATAGGTTCCATGACCTGCTTGATACATTGCTGTACCAATCTATCCCAGATACAAGGGATTCCCAGTGGCCTGGTATTCCCGTTTGGTTTTGGGATGTCTTTGCGTCTTACGCTTCTTGGGGTGTAGCCGTTTTTAGCTCCCTTGACGATTTTGCGTACCCTTGCTGTGACTTCATCAGCGGTAAGTTTACCAATATCAGAAATCTTCAGCTTGTCTGTTCCCGGCGTAATACTCCCGGTATTGGATTTGATGTTCCGATAGGCCAGCAGGATATTTTCTCTTGAAAGTATCACATCCATCAGGTTCTCGAAAATTTCTCCTGCCTGACTTCTGGCATACAGTTCATCAAAGGTACTTTGCATATCGTAGTATTCAGCATGGCGGAGATACTCCACGCATTTGGTTTTTGGTTTCTTCTCATTTGGCATCAGGCATCACTCTCCTTTACGGCGAGTGACTTCTTTTTGTCATACTCGCAATCCTAATTGCGACTAAGTGCTAAGTTGCCTGTTTGACTGACTTGAGGCCATTCCTCCGTTTTCCTCTTTTTCGCAGAAAACATCATCGGTTCGACCTCTGCTTTTCAGCAGTAGTGCAGCAGCTTATATGATTCGTCTGCTTACTTCCTAATGGTAGAAGCCTACTGCCTTTCCTCGTTCCAACAATCCTATCTTTACATATACCTTTAGGTCTCCGCTTTAAGCCTGTCAGCTTGAACACGCCTGTAACGTGCTATGGTGTTTCATAACATCAATTTTTACTCCACCACACTGATTAGCGATGAACGCTACCAGCACATTTCTATGCCGTCATGGTATAGACCCTTACATTCGCGGTTTTCGTCAGTCATATTTCAAACATTCTGACCTTGGGTATTTTGTAGACCTCCGGCCTATAGGTAGCACCGTCCACCTCTGGACAGCTTTCGTGGGGCTGGTAATTATCCAGCAATCCATACGGCTACTCTCAGCCGACTTCACCGAGCTTCTGACAGGTCAGTTTTCACTTACACCCGCCAGTCGGAGTATTAAGGGGGCGTTTCAGGGCGTTACCCCATCATTCCACCTCTTGGATTGTTAGTTCTCCTAACATCTGAAATTTTCGTTCTTTTGTTAGTGCCTGATTTTGTCCTTCAACCACGAAGGCTTTGTTCAGGAACGAGTCGCACTAATGTCCATATCGTAGCCGGAGCGGACTGCCTTTTTCTGCTCTTCAATCTTCATCTTGTCGAGGTCGGTGATCTTCGACTTGATGCTCTTGATTGCCTTCGCCTGGTCAATCGTCCGGATATGAAAATTGACCGTGATGTTGCTGTCCATCTCAAGGAAGTCGGCAAGCATACGGTCATTGAGTTCCGGCGCGAGGATTTGCAGGAAGCTCACCGCGCCGATGGTTCTGCCCATCTTGAAACACTTGCCTTCACGGAAGTCAAAGGAAGTGGGCGAGATGAAGTCCTTCGTGCTGAGTCCCGTCCGGGCAACCATGTCAAAGGAAAAGCGGAACGGCTCATTGGTGTCCATATTGAACACATCATGAAGCACTTTCAGCCGCTCGTAGCCGGACAGCGGCTCGGTTCTCACACCGAGGGTTTTGAAGTTGTTGAGAATATCGGTTTCAATGCGTTCGAGCTTCGGCTTTGCCGTGCGGAGGGAGTCCGCCTCAATGCCGAAGGTGATGTACTTCCTCTTGACCAGTCCGTTGTTGCCCTTGGTGAGCTGGCTTTGCAGCATTTCGGAATACTCGGAGCGGATGTCGTTGAAGGCGTCCTCCTGTGCCGGAATGTTGATGCGCTTGCGAAACTCATTGAGGCTTGCCTTCTGGTTGATGAAGGAGAGCTGGACGAAGATCGAGCTGTCGAAGTAGTTCAGAAAGTCGCACCAGTTCTCAAAGATGGCAGTTTTGTCCTCGTTCTGCGCAAGCTGGTAGTTGATGTCCTCAAAGGCGATGGACTTCGTGTAGAGGCGGCTGTTTACCTTGCAGATACCGTCGCGGCACATCTCCACATAGGGAATGGTCTGCTGGGCGGACTTGCGGACTTTCTTTGCCTTCCTGTCCTTTTTCTTCTGCATGACGATCCGCTTCTTTTCCTGAGCGGAAAGGGCATCGCCGTAAACGACGCCGTTTTTGACGGTCATCTTAGGCTTTGCCTTTGCTGTGCTGTTGTTCAAGCTGCAATTCCTCCTGTTCTTTGATTTTCTGCTGAATCTCAGCGTAGAGATTGTTTGTGCGATAGGGACGCACCTTGTCCCGGATGAACATGGACTGTACGATGTGGTACAGATACTTTTCGGCGGGCTGACCGTCCTTCTCGTAAAGCGCGAAGAAGATGAACGGGAGCATGATCACCACCATCAGCATTGCCGCCGTAGACAAGTCGAGATGCGCCTTCGCCAGAAAGAAGATCGGGACGCCGACCGCCGCAGCGATGGAAAAACAAATGAGCTGCCGCTTGGTCAGGTTGAACATGACCTTCGTTTTGACGCGGTTAAGATCCTTCGGGACCGGAACAAATGCCATTGACTGTTTCCTCCTTTCTAAGCTGCTTTTCATAGCGCAGCTTCATTTGTGCGGGATATTGATCCTCCTTCGGCTGACGCTTGCCCGTCCAGCGAAGCCCACCCGCTTTGCCTTGACAAATCCAGCCAGAAGCCCGAAGGCTTGCACCGTTTTCGCTTTCCAGCGTGTAGGTGATGATGCGCTTATAGCCCATAGCCGCAGCAGCTCTTGCCGCCGCGCCGTAGAGAAAGCTGCAAGCGTTCTTCTCTCCGTTGGTGCATAGCCTTGTAACCTCCAATGTGAAGCCGTCATCCAGATACCGGCTGACGGGACGCCCGGCGATGATCACGCCGACCAGCTCACCGTCTGCTTCACAGCCGATGGAAAACTTGTGACCGGCAACCGGCTTGTGATGTCGGTGATGCTGCCGGACGTACTCGTTGGCGTCACGAAGAGAGATGGGTCTTAGCCGCAGCATGGTGTTTCCTCCGTCGGAAGATGCGCTGTGCATTCGACCTCGTTGCCCCAAACATCCCAGCCTTCGGGAGACTGACGGGCAAAAAGCTCTACGCGGGGAAGGTCTCCCATGAGCCGAACAATGCGCTCCCGCGCTTCATCCGGCTTTTTGGAATGCTCTTCGATGTGGCTGAGGATGACCTGACGCACACCGGCGTCAACTCGCTTCGGGTGTCCCTTCGTAGCAAGGATGCAGATTTCCGCGTTTGCCCTTGTCCAATACCCCATGCCGGTGAAGAGGTCATCGTTCCTGCGGTTTTGCTTCACCCATACAAAAGCCACGGTCTTATAAGAAAAGCCCCATGCCGCCAGCACTTCGAGTGCTTCACAGAGGCACGGGAACGTGATCCAAAGGAACAGGGCGCAGTCCTTCGCGGCAAGCTCACCGACCGGAAGCGCCTTGATGTCCTCAATGCACATTGTCGGGTAGTGGCTTTCTGCCGACCGTCCCTGTCCCTTCTTGGAGTAAGTCCGATACGCCCAAGGGGGATCGGCGTAGATGATGCTGTACTTCTTCATGCTGCCGACCTCCTTAGTGCGCATGGAAAATGGATTTTGCGAGGCTTCCGGTCTTGAACAGCGAGAAGCACAGAATGACCGTGTACGCTGCCACAGAGAACAGAGCCGAGTGAATGTTGTCTGCAATAATCATGCCGTTGATCAGCACCGCATAGATGCCGACGCAGACCATGATGAGAAAGCCCTGAAATGCCAGAGCGAACAAGCCTTTCAGATAGTTCGTGCCGATGCTGCCCCATTCGCGGTTGCTCATGGTTGCGATGGGAATAGGCGCAATGCTCACGGTGCAGTAAATCTCAATCATGCGCCCGTAGAGAATGACCGTAATGAGGATCGCCATGATTTTAAGGCACAGGCTGATCAGGAGCGTTTCTATCGACAGTCCGAGCAGTTCTCCGACGCCCATGTTCTCCATGCCGGTACGCATCTGCGCAATCGTCGCGTCAATGTCAATGCTGGTGTTGCCGTGGATGACTCCTGCTGCGCCGGAAACCACGTTCTGCCCGATGTCGAATACTGCCATCACGATGTCAAACGTATGCGTCACGAGGTAGATCGCCACAGCCGCCTTGAAAAACCACTTGAAGAACATCCAAGTGTCCATGTCGTGAAGGTTGTTTTTCTCGGTGATCATGGAAATCAGCTCGTAGCACAAAACGAAGGTGATGATGATACCAGCGATGGGGACTATCACGTTTTCGGATAGTCCCCGGATCATCTGGTACACGCCGCCGTTCCAGCCGGACGGTGTTTGCCCAACTTCGGCGGCAATCGTTCCTACCTTCTCGTTGACATCGGTGAACATATTGGTCAGGTTGCTCTCGATCCATCCGATCAGCATATCCTTGAGAGCCTGTTCGATCTTTTCTAAAATGCTGCCCAATATTTCACCACCCTTCGGTTAAGCTGGGCTTGCCGTGGATTAGCCGAACAAACCGGAGAGCAGGGGGATGAGGGTCGTGCCGATCAGCACCACACCGCCGCCAGCCATGAGCTGCTTGATGCCCTGAGACTTGGCGCCGGGGTTGTCGTTGCCGTAGCCTTCCATGAGGTTGACAACACCCCACACTGCGAGACCGGCACCGAGGGCGATAACGAGCGTCTGAAGAACCGTGACAGCCTGATTGATGAAAGCCATAGATTTTCCTCCTTGATTTGAAAAAGATTGGTTGTGTATTTTTGAAAATGGGCATAAAACTTCATGCCGCATTACATGCTTGCACCACGATGAATGAAAACCAGGTGCAGCAGGCAGGACAGCATGGTAAAATATAGATGCACGGCACAAGATCGGCTTTTTTTGCCGCTATGAGCGCGCGCATAAAACTGGTTTTGCTCTCCTGTTGAACCACAAATTGTCCCAGCCAAACGGCAGTAAAGGACGTATAGCAAAATAATCGCTTTTAGGAGAGCGCGCCGTGACAACTTTTGTGGGAGTGTAGGGCTATGGAAGTTGTCTATCGGTGTTGTTGTGGGATTGATGTGCATAAGAAGATCATCGTGGCCTGTTTGAATCAGGGCGGAGAGCAGAGCCTGCGTGAATTCGGCACAACGACCAGCGAAATCAAGTCTTTGGCAACCTGGCTCACAGAATCAGGCTGTGAAATAATTGCCATGGAAAGCACGGGCGTATTTTGGAAACCACTGTATAACCTGTTTGAGCTGATGGATTTGGATGCCATAGTTGTCAATGCGGCGCACATGAAAGCACTGCCCGGACGTAAGACAGATGTGAAAGACGCAGAATGGATCGCGGATCTGCTCCGCCACGGACTGCTGAAAGCAAGTTATATCCCCAGCCGGGAACAGCGGGAGCTACGTGAAATTACCCGTTACCGAAAAAGCCTGACAGAGGAACGGTGCAGAGAAACCAACCGTCTACAAAAGATTCTGGAAGGCGCCAACATCAAATTGGACTCTGTGGTCAAAGACATCAACGGAAAGAGTGCCAGAAAGCTGTTGGAAAAGATCATTGAAGATGATGTCCCAACCAGTGAGGAGGAAATATCCAAGATGATCCACGGGCGGATGCGCTCCAAGCTGGGACAACTTGTGACGGCCATTGAGGGAATCACTACACCGCTTCAAAGAAAGCTGCTGGCACAGGTCATAGACCATATCGACGATTTGAATAGACGTATTGCCGACTTGGACAAACTAGTTCAGGATTACATGGATGAATATGAAGCGGCAATTACTGCTCTTTGCGATATTCCTGGCATCGCCCGGCGCAGCGCCGAGGTGATTCTGGCGGAAATTGGTCTGGATATGAGCAGATTTCCCAGTGCTGCCCATCTTTGTTCCTGGGCTGGGGTTTGTCCTGGCAACTGCCAGAGCGCGGGACGGCGAAAGCACGGAAAAACGACAAAAGGAAACAAGCCGCTCAAGACGATTTTGACCCAATGCGCAAAATCTGCACGTTCTGTAAAAGGGTCTTATTTCTCGGCGCAATACCAGCGGATCGCAGCAAGGCGAGGCAAGAACCGTGCTACACTTGCAGTCGCTCATTCCATGTTAATCGCCATATACCACATGCTTAGAAACAACGTGCCATTTCGTGATTTGGGCTCTGACTATTACGATTCTTTTAATAGGGACAGAAAAATACATGGTTACCTGAAACGCCTGAAAGCACTGGGCTGGGAACCTGATGCCCTGCCCGGTTCCGCCTGAACCAACAACTTATACTGTCCTTTAGTCTGCCCTCTGGGCGGGCTGGGTCGTTGCGCCCTTCTGGGGGAAGGTTTTCATAACAAAAAAGAAGCCCCGTCGCTGTTCTGCTTTGGGAGCCATCAGGCTTTACCCACTGCGCAGTGCAGCGACGGGGCTTTAATCTGCTTCGACCTCGCCCATATCATAGAGGTCGAATGTGTCATCGGGCTTGACTACCAGCTTGTGCTGCCGGTACTTCTCGATGTCAAAGGCATTCCGCTTGTTATAGTCGGAGAGCTGCCGGTACTTTGGATGCTTCGTAATGTCGTATTTGTTACTGAGAAAAGGTCTCACGCCTCGAAGCTGTAAAATACACTTGGCTCCGTCCATGACGGCGATCTCATCCTGAGACATCAGTTCTTTGCCGGTTTTCTGATAATTCAAGCCGTAGGAGTTGTTGTTGGAACGGGTTTCTGAGGTGTTGTAAAGGTCGATTGTCTCCTTGCCCAGCACCTCGCTGATTTCCTTGAGCGTGGATTTCTCCTTACCGCCAAGAAAAAGTGTGCAGTCGCAGTTACCTGTGATGGTGTCAGCCGCATCCTTGTAGATGGTCTTGAGCTGAGACTGGGACTGCAAGATGATTGACGCCGAGATTTCCCGGCTTCGGATGGTTGCGATGAGCTTATCAAACTTCGGGATTTGACCGATGTTCGCAAACTCGTCAAGCAAAAAGCGTACGTGAACAGGCAATTTGCCGTTATATTCGTCGTCCGCTTTGTCGCAAAGCAAATTGAAAAGCTGCGATTGCAGCATAGCGATAACAAAATTAAACGTGCTGTCCGTATCGCTCATAATCAAAAACAAAGCTGTTTTTCTGTCGCCTAACGTGTCAAGTTCTAATTCGTCGTAGGACATAAGATCGCGCAATTCCTTTATATCAAAAGGAGCGAGCCTCGCACCGCAAGAAATGAGGATTGATTTTGCGGTTTTGCCCGCCGCCAATTTATATTTTCGGTACTGCTTCACCGCGAAATGGTCGGGGTCGCGTTCTTCCAAGTCGGCAAACAGCAAATCGACGGGGCTTTGATATTCCTCGTCGTCCTCGCGGGCTTCCGACGCATTTATCATTTCAAGCAGCGTCGTGAAGTTCTTCTCGTCCTCCGGGGCTTCATACCAGATATAGCCGATTAGTGCGGTATAGTAGAGCTTTTCCGCTTTCACCCAGAAATCCTCGCCGGATTTTTCCCCGTCGCCTTTGGTGTTGGCGATAATGGTATTGACTAACTTCAAAATGTCCTTTTCGCTCCGCAGATAGGCAAAGGGGTTGTATTTCATGGATTTTTTGAAGTTAATCGTATTTAGCACTTTGATACGGTATTTGTACCGCTGCAACATTTTTCCGGTTTCCAAAATCAGTGTTCCTTTCGGGTCAGTGACGATATACGACGTTGGAAAATCCTTTGACGTACATTGCATGAGCGACGGTTTCACAAAGAACCGGGTCTTGCCGCTGCCGGAACCGCCGATTACAAGGATATTTTTGTTTCTTGCGTATTTCGGCTGCTTCGGGCGGCTGTTCATGGTGAGCCGTTCCGTCTGCGTTAAGGGGATATTATTCTCAAATACCGGGTCTGTGTATGGCTTTATATCGTCAGCCCCGCCCCAACGCGCCGAACCGTATTCTGTCCCGCGGCGGTATTTCTTCGCGTTCTTGCCTTTGGTGTAGATAATCAGCCGGACAATGACCGCCCCCGCAATGCCTAAAGCTAAGTCTGCCGGGTGGAAGCTCGGCGCGATACTGGAAAAGGCGGCGGTAAAACCGTCCCCAAGATGTAGCAGCTTTGCGCTTGCGTCCGCGCCGGGGGAGAGCCGGACAGCCGCGCCCACTTTATCAAAGAGCCAGACAAAGAGCAGATACGGGAGATTTAGGATAAGCAGCTTCTTGATTTCCGGCTTCATAGCGATACCTCCCTGTCCTTGTTCTTGACCTTTGCCCGTTCCGCGTTCTTGCCCTGTGCAGCTTCTTTGAGGGTAGAGAGCAGCTTTCGGATTGAGGGCTTTTTCTCCTGTGTCAGCTTTTTTGCGGAAAATTCCTTAAAGGCTGCGGTCAGTACGTCCGCGTCCCGCCCCTTGAAGAAAACCAGATAGCGGGGCGGGCTTTCCGTCGCGTCCTTTTTCAGCGCAAAGTCGATACCGTACTTTTTCGCCGTACTCTCAAAGGCTTTGATATTGCCCTCGGTAATCTCAATGTTGGAAACGCCCGCGTTCTGCTTCATAAGCTGCTTTAAGCTCTGCTTGCCCTGTGGCGGTTTTGCAAGCTGCTTTTTGCCCTTTGACAGTATGGCTTTCATTGCCTTTTGGAGCGTCTGCGCGGTCAGCTTCCCGGTCTTGATGTAAAGGGCTATGGTCTTTTCGTTTACTTCGTCCTGCAATTTGTCGCGTCCTCCTTTCGCGTTTCTTTATGGGGCGGCGGTCAGATACGCACCCGCAGCCCGTTCAAGTCCTCGGCTCTGATACCCACAAGATACCAGTTGTCGCCGTACTCAATCCGGGTCGGCTTCCACTTGCCCCGCACGAATACGTCAAAGCACTCGCCGCAATGCAAGCCCCCGTAGTAGCTGTTTAAGTCAAAGCGGATGTCGTAACGGTCGGTGCGCTCGTCAAATACCAATGCTCCTGTCATTTTCTGTGCCATAATAAAATCCTCCTTTTGTTGTTTTACAGGCTTTCGCCCGGTTTGCATGAATAATAGTCCGGGTCGCCGTACTGCGGCTTTTTCGGTGACAGTGCGCCGCTTGCCATGTCATGGGCGACAAGGGAAGTGTAGTAGTTGCCGATTGTGGACGGGGCGTTGAAAAGGGCGGCTTTCAGATATTGCTTGATGTTGCGGATTTTGGTTGTGTTCTCCCGCATACAGTCAAGCACAAAGCGGATATGCTCGCCGTCCAGTTTCATAAACTTTGACTTCACAAGCTCTGCCGGGTAGTCGTCCCCCGCAATCCGTACCCGCTTTCTGGCGGTGCATACGGTTTCAAGCATGAGGTCTACAATCTCGTCAAGCCTGTCACTGTCAAACTTCATGTCCTGTTTGAGAATGTGGTAGTCGATATTGTCCTTGATGATTTCCCGGTATATATCAACTGCGCTCTGTGCTGCCGCTTCCGTTCCTTTCCGTTCCGGCGGCGTAGCCGCTTCTCTGCAAGGAGAGGGGTTAGGGGAAAGGATAGGAATGGAATGGGTACTTTGTTCATCAGTAATTATTTTTTCTTTTTTTGGTAAGTCAGTTCTTTGTATATCTTTATTTAATTGCGTTGGATTTTCCAACGTAGGTTTTTCCAATGTTGGGTTTTCCTGCGTTGGATTATCCAATGTTGGATTTTCCAATGTAGGTAAATCCGGCGTAGGCGGCTGCGGCTGCTCGAATATCACATAGTCCGCGCCCCGCAAGCGTCCTTTCTCGTCGCGCTCCCTTGAACGGACGATATACCCGGCGCGTTCAAGCTCCTTAATGGCTTCGCGGATAGCGTCTATCTTCTCCCGGTTGATAAGGGATAAGCCTTTCAAGGTGTAGTCCCAATCTTCGGGGAGTGACAGCATTTGCGACAACAGCCCCTTTGCCTTTAGGGAAAGCTCCTTGTTGCGTAGGTGGTGGTTGCTCATTACGGTGTAGCCCTTGTTCCGTTCCACTCTGAAAACTGCCATAGTTCATAGCTCCTTTGCTTTGGATTTGTTACGCAGTAGAAGCGCGGTTTCGGGGGATAAGGTATAAATCCCTTTCCGCGCCAGATACGCGCCCGGAAAACCGCTTGTAGCAAGGCTTTTTCTGCCCCTACTGCGTAACAAAGGGCATGAAAAAAGCGGCGTTCCTGTTCTCCCATGTAGAGAGTAAGAAACGCCGCTTCTGCGTCGTATTCAGTTTTTAGTACAATACCCTGCTTGTCCGTCGCTCGAAAAACCTTGATTTTCCAGTGTTTTCAAAAGTATCGTTATCTAACGTCAGCTTTCCAAAGACCAAGTTTCCAGAATATGATAAAAGACATTGAAAGCGGTCTGATAAACTGCGTGATTACGAAAGATTTATCCCGTCTGGGGAGAAACTATCTTGATTGTGGGTTATATCTGGAAGTTTTCTTCCCAGAGCATAACGTGAGGTATATAGCGGTCAATGACGGCGTAGATACCTTGAATAAATCTGCTATGGACATCACGCCTTTCCGCAACATTTTAAACGAAATGTATGCCGCTGACATATCTGTT
>ENA-OQHR01001354-OQHR01001354.1-human-gut-metagenome-genome-assembly--contig:-NODE-1354-length-12207-cov-12.712284_pt1 | contig 12207 bp, 9 predicted proteins | sample MGYA00242566_ERZ504725 | MGnify/ENA primary metagenome ERZ504725 (study PRJEB26092, sample SAMD00036217) | human gut metagenome | host: Homo sapiens | study: EMG produced TPA metagenomics assembly of... | reverse complement strand
GTCGTGCTTTCAAATAAAAATACCATCCAGAAAATAGTATCTGGATGGTTCGTCATTTCTTAACTTAATGACATTGGCGCATTGCCTCGTTTTGTTGTCTTATGAGTCGTTACAGCTTTTATTCATGCCTTAAAGCTTCAATTGGATCTAGATTTGCAGCCTTATAGCTAGGTAATAATCCAAAAATAATACCTATAGCCATAGAGAATAATACGGATAACAACATGGCAGGAATACTAATGGATACAGGAGTACCATTGAATATTGATATTAATTTAGCTAAACCAATACCTGTTAATACACCTACAATGCCTCCAATCGAAGTCAGTACTACAGCTTCAGTCAAGAACTGGAATAGAATGGCTTTTTTTCTAGCACCAATCGCTTTTTTAAGACCAATTTCTTTTGTTCTTTCCGTTACTGTTACTAACATGATGTTCATAACACCAATACCACCTACAAGTAAGGAAATACCGGCAATCCAGATCAACATCGCATTTGTGGATTTAGAAAGATTTTGAATATCTTTAGCCTGCTTTAATAAGTCTTGTGCTTTATATTGAACACTTGAAGAAGAGACATTTGTATTTAAGATAGTGGCTGCTTCTTTGCCAACACTTGTCATATTTGAAGTCGCATCCACCTTCAGTAGTGCACTTTGCGGTTCATCAAACTGATAGAATAATGGCCAAGACTCACTAGGAACATAGACTTTAGAACCAGTAGATTGATTGTATGTATAATAATCATCAATGCTTTCCATTGTAGGCTCAAACTTTTCTTTATTCGCACATACACCTACAATTGTGAATGGTGTAGAAGCAATTTCAATTGTTTTACCAATCGGATTGGTTTCACCAAAGAGAAGCTGAGCACTTGTTTCATCTAATACAGCTACTTGTCTAAAGTGTTTGTTGTCTTCATCTGTAATGCCTCTTCCTTTTTTTATAGTTAATCCAGCAATAGAGAAGTAGTCTTGTTGAACACCGACAATATAACCACCATCTAAAGATGTGTTATTTCGATAAATGGCTTGATAGCTTTGTCTAGAACGATAAAGCGTTGCACCTTGGACATGATCGATGTTTTTTAATGATTCAAGTGTATCTTTTGAAACTGTAGGCACACCATCAGGAATTCCTGAATCAAAGGAATATTCCCAATCCTCTTGGTATAGAGCCACCTTTACGGTGTTATCACCTGAACCAATTAAGTTTTTTTCAATCTGATCATTTGTCCCTTTGATTGTAGAAACAATCGCAATGATAGAAGCAATTCCAATAATGATTCCTAACATTGTAAGGAAGGAACGCATCTTATGCGCAAAAATGCCTTGAAATGATAATCTTATATTTTCAATCATGATGCATCCTCCGATGATTTTTTGACCTTAACCCCCTCTTTTGCGTTTTTACCATACGCAAACGCAATATAATCGGTATCTGTAAGACCTTCCTTGATTTCCATTGTATCTCCCCAGACAATTTTACCAATTGTGACATACTGCTTTTTCAATTTGCCATGAACATCTTTAAGTACATAGTACTTGTTTCCTTCTTGTTTAACATAAGCCTTAGAAAGCCAAATGGAGCTTGGCGTGTCTGCAGAAATATTGAAGGTTAATTCTAAGGATTCTCCTGTCTTTAAAGAAGAAGCATCTTCAGCATAGGCTTCAAATCCATAATAGCTCACATTTGGATTACCAGAACCATTATAGTAGCTATTTGAAGAAGGAACGGTATCAATACTTTGAATCTTGGCATCAAACGTTTCTCCGCTTGTCCAGGCATATGCAGAAATTGAATCGTCCTTTTTTATTTGATCCAACATCAATTCACTGACAGTTCCTTTGATGTAGGTTCCTTGACCACCTGCAACTTCTAAGAAGGTATTTCCATCCTGTAAAGAATCGGATGTGTTTTTGACATTGCGAACAACGCCACTATGTGTTGCACGAATAATTCCATCATTTAATAGATTCTTATTTTCGCTTAAAGAAAGCTGGGCTTTTCTTAAATCTAAATCAAGATTTTTTAATTCTTGTTTTTTATCACGGATTGCTTGTGCAAGTTCGATTTCTGTATAACCCGAAGTGCTATCTTGACTTGATTCTTGTTTAATTTCTTCATATCGTTGGTCTTCTTTTGTATGTGAAGTAACTGAATACATATCGCCTTCATTCATAGATTGTTTTGTCGCAAATGTATCGCAGCGAATAAGCCATGAAGAATTTACTTCTCCCTCTTTTGTATATACATCGAATCTAAAGTATTGATTTAAATTTGCATTATCTAAAAATAGCTTTCCATATACATACCCTTGATCTTCGCTTAACTTGAATACATAAGGATTCTTTTTTGTTCCAGCTAAAGAAATATCTTCATAGGGAATTTGTTGTTTATTACTATAATATTCTATCGCATCCTTTGAATTATACGCATTGGTTGAACCATCTGTATATGTATATTCAATCCAGTACCAACATGCATTATCTGAAGCTTTTTCAACTCTTTCTTCCTTCCATAAGGAAGAAGCATCACTAGGCACTTTTTCAGGAGCTTCACTTTCTGTGGAAGCATAGTAGATTTTATAAGCTGTAAAATTGTTTTCAGCTTGAGAAAGCGAAAGAATATAAGGATATGAACCATTCCCATTCTTATTCGGAATACCAGGCAAAGGTAGAGGCTTTGATTCTGGTGTTTCTGGTTCAGGTGTTATTTCTGGAACAGGTGTAGTATTTAATAATTTCTTTAATTCATGCTCGGCAAGTGTAATCGCATTCTGTGCTTTTTCAACTTCTAATTGGCTAGAGTCCACCGAACTTTTTAGTGTAGTTAAGTCATATGATAATAAAGGATCACCCGCATTAACTTGTTGGCCTTCTTTGACAAAGACATTTGTGATTGTTTTAGAAGAATCATATAGAACGGATTGTGTTGCACTATTTGATACAAAGCCAGATGATGAAGCTGGATTATCCCAATAGCCTGAATTTAAGGTTGCGACAGAATGTACATCAATTACCTTTGTGGAATGCATATACACTTGAATTCCAACTAAAGAAATAGCACAGACTGAAGCAGCTATAATTCCTTTTTTTATAGAAGGTTTCATGCGGCACCTCCTTGTTTATTTTCAATGATTTCTCCATCAATAATATGAAGAATTTTTTTGGCATGACTTGCGACATTGGCATCATGGGTAATCATAATAATTGTGACACCCTCATCATTTAAAGCTTTAAATAATTCCATAACCTGCTTTCCACTCGCTTGATCAAGAGCTCCCGTAGGTTCATCGGCAAGAAGAATTTTGGGGTTATTAATAATGGCACGGGCAATCGCAACACGCTGTTTTTGACCACCTGATAATTGGTTTGGCTTAAATGTTGTACGATCTGCTAAACCTACTTTACTTAATGTAACATTAGCCCTAAGATTTCTTTCTTCTTTATTGATTCCTGCATAAATTAAAGGCAAGGCTACATTTTCTTGAGCAGTTTGAGAATTTAGAAGGTTGAAATTTTGAAATACAAAACCAATTTTGTTCAATCTTAGATCACTTAAAGCATCATCATTCATTTCAGAAATGTCTTCCTCTTCGAAAAGATAGGTTCCTTCACTTGCTCGATCTAAACATCCAATAATATTCATCAGTGTTGTTTTACCAGATCCACTAGGTCCCATGATCGCAATATAATCTCCTTGTGCTACTTCAAGACTGACATCCTTTAAAACAGGGACAAACAAAGGTTCTTTACCATAGTTTTTATCAATATTTTGAAGATTAAGAAGCATTTGTTTCACCATCCGTTTCCGTTTGGATTTCAGTTGTTGTCTTCATACCTTCTGAATATGAATCATCAGCCCAAGCTATATAGTCATCTTCACTTAGTCCAGACTTTATTTCTGTAGTATATGTTTCTTCATCAGTGTTGCCAAGCTCTACTTTTCTTTTCTTTAATTTACCACGTTCAGATACCCATACATAGGAATTTCCATTATCATCCGAAACTATAAAGCTTGCATCAAGCCAGATTCCTTTTTTCTTTGTAGATTGTCCATTATCTACTTCAATATATACATGTTGACCTAACATTAATCCTTTATTGTTTTCTAAAGAGACAAAGAAAGGGTATTTAGATGCAGTTTCACCTGAATCGTTTCCATAAAAGTTATTGTTTGAATTGGATTGAGGATCTGTTTCTACCTTTGTGACAGTTCCTTTATACACTTGATCTTCATTCACACGACTTCGGACAATGACATTGCTTCCTTCAGAAATAGATCCCATCTCACTTATTGTACCCTTGACTCTTAAATCGCCAGTTTGAGTAATAGATATAAGTGGTTTTTGGTTGCCACTCTCATCTGTACCACCATCCTTATTGATTTCTTTGACAATTCCATCAATAGTTGAAACAACAGTAGAATTTTCGATTTGTTTATTCAATTGATCTATTTCTGTTTGTGTGGATTTTATTGTGTTTTGAGCCTGACGAATCGCATAACTTGCATCATTGATTCGTGCCTGAATCTCAACCTTATCTCCACTTTTATTCAGTTCAGCTTTATAATCGGCGATGGTGTTATTCTGAGCAGCAATTTCATTGTTCTGTGCTTCAATATCCAATTTTTTTTGGGCGATGGAATTTGAAGCTTCCGTTGTATCATAAGTAAATAATCGATCACCCTTATGTACTTTTTGTCCTGCTTCTACATAAATATCTGTGATGCTTTTATTTCCATCTTGATTGATGTCTAATGTTTCCTGGGATTCAACTACACCAGAATAACGGCTTTCAGTATAGGAAGAACCAATGACTGAGGATACCTTTTGAACGTAGATGTTTCCATTGTTGGATTCTTTTGGAAACAAAAAATAAATGCCGATAAGGGCAATTAAGATGCATACTGAGATTAAAATTATAATTTTAGTCTTATTTTTCATATTATTCTCCTGAAATTTATAGTTATATATTTAGTATATCAAATACTATTGTAGAAAAATCCTTAATATTCCTTAAATTATGGTATACTTTAAAGGTTGTTAAAAAGAGAGGGATATTAACAAATGAATTCACTAAAACCGATGTTACTTTCATCACTGAAAAACTATGATAAGTCTCAGTTTGTCAAAGACGTGACAGCCGGAATTATTGTCGCTATTATCGCATTACCATTATCGATTGCATTAGCACTTGCTTCTGGCGTTGGACCGGAAGCCGGAATCTTTACTGCAATCGTAGCAGGTTTTGTCATTTCAGCATTAGGTGGAAGCAGTGTACAAATTGCAGGACCGACCGCTGCATTTGCGACGATTGTTGCTGGAATTGTAGCCCATGATGGAATGGATGGACTTATTGTTGCCACTATTCTTGCGGGTATCTTTTTGATTTTAATGGGACTTTGTCATTTTGGAAGTCTAATCAAGTTTATTCCATTTACCATTACAACAGGTTTTACTTCGGGTATTGCCGTTACGATTGTGATTGGACAACTAAAAGATTTTTTTGGATTAACCTATCCAACGGGAGTAAAGCCTATTGAGACGGTTGAAAAATTTGAAGCTGTAATCAACAATTTTTCTACAATCAATATGGATGCCGTAATTGTAGGTGTGGTATCTTTAGCTATCTTGATTATTGCTCCATATATTTTTAAAAGAATTCCAGGCTCACTTTTAGCCGTTATTGCAGGAATTTTGATGGTTCAATTCTTGCCTTTAAAGGTAAATACAATTGGAAATCTTTATACAATCAGTAATGCATTACCCACTTTACATTTTCCAAGCTTATCATTAAACATGATTCAAAATGCATTACCAAATGCACTAACCATAGCCGTGTTGGCTGCCATTGAATCATTACTTTCTTGTGTTGTTGCGGATGGCATGATTAACGGTAAACACCGTTCAGATATGGAACTTGTTGCGCAGGGTGCTGGGAATATCGCATCCGCATTATTTGGAGGAATTCCTGCCACGGGTGCTATCGCTAGAACGGCTGCCAATATTAAAAATGGTGGAAGAACACCAATTGCTGGTATGGTTCACTCCATCACATTGGTGATTGTATTAGTTGTCTTGATGCCATATGCCGGTATGATTCCGATGCCTACAATTGCAGCGATTCTATTTATCGTCGCATACAATATGTGTCAATGGCGTACCTTTGTGAACTTAGTTAAAACTGCGCCTAAGAGTGATATTATTGTGCTTGTCACTTCATTTGTACTAACTGTAATCTTTGATTTGGTTGTAGCCATTGAAGTGGGTATGGTACTCGCATGTTTATTATTTATTAAACGTATGAGTGAAGAAACAAAAGTCAATGGATGGACATATGTAGATGATGATACACCAGATGTAGATGAACATCTTCAGAAGCTTCCACTTCAGATTCGTGTATATGAAATTTCAGGACCTTTATTCTTTGGTGCTGCTGGTGTTATTGAAGAAATTGCCGTCAAAGATTTTACAACATGCCTCGTTCTTCGTATGCGCAGTGTTCCTGCATTAGATAGTACGGCATTAAATGCATTAAAAGATTTAGTTCAGGTTTGTGAATCAAAAGGAATTACGATTGTGTTCTCACATGTGAATGATCAACCGATGAAGGTCATGGAAAAGGCAGGCTTTATTGAACTCGTTGGAGAAGAAAACTTCCAACCAAGTATCAGTGCTGCACTAGATCGTGCGGAAGAAATTATTCATAAATAAACAAAAAAACGCGTTTGCGTTTTTTTAATTTGTTTCAAATAATTTCATCCTATCGGATACAAGTTCATTATCATTGATCTTTTGTTCAATATTCTTGTTGAGTGGACAACGTTCTCGTGTAATTGTGTAGCTACTTCCACTAAAATTAAATATGATGTATTCAAGATTATCAATCAATTTGAATAGAGATACAGAATTGTACACTAGAGCTTTATGTATATATAAGTTTTCGTTGTTGTACCAATCTGTACAATTATAGTTTATTGTAAGTCCATAAATTTCAGAATCAATTTCAAAAACATAGCCATATTCCGATAGAGGTAAGGCATTTAGTAAATGGGAAGTATTACTATTATCACCAATATATTTACTTTTATATTTTTTTAGTTGTTCAAATGAACTTTTATCCACATTAAAAGGACTTGTGGGTACTGTATCACTGGTATATTGTTTCTTGTTGTCAATTAGGTAATATTCATTGGGGGTATCGGCATTGATGCAAAATACATTATAGAATGGATTTTGGTATCCAATCATTTTATTTCCATCATCACTAAATACAGTAGTTGTAGTCAGTCGATAGATGGGTGGTTGTTTAAACTGGGTTACACTGGCATAGTCGAAAATAAAGAAGATGCCTAAAAGTAAAATGAATAAAATTGTTGAAATCAATCCTTTCTTGAGTAGAGAACTAATCTTTAATTCTCTAAATATTCCAACTACAAATAAAAACAATCCAATCATAGAATAGATGCTGCTCCAGCTGCTTTCAGAAGGGAAAACAGTAAATGCGCAAAGGGATGTGAAAATACCTATACCAATAATGAATAATGATATTTTCTTATGTTCATTCTTGATTTTCTTGTCTGTATAATCAATGGTTTGGATTAGGTTTTGTTCAGAATACTCCATAGTCTCTTCTTTAACGATTTCTTCTCCAGCTAAAAGTTCATTTAATGTGATATCTAATTCTTTGCTCAAAGGTTCAAGTAAAGATAAGTCTGGCATATAATGACCATTTTCCCATCGCGAAATGGTTTTATTTGTTACACCTAATTTTTCAGCTAACTGCTCTTGTGTATATCCTTTTTTCTTGCGATTCATTGCGATAAAGGTTCCTATCTTTTTTGTATCCATAATGGCCTCCTTTCATCTAAAATATTACTATTTATATTATAAATTGAACATCCCACAAATGGCGAATCACAAGATTATTCTAATATTTTATTAAGATTGCTTGGAGCAATACCGAATTCATCTTTAAAGCTCTTTGAAAAATGTGGATAGTTATTAAAGCCCACATCTATATATACATCATATGGTTTTTCACCATTCATCAACATGGTTCTAGCAACAATAAGTCTTTTCTTTAGTACATATTGATGAAGAGAAAGACCAGTATATTGTTTGAATAATCGTGTAAGGTAGTACTTGCTGATAAAAAATTGTTGTGCTAGAGAATCGAGAGATAAATCATCGTTTAAATGTTGATTGATATAATAAATGATATTGGTGATTTTAGAATTTGAAATTACGTGAATACCTGGTGTAAGAGTTGTATGCTCATGAGCTTGATTCAGTAAAATAAGTAATTCAGTTACATAACAGTGTTGAAGCATAGTATTTCCGAATGCATCTGAAGGAGGTAGAAGAAGCTGTTCAAAAATATCGATTATTTTATGATATGTCTGAGTATCTGCTCGTAAAAGATTGTAGTGCATCTTTGAAGTGGATAAATCTATATTTAGAAAGGAAAGACTTAGCTTTTGTACAAATTCAGGATGAAACCATCCTACAAAGCGCTCATAAGGAGCATCACTCAAAATGTTTGCCCTATGAATTTCACTGTTATTTGTAAGGATAAGAAGGGTATGTTTACTAGACAAAGAAGACCTAAACTTGCTGCTCATTATTTCAAAGATCGTTGGCACAAAATACCAGATTTTGGATATGATAAGAAAAAAACATGAATAAAAAATAAAATAAGAGATTTGAATGTGTTTTGATTATTCAAATCTCTTTCAATTTTGTAAGGTTAAATATATAAAAGAAATAGTATAATACTCCCATAGTATACGAGGAGGTGTTTGAATTGTTAGTTAAACAAAAAAATGAATATTTCTTGATTTTTATTATATCAACTGTAATGGGGATATTAGGACAAACACTTATTCCATACTTGTCTACGCAATTAAATTTAGGATTACGATTCTTGGTTTCTAATATAGACATTTACCCTTTTATTATTGTCTTACTCATCAGCTTTAAAAGTCCCAAACCTAAAAAAGCATTTTGGAGAATTTTGATTTATTTTGTTTGCTTGTGTTTAGGCTATTATGGATATACATCTGTTGTTGCAGTTTATAATGCTTTTGTATCAGGGAATGTAAATTATCTTTCAAATATCCTGTTCGATTTAAAAGATTCACTTGAATACATATTTATCGCATTACTTGCTAGTACATGGGGATTTATCATGTTGAAATATAAAGCGAGAAGATGTTTGTATAATTTAATGATGCTACCATTTATATTGATAAATATTTATATATTTTATACAAATCTTGTTTGTAATCCACCTCAAGTATCAATGATTATAGTGGATATTTTGTGTTTAATTGGGATTATTATATGTTTATTCAATGAAGAGATATCCAAATTAGAATTCTAGTTTTAAAAGAAAATGGAGAGTAATTCAGAAATGGCTTGCTCTCTGCTTTACAATAATAGTTTTCTATATATTAAGATTTTGGCTTCGTAACAGGAAAAACTATCAAATTATCACAATTTGTGAATTATCAGAAACGACAAAAAGGACTGTTGAAAATAGCCCTGTTAGTATGGAGTTCTTATTAATCATAATCTTTTTTTATACATTCGAATCATTTCATCAATACATCTTTTTCTGTATGTTCTGTCATTTCTTTTGTCCTCCAATGGATTATATGTATAAGTATACTGCATAATGGCTTTACATTTACATTGAATTGGGTCTTAGGTTAAAAGAATCAATCAAGTGTGTGCGGTATCTGAATTTATTGAGCTTGTTTTTTAATTTCTTTTTTCTAGTTTCACGAGAATAATCCTTATTCTTTTTGATTCTAAGAAGTGCATGTACTTTATCCAATGTTTTCTTAGATGCATTGGCATAGAATCCATAATATCAAGTGGTTAAGAAATGATAGTCTGGAATATGTATAATAAGGCGGTTTATAAAGTCGATCACATTATCTGTGACATCATATCTTTTCTCATCCTTATGATCATTGCAGAACCAGCTGACAGTCTTTGATTCCTTGTTGTATTCTGTAATTCTGTTTTCAGCCATGGGGTCTGGCTGCATAGCGAATAAAGTAGTTTATGCAGCTTTGAATATTTTTGCTGTTATTGGAATCATTATTACCTGATTTGGATTTGGCATAGATATAGAAACCTTTGGGATGATTCTTATAGAGTCTGTTTCTTTCTTCTAGTTTACTCAATCCACCAGATTCGATGATGAGGTGTATCAGCTGATACTGAAATGTTTTTCGAAGCCTAGAAAAATTGAAATGGTGGAACATCTTAAGTTTGTTTGTTTTTTTTGCGAATATGCAAGTTCCGGTACAAGACAATGGATGTGTGGATTTCATATTAGGCCTCTGCCAAAAGTATGTAGAGTGGTAATCGTGCCAAATTCATTACGAATAGGAATATTTTTAAAAATATAGTGAGTGTTAGAAAGTTTTTTCTTTTTTAGTTTATCGGCAATAGATTTATTGGTAAGAATAGAAATGGTGTTTATGGAAGCAACAAACAATAGATTGAGTTGAGTGCGATTCTGTCTGAACCAGTTTCTAAGTTCTTCAGGAATAGTAAAGACAATATGTCTATGAGGACAGTCAAGACAAAAAGTGGTAGCCTTGGCTGCAAGTTGTTTGGCATATTTAACATCACATGCGTTGCAGAACCTTGAATGACATGAGTGTGGAATAATATTCCAGTTGTCACAATCGGGACATTCAAACTGGTCAAAACCAAGATAACAAGTATGGCAAAGAAGAGAACGTTCTACATTGTCTAAAATACAAGGACGAGCTTTACCAGAAGCATCTAGTTTTCGAATGTAGTCAATATTGTCGAAAAAGATGTTTTTGATGGGATGAATGAAATTAAAGTTTCGAACATCACAATCTAAAAGAGATAGAGTTTCAACTGGAATATTTGAATAATAAACTGTATCCATAATTGAAGTATAATCTGAACGGGATGCAGAAGTCTACAACTCACCTCACCGTGCTCTGTAATGTACTTCTTACTTCAAGAACATGGTAACAAATAAAATAAAAGCAAAGCTCATTACACATAGTAATTCCAATGTGTGCCTTGAAGTGAAACGGAAAGGAATGGTAGGTTATAACGAAATGATTCTAAATTGAATAAAATGCATTCCTAATGTGAATTTAATGTGAACATGTGAGAATATCAACAAATATCACATATACACATTGATGATATAATGATATAAATAAAATAAATTAGAAAGTCTCAAATCTATCTGTTAAACCTATTTTGAATATAGTGTAATAGAGTCAGATAGAACAGGAGGATTTGTCTTATGAAGGTATTTTCAATGTCGCAAAGAATCTATTATAAAGATCTGGAACCAGAAGCTGAATCCATCATTAAAAAAGATCTTGAACTGTATAACTGTATGCTTCATAAGGCGTTCAAGATCTGCTTTGACCGTGCCTATAAGGATGTTACTTATTCAGAAACAGATCAAAGAATGATCAAGGCCTTCTATGGTACAAATGATTATTTTCCTTTGTCTGCCATTCATGAGGCCAAGGCCTTGGTGAAAAGTCTTAAATGTTTGGAAAAAGAAAATCAAGATATGATCAAGACTCTTCTTAAAAAGATAAACAAGAAAATAAAAAAGAATGAGAAACAATTAAAGAAGGCTTTAAAGGAAAAAGAGAAATTGATCAACAAATCCAGGAAAATGAAATATACAGAAGAAGACTATCTTTATGAGGTGCAGGTATTGGATCCAAATATCAAAAGATTGAAGAGCATCATTCGCAATCTTAAATTCAGAAGAAATCGAAATGAGTTCAAGCTTAAAAGAAAGACGCCATCTGTATGTTTTGGCAGTAAAAAGAACTTGAAAAATGGTGATTTAGAAACCTTTAGATCTAGAAGAAAAAGAAGAATGCTTATTACAGGCAGAAGACAGGGCAAGTATTCAAACAACTTGTTTAAATTAAATGTTGATAATGATATGTTGACCTATCGAAGTACGCAGAAGGATATTGTATTCAAGGTGCAGTTTCATAAGTACAAGGATGAACTGTATGCAAGAGTCAATGAAAAACACAATTCACCTGATAAGGCTGTAGCTTATGAACTGATGGATTATGGTGAATATTTTATTGTGAAAGCTATATTTGAAAAACATATGAATCTTCCAAAGACAGATACATTGTATGGAGCCGTAGGAATCGA
>ENA-OQHR01001350-OQHR01001350.1-human-gut-metagenome-genome-assembly--contig:-NODE-1350-length-12284-cov-5.704432_pt1 | contig 12284 bp, 10 predicted proteins | sample MGYA00242566_ERZ504725 | MGnify/ENA primary metagenome ERZ504725 (study PRJEB26092, sample SAMD00036217) | human gut metagenome | host: Homo sapiens | study: EMG produced TPA metagenomics assembly of... | reverse complement strand
CGCAATCATAAACGGGGAATTTTCATTTCTATCGCAGATGTACTCAGCGATTCCGTTCATTCTTCTCGCGTGACTGTAATACAAGCTCATACACCTTTGGATGGCGTTCTTTCAGATGTGCATCAAGCACATGTCTGCGCTCCTTGAAACGCTCTGCAAGCTCCGGATGATTCTTTGCAATCCGGTCATGCACCTGTTTTCTATGTTCCTCAATCTGCATCGCAAGGGTATGTTCATCCTTACCGGATATATTGACAATCTCCTTCAGGTGTTCCTCCAAGTGTTCCAGCCACTCATCTTCGTCAAGCTCCTCCATATGCGCCCATCGTCCATGCAGCAGATTCTCGATATCCCCACTTCCTTTTAGCTGTGCAATCTGCTTTTCAATCTGAGATAAGATCAGCTCATCTCCTGATGAGACAACTGTGATTCTTGTAAATCTTGGATCTGCTGTCATACCGGCTGTGATACTGTCAATACTGTAACCACGGCGGCTGAACAGTCCTGCGATTCTGCTAAGGACACCTGGATTGTTGTCCACGAGCAGTGAATAAACCTGACTTCTCATGCGTATCCTCTCTTTCCAGTTTGAATCTGCAAAAACAGAGTGCGTTCTGTTTTCCTTAATATTAACAACTTAACGCGGCTTTGTCAAGAGTATTTTTGAATATTTTAGAGCGGATTCTGTTTTTTATTTTTTCTGTTGTCTCACAGTCCCATCTGTTCTGCAAGCTCATTTAAATACATCCACCGTTCCTCTTTTTCTTCCAGTTCTGTCGCACAATTTTCCTGCTTTTCCATCAGCTCCCGGAGTTTCACTGAATTAGTGGCATTGGCAGTGATCTGCCGTTCGATTGATGCCAGCTTTTCCTCCAGCTTTGCAATATCTTCATCGATGGTCTCATACTCCCGCTGTTCTTTATAAGTAAATTTCACTTTTTCCTGACGGTTCTGCTTCCAGGTCTTTTTAGAAGCCTTCTCTTCCTTATTTTCTTCTGTCGCGGTTTCTTCTCCTTTTTTATTTTCACATACTGATATTGACTATCTGCTAATTATCATTATAATGAGAATCATATAGCATCACAATAACTATATTAGCTTATTTTATAAATATATTGAGGTTTTTTCATGCAGTTACAGTTAGACAACAATAAAAAGGAATTAAAGTCTCACGGAACCTATGCTTTCCCGGTCAACGTAAGCTACGAACAACTTTCCCGCTATGAAAGAAAGTCTTTTCTCTGGCACTGGCATAAAGAAATTGAGCTGACGATTCTCCTTCAGGGCGAGATGCAATATCAGGTCAACGATACCATCTATCACCTGCAGGCCGGTGAGGGGCTTTTCTGCAACAGCAACCGTCTGCATACCGGTTCTTCCTGTCATGATTCCGATTGTATCTATATTTCCACAACCTTTCATCCCCGCTTTCTTTACGGATATGAAGACAGCGTGATCCAGAATAAATATCTGAACACTATTACAAAGCATCCCGGACTGCATAGTCTGGTATTTTCTCCTGACATTCCCTGGCAAAAGGAGGTGCTGGATGAACTGTCTGCCATCTGGATGCTTTCCAAACAGCCCTCCGCCACTTATGAGATGGAATTGCAATGGCGACTCACCCATATCTGGATGTTTCTATGGAACCACCTTTCCCATCAGACAAGCAGTTCCGGAAACAGTGAATCTAAGCATACTGATCGTCTGAAAAATATTCTGATGTACATTCAGGAACATTACGCGGAAAAAATCACTCTGGCTGATATTGCTGCAACTGCAAATATCTGTCAGAGTGAGTGTTGTCGCTTTTTCAAAAAACATATGAATGAATCTTTATTTGATTATCTTCTTTCCTTCCGGATTGAGAAAAGCCTTCCGTTGTTAGTTGACCAGCAGCTGTCTATTACTGAAATCAGTAATCTATGCGGGTTTTCCAGTTCTTCTTATTATACCAAAGTATTTCGGGAACATATGGGATGCACACCAACCGCATATCAGGCCGGACACTTCGTCTGATCAGACGACATCAGTGGAACAAACAATACCGTAACACCTGAAAGATCCGTATCTATGCCGCAACTATCATCCAGGACAGCAACACAGATACGGATCTGTTTTATTTTTTCAGGTCATCTTTAATAATGTTTTCTACTTCTTTGGCTTCCTCGCGGATATTTTGAATATTCTTGCGAATCTCCTGCTCTTCTTCCAGGATCTGGGGATGTTCTTCCAGTTCTTCTTTAATAAACATCAGGAGGAATCCCACGAAAAGCAATCCACAGGAAACCCATATGGTTCGTTCATGTAGCAGGAGGATCAGATGGCCTCCGACAGCGGCACCTACTGCAAACATTCCGATGATTCCAAGATAATGACCGGCTTTGTACAGTTTTTCTTTATCCTTTGTCTTTCCATAGACACACAGAGATTCCATGCCGCTTCGGATATTGCCGATACACATGGTGCTGGCAAATGCATAGCCATTGACTTTACGGAAGGTCTGCACCTGCATGGCACAGGCAAAGGATACCATGGCATTGGCCAGAAGGTCGCATGCTGTTGGAAGGAATCCGACCACAAGCAGTAAAAGCATTTCCATCAGTAAAACCAACTGTCTCCAGTGAATCCTCTGTACATTTTTATATTTTTGCCGGATACCTTCTGCCACTACGATTCCCATGGCAAAAAATCCCAATGGGATCAGGTAATGGATCACCGTGGACCATTTTCGTTCCACAAGGCTCTGACTTAAGAGCACAATGTTTCCTGTCTGTGCATTGGCAAATACCTCGCCTCTGCATATATAGGTATAGGCATCCTGCAAACCGCCGGATATAGATAAAAAAGCTGCTGTCAGAAAAGATTCTGACATCTGTCGCCCTGAACTTTGTTTCAATGATCTTCCCTCATTTCTACACAACCTTCTGTCTTATTCTCCCAGTTGTTTTATTTTTCCAGCGGTAAAGTATACTCTGTCAAAAACGATATTTCAAGTTTTTTATTTTATACATTACTGTTTTTTCCAGCATTGATCCTGGGTCTGGATCTCTTTTCCTTCCTTCGCCGCTTCATCCATCATCAGAAACAGATAGGTGTCCTGCAGTGCCTCTTCCAGCGGATACACTTCCTTTCCTGTCTCTACATATGTTTTCATGCCTTCCATCATCTGGGCAACAGCGATTTCCTCGTCTGTCAGACGAAGATCTCTGTCTGCATATGGATTTCTATACAGAATCTCTCCGTTCAGCCTCAGACTTCTCATTCCGTAGCCTTCCAGGTTAGAATACTGTCCCAGTTCGTCTCTCTGGATGCTTCCCTGGACCGGATAACCGTCCTGACCAAGCCAGGCTGCCTGCTGATCATGAACTTCTCCGCAATCTCCCTGAAGGGTCAGATGACGGGTACGGAAATAGTTAAAATACTGCTCACCGGCAAAATCAAAGAACCCAACCTTTCCATCCGGGAAGACAAATTCTGCACGTTTTCTTGTGTCCACGATGGTTTTTTCCCCCTTATGAAGGCCCTCTCTTCCGCAGTGATAATTCACCGGAAAATCATAGGTTCTGGCTGTGATCCTGCAGTTTTCCATACCTGTGCCGAGTAATCGTCGCATCACGCTCATGCCATGGTAATCATGGGCCTGGGAAATATCCAGATTGCTGATCGTTCCCAGTTTACCCTGGTCGATCATATGGATCAGTGCCTGATAATAAGGCTGGAAGCAATACTGTTCTGCCACCTGTACTTTTCCGTTGTATTTTTCTTTTGCCTGATACCAGGCCTGTAATTCCTCTACTGTTGCTGCCGGCGGTGTCTCACACAGAACCGGAATTCCCTGTTCCATGGCTTTCTCGGCAAATGGAAGTGCAGCACCGTATTTTAACATAAAGACTACACAGTCCGGCTTTGTTGCCAGAAATTCGTCATAGTCTGTATACACCTTCCCCGGGAAATTTTTCTCTTCCCGCTCCCTGCTGGACTCTGAATGCACATATACTGCCGATACTTCAAATTCTTCTCCCAGTGCTTTCATTACACGCACATACATCTGTGCTCTCCATCCTGTTCCTGCTAATCCTACTTTCATGTAAAAATCCTCCGTCATTGTATAATTTTATGTAGTAATCAAATTGGTATCTGTTCAATATTCCCGGGAATACCGGACAGCAACTGACTTTTCTCCATTATATCACACTTTACATTTTATTGTGTATTTTTATGCAATATACGGATCAAAAAACACTCTCTTTTTCTATGACCCCAAGTAAAATCTGCAAAGATTTCTTTCGACAATAATATTTTCTTCGTAACTGTTCAGCAGCTTCACAGTTACGAGCCAAAATGCCTCGCGGAATACTACCTACTGAATAGTTACTTTTCTTCATACAAACCATCGAGTGAAACATCACTTTTCAGGATATATATCAGGTACAATACCGAAAAGTCCTGTCCGTAAATATCCTTGCAAAAATAAGTCCAAGAGGCAGTGCCACTACAATCAATATTGCCGCAGCCAGCCAGGAGACCGCTTCATTTAGGGACATGACTCCAAGGTTATAAAATCCTCGATAAAAATACAATCCCGGCACCATAATAACAATTGAAGGAACTGTAAGTGAAATTCTTGGATATCCGTTGTTTTTTTTGATCAGCGACGCCAGCAGTCCAGCTGCCAGTGCCCCGGTAAATGCAGCTACAGCCGCCGGCATCCCGGTAAAATCGATCAGGGACAACCGCAGAGTATTGGCTACTGCTCCGATCATCGCTGCCGTGGAGGCCATGGGAATAGAACTGTTAAACATAATAGAAAATCCAAGAACACCGCAAAAGCTGGCACATAGACGAAAAATCAGCCTGGATGCCGTTCCCAGGTGTACTGCTATAAAATCCTCCGGCTGTAATTTCAGGATCATTGCCGTGATCCAGGCTCCCATGGTTGCCACCAGTATGATGATCAACGCATAGGTCAGTCTTTCCAGACCGGAACGCAAATCCAGTTTCGCCAGGTCGATTCCGCTGGTGATAAAAGGAAATCCCGGAATGATAAATAACATGGAGCAGATATACCCTGCCTCATGAGCCGCCGATATATGGAGCAGGCTTTCCGCCAGATTAAGACAGATTGCATAGATCAGACATGCCGCTGATACGGAAACTGCAATATTTAAGAATAAGGTATAATGATGCTTTATCATCCTGGTACGGATGAAATTACCGATACCTGCGGCAATAAAGGCAAACAGCATCTCCACCGGTCCTCCGCCGAGAAGAAACGTAAAAGCGCCACACGCCAGCGCCGCAGCCACTCCCAGCTTCCAGGGCGAATAGAGCGCATGAATCTGTTCTATTTCATCCAGACGTTTGTGGATCTCCTCTCCCGTTAGCTGTTTCTCGATCTTCGGAAAGTTTTCTACAAACTGCTCCATCCGATAAAGTTTGGATGTATTGACTCCTGTATTGGCTATACTTAAGGACTGGGAAACACAATCTGTCCCGTCAAAGCAGTTAAACCCGATGGACATCAGTCCAACATCCACGGTACAGGTCACTCCCAGCTCTTTGGACAACCGATTCATAGAGGTGCGTACACGCCAGGCACCGGTTCCACAGGAAAGCATCATAAGTCCTACCCTGCCGATCACAGATGCTTTTTCAATCAGATCCGCCTCTGCGATCAGCACATTGCTGTCTGCCTTGGCATAATCATGCCATGGAATTTCCATATGATTTTTTTCCATAATATCCGTATATTCCGATGTCTGTCTTACCACACTTTCTTTATCAGCCATAAAGAATCGCCTCCGCCTTCGCCACATGACGTTCCAGATTTTTTAAAAAGTGAGAGTTTGGCAGAAAAATACCGATCTCGTCATATGTTTTATTATTTTCCAGCAATGTGTCCTGGCCGTAAAAAACAAAAGCCATGGGCAGATTCTTTTCCAGTTTTGCCATCAGATCCCAAACAGCTGCATATGCCTGAGCTTCTGTTTCTTTCTTTTTTACAGTATCCGGCAGTTCATGAATCAATAACACACCTGTATTTTTTTCAAGAATCTGCTGTTCCACTTCCATATGGCTGTCATAACAATGACTGTATCGATAAGCTTTTGCAAAATACATTTTTCTTCCGGCTCCCAGACGTTGATAGACCTCTTCGAAATGTCTGTACTCTTTTTCATGAGCTACACTACTGTATTCAAGAAGAAGTCTCCCCTGCCCGTCGGTCATGATCACGGGATTTTTGATTCCGTCTGCATCGAAACGATAGGGAATCAGACATGCATTTCGCAGAAGATCAAACATGGTATTCCGGCAGATTTCCATCAGGAATGCCGAGAGATCACGATTTTGATAAGCCGTAAATAAAGCTTTTGAAAATTGATCCGGCGAAAATACCTCATCTGTTTCTTCGCCACATAAACACGAATTGCAGAAGGTTTCCTGAAGTTTTTCGCAGGCCCATGGATCTTCCAGAATCTTTTGGAACAATATTTCCGTTTTTTCTTCTCTTGGAAAAATCATACTTTCTTTCATATTCGCTGCCTCACTTTTCTTGCTCTTTTTATTCCGAACAATTATACTATGGACACAATAATAAGTAAAAGCTATAATAGATATGTTATATATTATTTTTTGATATATCAGAGGTACGCCCATGAACGTTAATTTTGAATACTATAAAATTTTTTATTATGTTGCCAAATATGGCAGTTTCACGAAGGCTGCCCGGGCACTGGGAAGCACGCAGCCAAATGTAACCCGGGCCATGAACTGTCTGGAACAGCAGCTGCACAACACTTTATTTATCCGCACCAATCGAGGGATACAGCTCACTCCGGAAGGCGAGCAGCTCTACACCCACGTTTCTATTGCCATGGCTCAATTATTTATCGCTGAGGAGGAGTTATCTGACAGTGCTTCTCTGACCCACGGGAGCGTTACTATCGGAGCCACAGAGACGGCGCTGAATATTTTTCTGCTTTGTAAGCTGAAGACTTTCCGTACCGCATATCCGGGAATTCGACTGAAAATCTATAACTACTCTTCACCCCAGGCTATCGCAGCTGTAAAAAGCGGAAAAATCGATTTTGCTGTTTTATCAACCCCTGTTCCTGCGGAACCGCCACTGCACCTTACTCCGCTGCAGTCCTTCCGGGAAATCCTTATCGGTGGACCTTCTTTTTCCGCTCTTTCCGAAAAGGAACTTTGTTTTTCAGATTTGAAGAAATATCCTTTCATCTGCCTGGGGAGAGAAACTGCCACTTTTCAGTTCTATAATCAGCTTTTTCTTTCCCAGGAGCTGGAACTCATACCTGATACTGAGGCTGCTACTACAGACCAGATCCTCCCTCTGGTAAAAAACAATCTGGGACTGGCATTTCTTCCGGAACCTATGGCTTTAGAATCTCTGGCAAAACAGGAGGTTCTTCAGATTGCAATATCCGAAAAGCTGCCCCTTCGCCACATATGCCTGGTTCATGATCATCAGCACCCTCTGAATTCCGGAGCAAGAGAGCTGAAAAAAATAATCCTGGGTGAAAGGATGGATTAATATATACCTTCTCCCAGAATTATCTTTCAACCTGTAACTGTTCAGGATCTTCGCAGTAGCTTCTGAACAGTTACCCCAGATTCTTACTTGCTACCCAGCAGTTCCAGAATCTCTTCTCTGGAAAAACTGCCGCTTCCCATATCCTCGCCACTCAGTATCTGATCCGCCAGGGCATGTTTTTTCTCCTGCAGCTTTACAATATTTTCTTCAATCGTATCCTTAGCAATCAGTTTGTATACATTGACTACATTTTTCTGCCCGATTCTGTGAGCCCGGTCAGTAGCCTGGTTCTGGACTGCCAGATTCCACCACGGATCGTAGTGGATCACAATATCCGCCGCCGTCAGATTCAGACCGGTTCCTCCGGCTTTCAGGGAGATCAGAAAAACAGCTGTTGGGTTATCTTCTTTATTAAACTCCTCCACCAGCTTTGCCCGCTTTTCCTTTCCGGTCGAACCGGTCAGCATATAGTACGCGGTTTCTTCTTTCTCCAGCCGGTCTGCCAGCCGGCTCAACATCGTGGTAAACTGGGAAAATACAAGGATCTTATGTCCGTTTTCCACCGCGTTTCGAATCAGATCCACACACATCTCAAGTTTTGCCGACTCTCCTTTATATTCTTCAAAAAGCAATGCCGGGTCACAGCAGATCTGACGCAGTTTGGTCAGTTCGGATAAGATAACGATTTTGGAAGTATTGAATTCTTCCTCGCTCTGTTTATCTAACAGAAGTTTCATCCGTTTTACATGCGCATCGTATAACTTCTGCTGCTCTCCTTCCAGACGGGTATACATATTTTCTTCCAGTTTTTCCGGAAGATCTCGCAGTACATCTTTCTTCAGTCTTCGCAGCACAAAAGGTCGGATCATTTTTCGCAGCCGTTCACTGGCTTCCTCGCTCTCATGCTGGACAATCTGTACTTCCAGTTCCTCACGGAAGCGGGAATAGCTGTATAAAAATCCGGGCATCAGATAATCAAAGATGCTCCACAGTTCACTCAGCCGGTTCTCTACCGGTGTTCCTGTGAGGGCAAACCGGATGTCTGCCTGGATCTTTTTCACAGCTTTTGCAGCCTGGGTGCTGTGGTTTTTGATATACTGTGCTTCATCGATGATCTGACAGCGGAAACGGTACTTTCTATAGAAATCGATGTCTCTGCGGAGCAGATCATAGGAAGTTATCAGAATCTCTCCCTCATCTGCTGCTTCCAGAAGTGTGCGGCGCTGCGCAGCCGTTCCTACGATCATTCTTACTGCAAGCCGGGGAGCAAAACGTTCCAGTTCACTATTCCAGTTATAGACTAGGGAAGCCGGGGCAACGATCAGCGCATTCCGCCGCAGCCGGTCATCTAAGCTCTTCTTTTCCCGCTGCCGTCCCTCATTCTCGATATCCTGCTCTTTTTCCACCGGCTCTTTCTTATTTTTTTCCTGTATTTCACGTTCCTGATACTCGGAAAGCAGATAGCAGATCACCTGCAACGTTTTTCCAAGTCCCATATCATCGGCGAGGATTCCGCCAAATCCATTCGCACTGAGCGTTTTTAACCACAGAAAACCTGTCTTCTGATATCCGCGCAGGATCGGTTCAAGTTCCGCCGGAATCTCAAAATCATTGTCTTCTACAGTTTTCATGTTACGGATCAGAGAACGAAAATTCTTATCCCTCACCGAAGAAATCACCGGATTGTCCCGTAATTGCTGATCTATATACAACGCACGGTAGGTATCCACCGGAACGCTCTCCTGCATCAGCTGCTGATCTGTCAGCTGCAGCGTTTCCTTCAGATCTGCCAGTATATCCAGACCGCTGTCTTCTTTCTGAACGAAGCTTCCATCCTTCAGACGATAATATTTTTTCCTTTTATTATAACGTGACAGAATATCGATCAGTTCCTCTTTTGACATTTCTCCCGCTGTCATTTTCAGCTGCATCAGACCACTGTCAATCGATACTCCTACCGCAACTTTCGGTGACGGATGCACCTGCATTCCTTTCAGCGTATCTGATATATATACCTCCCCCAGCTGCTGAAATACCGGAATTCCTTCTGTCAGGAGATCATATATTTTATCCTCATCCGTGATCACCATAGCTTTCTGTCGTTCGTCATATGCTTCCCCGTACCGCTGAATCACTTCCCGTACTGCCGCTTCTTTTCCAAGATCCCGCAGTGCCACATCCCTGGTCTCATACAGACTGTATACTTTTTTATCATATTGCACCTGCGGTCTGCAGGTGATCATATCTGTTTGTGGTGCATCCAGATAGATCGAAAACTCCGGAATCGCCACACCATACTGCTGTTCATCAAAATTTTCTTTTGTACATTCAAAACACTGTTCCAACGCCGGAAGAAGTTCCATACAAAACAACGGAACATCTGTCTTTTCCACAAAAATCTTCCGTTCCGGGATCTCCGCCATGCATTCCAGGAATTCTTTTACCGGTTCCATTCTTTTCATCGGTTCCATCATAATCTGATTACCCGAAAAAAATATATTGTATCTGTTTCCTCTTATTCCCGACAATCGATTAATACTTACTTCAATTCCATCCGTTTTTCCCAGAATCTTCATCGTTCTCTCCGGTATCTGTTCCACAATTTTCCACGGCTTCTCATCCATGTAAAACACGGATGCCAGGATCTCCTGTCCCTTCATCAGCTCCAGAAAAGTTTCCATATCATTGGCAGACAAATCAATCTGTTTTTCCCTGGCATTCCCATAAACCGAATAATAGCTGTGATATCCTCCATACCGATATTCATTTTTCTCTGCCCACTGCACAAGAAAAGATACCAGTGGTCGGGACTGTGGAACGAACGATTCAACAGCATGGATAAACTGCAGATTTTTCCCATAAAAAACTTTCTCATGGTTTTCTATCGCTCTTGCAAAACCGAAAACATCTTTCAGTACATACATCCGGTTGATTCCAAGCTTGAAGCTGACGGTGATCCCGGTGTTTTCCACAACCATATGCGGTTCCAGACGGACTTTTCCACAGATATCCCCCTGAATCATGGGAAGACTTTTCACCAGTGCACCTTTTTGAAGCAGCTGCTGGATACTTCCTGTTGTTTTTCTTGCCATTCCCTTTTGTATACCCGGTATCTGCATCAAATTCATCTGACCCGTCCGATTCTTTGTCTCATAGTAATATCTCAGAAGAACCGCCACACAATGCTTACATATCCCATCATACTCCCAGAAAGCCGGACAGCTGCACTCTGACTCAACAAGATCTTCCCAGACCGTATTCCACATCAGATACACATGGTATGGTGTACTGCGGCTTCCTTCCACATCCGCTTCGATAATCACATTTTCATCCGCATGAACACCTTCTGCTTCTTCTATATGGAAACGCAATACTTTTCCTCTGTTATAAATCTGCATCCCTCTGCTGTAGGACTGACTGCCGGCAAGATTTCTGATCTGTTCTCTGAATGTCATCTCCCTGTTCCTTCCGTCTTTATTATTTTGCAAGTTTTCTTTCTTATTTTGATATATTTCCTTCATTTTGTGAAAATCTGCGATTATCTTTCATTCATAATACTCTATGATTGATTGTAATACGGGATGGATGATTGCACAATGGCTAATATAATAAAAGCACAGTAAGAGTTGACATCGTATAGCACATACGCTATTCTAAGTTTAGACATATCTGGGAAACAATTCTAAGACCATTCGGTTATCTGATTCCCCATATGAAAAACACAAACAGACGAAAGGATGAAAAGCGATAGCATGGGAAAAAACGATGCAAAACAAATCGATTTTGCCCGGAAGCATGAAGAAGATTTGCGGCGCCTCAGGGGACTGAGATTGCTGGATGATGATTTCATGCAAAAGGTATTCGAAGACAAGGCATGTACAGAACTTTTGCTTCAGATTATTTTGAAGCGAGCAGACCTGAAAGTGCTGCATGTAAACGGACAGCAGGATATCAAGAATCTGCAGGGGCGTTCGGTAACTCTGGATATACTGGCTGTTGATACGGATAACAAAGTATACAATATCGAAATCCAAAGAAGCGCTAAGGGTGCTGCGGTAAAACGGGCAAGATATAACAGCAGTCTTATTGATTCTAATGTGACAGAGCCTGGTGAAAAATATGAAAATTTGTGTGAATCCTATATTATTTTTATCACGGAAAATGATATAATGAAAGAAGGGTTACCGATCTATCATGTCGACAGAACAGTAATAGAGACAGGTAAATTATTTGGTGATGAAGCGCATATCATATATGTGAACTCACAGATACACGATGAATCCGCGTTAGGAAAACTGATGTATGATTTTTACTGTACAGATGCCGGAAAAATGAATTATAAAATTCTGGCGGATCGGGTTCGGTATTTTAAAGAAGACGAGAAAGGAGTTGCGGCTATGAGCAGAGTGCTGGAAGAGATGAGAAAAGAAACTGCACGGGAAACAGCGATTAAGGTTGCAAAAGGTATGCTGGAGTCTGGAAAACTGACATATGAAGAAATAGCTAAAATAACAGAACTTACGATAGATGAGGTCAGGGCTTTGGATGAGAAAGTGACTGCTTAAATCAATAATTGGACCAACGGATCAATTATTGATATGTAATTCAAGAGAAAGGAACTTGTATGACTGTTTCAATTCAGGGAGTATCCCAGGCAGGGCTGGCACAGCCAGTCCTGCTTGACATGCCTTAAAACTGCATTATAATACAAACAAGGACAGAACCCTGA
>ENA-OQHR01001349-OQHR01001349.1-human-gut-metagenome-genome-assembly--contig:-NODE-1349-length-12290-cov-4.159420_pt1 | contig 12290 bp, 6 predicted proteins | sample MGYA00242566_ERZ504725 | MGnify/ENA primary metagenome ERZ504725 (study PRJEB26092, sample SAMD00036217) | human gut metagenome | host: Homo sapiens | study: EMG produced TPA metagenomics assembly of... | reverse complement strand
AACATTATAATGTAGAAATGTAGGTTTATTTTCCGAAAGATGTAATTATTGAGACAAGGAGACCGAGAGAATGAGACAATTCACTTCTGATGAACTGAGAAAAGCCTGGAAACAATTTTATATAGACCGTGGTCACGTAGATGTGGGAGCAGTATCCCTGGTATCCGACGGTTCTACCGGTGTTATGTTCAACGTTGCCGGTATGCAGCCGCTGATGCCTTATCTGCTGGGACAGAAGCACCCTCTGGGTACCAGACTCTGCAATGTGCAGGGCTGCGTTCGTACCAACGATATCGATTCCGTAGGTGACAAGAGCCATGTAACCTTCTTTGAGATGCTGGGAAGCTGGAGCCTTGGTGATTATTTTAAAAAGGAACGTTGTCAGTGGAGCTTTGAACTGCTGACCCAGGTGTTCGGCGACGAGCGCGAGATCGGACGGCTCACCGGCGACAAGGCGATCGGCCACGTGCGTTATGCCACCGCCGGATCGGGCACCACCGACAACATCCAGCCGTTCATCTTCCGGTTCCACGACGGCGACGTGGCGCTGGGGCACAACGGAAACCTCACCAACTGCGTGTCGTTGCGTCGCAAGCTGGAGGACGAAGGCGCGATCTTCCACTCCAACTCCGACACCGAAGTACTCATGCACCTGATCCGCCGCTCCTCCAAGCCGACCTTCATGGACAAGCTCAAGGAAGCGCTCAACACCGTGCACGGCGGGTTCGCCTACCTCATCATGACCGAGGACGCGATGATCGGCGCGCTCGACCCGAACGGCTTCCGACCGCTGTCCCTCGGCAAGATGAAGAACGGCGCCTACGTGCTCGCCTCCGAGACCTGCGCTCTCGACGTCGTCGGCGCCGAACTGGTACGCAACATCCGCCCCGGAGAGATCATCGTGGTCAACGACCACGGCTACAAGATCGTGCAGTACACCAACAAGACGCAGCTGGCCATCTGCTCCATGGAATACATCTACTTCGCCCGCCCGGACTCCAACATCTACGGCGTGAACGTGCACTCCGCCCGCAAGCGCATGGGCGCACGCCTGGCCGAGGAATCCCCGGTCGACGCCGACATGGTCATCGGCGTGCCCAACTCGTCGCTGTCCGCCGCGTCCGGTTACGCCGAGGCCGCGCACCTGCCCAACGAAATGGGCCTGATCAAGAACCAGTACGTGGCACGCACCTTCATCCAGCCCACGCAGGAGCTGCGCGAGCAGGGCGTGCGCATGAAACTGTCCGCCGTCCGCGGTGTCGTGCGCGGCAAGCGCGTCATCGTCATCGACGATTCGATCGTGCGCGGAACCACGTCCAAGCGCATCGTCCAGCTGCTCAAGGAAGCCGGCGCCGCCGAAGTGCACATGCGCATCAGCTCGCCGCCGCTCAAATACCCGTGCTTCTACGGCATCGACATCTCCACCACCAAGGAGCTGATCGCCGCGAAGAAATCCGTCGAGGAGATCCGCGACTTCATCGGCGCCGACTCCCTCGCCTTCCTGTCGCTCGACGGCTTGGTCGAATCCATCGGCCTCAACGCGCAGGCACCCTACGGCGGACTGTGCGTCGCCTACTTCAACGGCGACTACCCGACCGCGCTCGACGACTACGAGACCGACTTCCTCAAGTCCCTCACCCCCGAGGACCGTGTCCGTCTGCCCGAATTCGCGCTCTACAAGAGCAAGTACGAAGGCAACGAGTACACCACCGCGCCGACGCAGCAATAACGGCGTTCCAGCACCACAGACCAATCCCAATCCCGACACAACCCAACAAGCATCATCCAAGAAAGGTACGTCATGCCACAAGCATATGAAAACGCCGGTGTCAGCGTGGAAGCCGGCTACGAGGTCGTCAAGCGCATCAAATCGCACGTCGCCCGCACCAACCGTCCCGGCGTCGTCGGCGGCATCGGCGGCTTCGGCGGCCTGTTCGACCTCGCGTCCCTCGGCTACAAGGAGCCCGTGCTGATCTCCGGCACCGACGGCGTCGGTACCAAGCTCGTCGTCGCCAAGATGGTCGACAAGCACGACACCATCGGCGTCGACTGCGTGGCCATGTGCGTCAACGACATCGCCGCCCAAGGCGCCGAGCCGCTGTTCTTCCTCGACTACATCGCCTGCGGCAAGAACGATCCGGCGCTGCTCGAACAGGTCGTCTCCGGCGTGGCCGACGGATGCGTGCAGTCCGATGCCGGTCTGATCGGCGGCGAGACCGCCGAAATGCCCGGCATGTATGACGAAGACGAATACGATCTGGCCGGATTCGCGGTCGGCGTGGCCGAAAAGTCCGCCATCGTCGACGGCTCCGGCATCACCGCCGGCGACGTGCTCATCGGACTGCCATCCACCGGCGTGCACTCCAACGGCTTCTCCCTCGTGCGCAAGGCCCTGTTCGAGCAGGCCGGCTATACCGTCGACACCGTGCTCCCCGAACTCGGCGGAGCCAAGCTCGGCGACGTGCTGCTCACCCCGACCAAGATCTACGTCAAGACACTCAAGCCCCTATTCAAGGCAGGCGTCGTCAAGGGCGTCGCCCACATCACCGGCGGCGGTTTCATCGAGAACATCCCCCGTATGATCCCCGACGGCCTCGCCGCCGACATCACGCTCGGATCCTGGCCCGTCCTTCCCATCTTCGACGTCCTGGAACGCGCCGGCGACATCGACCACAAGGAGATGTACAACATCTTCAACATGGGCATCGGCATGGTGCTCGCCGTCTCCGCCGAACGCGCCGACGAGACGCTCGCCCTGCTCAAGGACAACGGCGAAGCCGGATATGCGATCGGCACGATCGTCCCCGACACCGACGGCACGCAGATCACGCTGAAGTAAGCATCCACTCCCGCACTCCCCACTGATGGGGAGTGCGGTCACAAGCGAATCCGGGGGTGGCCGGCAAGCCCCCCAGTCCGTCTGCAACGGACAGCCCCGCCAGCGGGGCCTGAAGAAAGGACACATCATGGGTCAGAAAGTCTTGGTCATCGGCTCGGGCGCACGCGAACACGCCATCGCGCACGCGCTGCTGCGCGGCGACAGCGTCAGCGAAGTCACCGTCGCCTCCGGCAACCCCGGCATGGAACTGGACGGCATCCGCACCACCCAAATCAACGAATCAAACCACGCCGCCTTCATCAGCTTCATGCAGCACAACCAGTACGACTGGGCGTTCGTCGGCCCTGAAGTCCCCCTGATCGAAGGACTCGTCGACGACTTCGCCGCGGCCGGCATCAAGGCCTTCGGCCCCAACAAGGCCGCCGCCCAGATCGAAGGCTCCAAAGACTTCGCCAAGCAGCTGATGGCCCGCCACAACATCCCCACCGCCCAATACCGCACCTTCGACAACCTCGAAGACTCCGTCGCCTACGTGCGCGAACACGGCGCCCCCATCGTCGTCAAGGCCGACGGACTCGCCGCCGGCAAGGGTGTCACCGTCGCCATGGACGTCGACACCGCCATCACCGCTCTCGACGACATCTTCATCGACCACCGCTTCGGCAAGGCCGGCGCCAAGGTCGTCATCGAAGACTTCCTCGAAGGCCAGGAATTCTCCCTCATGAGCTTCGTCCGCGGCACCGAATTCTGGCCCATGCCCATCTCCCAGGACCACAAGCGCGCCTACGACAACGACGAAGGCCCCAACACCGGCGGCATGGGTGCCTACAGCCCCGTTCCCCAGATCGGCCAGGACGTCATCGACACCGCCATCGACACCATCGTGCGCCCCACCGTCGAAGCCATGGCCGCCGAAGGCACCCCCTTCACCGGCATCCTCTACGCCGGCCTCATCGCCACCGCCGACGGCCCCAAGGTCATCGAATTCAACGCCCGCTTCGGCGACCCCGAAACCGAAGTCGTCCTCCCCAAGCTCACCAGCGATCTCGGAGCAGCCATCAGCGCCATCCTCGACGGCGGCACCCCCGCCTTCACCTGGGACAGCGACAACGCCACCCTCGGCGTCGTCCTCGCCTCCAACGGCTACCCCGTCAACGTCATCAAGGGTGCCAAAATCCCCTCCATCCCCGTCGACGACGCCTCCCACGTCTACTACGCCGGCGTCTCCAACAGCGACCAAGGCCTCGTCGCCTCCTCCGGACGCGTCCTCCTCATCGAAACCACCGCCCCCGACCTCAAGTCCGCCCAAGACAAGGTCTACGCAATCATCGACAAGCTGGACACGGAGGGAATGTTTTACCGCCACGACATCGGTGCCAAAGCGCTGAAGTGAGTTGTGCGGCGCATCTGCTGCGTTGCGGAGCGCTCGAAGTACCATCGTACGTCCGTCGCATTCCGCGCCTTGCATCTGCACCACACAACTCACTTCAGGCGGTAAAAAGCCGTGTATGGCATGCCTATGAAATTGCCCCCGCTAGTAGCGGGGGCAATTGCTATTTTGTGAGGCCTTACGGCAGATCCATGAAGTCGGTGTCTTTCAGATAGTTTTTGCCGGCCGTGATGTCGTACTGGATGAGCTTGTAATCGGTCATCAGCTGCTTGGTCTGCTCGTCGAACTCGTCCTCGGCCATCGGGTTGCCCGCCGCGTCAAGATAGATATCCTGCCCCTCGGGGATGCGGTCCCATCCCTGGATCTTGTTGACCACCGGCGGCTCCATGGCGGAGACCTTCTTGTGCATGAGCGTCAGGAACGCCAGGTACGGCGACACCTTCGCGTTCATGTGCTCCGCAGTCTGCGCCACGAAATAGTTCGGCGACGAGTACACGCTGTTGTCGACCTTCTTGCCCTGCGAGCCGGACGCCTTGTTGGACCATATGAAATAATCCGTCAAATGCAGCGCCAGCGAATTGTTCGTATCCTGGCTGGCGGTTTCGTAGATGCCCGGCAGATGGTCGCCATAGAACACGACCGTCACCGGCTTGTCGAGCTTGTTGAGCTCATCGAGGAAGTTCTTCGTCTCCGTATCGGTGATGCTCGCGCCCTTCGCATACGTGTCGATGGCCGTCACTTCGTCGGAGCCGAGGGAATCGGCGCCGTCGGCCGCGGTGGCCTTGAACTCGTTGTCGGCATACCAGTCGTTGTACGGCATATGGTTCTGCATCGTGATGATCTGGATGAACTGGTTCGAATCGGTCGAGCTGATGTCCTCCAACGCGCTCTGATACGTGGCCTTGTCGGACACGTACGGGGAACGGTCGATCTTGTCCCGATGCTTGATGATGTCGTCGCCCTGCAGCGTGTAGAAATGCGCGAATCCGAACTTCTTGTAGTTCGTCGCGCGCGAATACATCGACGGCTCATACGGGTGGAAGGCGATGGAGTTCTTCGGAGCCCCCCACATCTGGTTGATCGTCGGCGTCCAATGCTGCCCCGGTACCAGCTGCTGGTACGGGCTGGTCAGAGACGAGTCGAAATTCGCCATGCTCAGGCCCGACAATCCCATATACTCCAGGTTCGCGGTGCCGCCACCGTATCCGGACGACAGCATCAGACCGCTGGTCGTGCCGGATTTGATGGCACGGACCTCCGGAATGGCGTCCTTGTTGAGCTTCACACCGGGTACGCGCGCGGGGTCTGAGAACGATTCGGACAGCACGTAGACCACCGTCGAATCGGTCATGTTCTTCGTGCGCGAGGCGTTGATCTTCTCGGCGGCGGCCTCGTACCTCTTGACGACCTCCTTCATCGTGGCCTCGCTGTAATCGCTCGGCTCATCCATGATCGTCGGGTTGAGCTGCCGGGTGAACGAGACCAGCGGACCGTTGCGCTGCGCGTCATACACGGAATCCCACATCGAAGGAGTGTCGCCCAGGGCCTTGGAAAAACCGTTCGCCCACGAGCCGACAGTGCTGACCTGGTCACAGTACAGGCCGAAGAACAACGACGGCAGCAGGAACACCATCAGACGGATTCCGGCGGCCAACCCCTTGTTGTCGAAACGGATCATGCGACCATGCCGGCCATCGACATGGTTGAGCACCACGAACAGTGCGACGAACACCAGGAACACCGCGAGTGCGCCGAGGATGATCCAATGGGCCCCCGGAGGGGTGAAACTCATCAGATTGCCGGTATTCGAGCCGAGGAAGCCCAGGTCGGACGGCAGAATCGCCTCATAGCGTATGGACACCTTGAAATGCTCGATGACGCCCACGATGATGGCCACGGCCAGCAGCACCGGCGTGGCTATCCAGAACCGGTTGAACAGCATGAGCAGCGCCAGATACAGCGCGCCGATGAGCAGCAGGTTCAGCACGAACACGAAGTTGCCCTTGGTCCACATCTTCGACACGAAACCCCAGCCCACGACGGGACTGGACAGCTGCACGCGCGTGCCGGACTGGCTGACGCCCCACTGCAGCGCAGCGACCGCCGCCATGTCGAACACCACGAACAGGACACCGTACAGCCAGCCGGGGAACGGCTTATACTCACGGCGACCGCCGTTTCTGCCGCCTTTGCCGCCGTTCCTGCCGGAAGAGGAGTCGGCCCGCTTGATATCCAGCACCTCGATCTCGCCGGACGGGCTGACGGCATCGGCCACGTTCGTACCGTCGTCGTTCTTGTCGTTTATTTCGTCGCTCATATACCCGCACTTCGTGTGATTCGCATGGCGCCATCCGACCCATGCCCAATTCGTTATCGGCCATATACACGTCATCATGGTTCTTCCGCCACGTCACGCGCGGAAGGGAACGGCCATGCGCCGCCATGATGAATACCGAATGACATTCTAGTAAAGAAACGACGACAATGGTACATCACGTTCACTGATATTTCCCTGAATCTCCCCGTATGAGACCAGTCTGAGACCCGTATGGGCCACTCGCCGCCCGTTGGAATCCGCGCGGAAGAGCCCCGCATGATCCGCATAAGTGGGCCCCGTATACAGCATCGGGCAATATCATCCCTGAGACGGACGAAAGGCGCCGGGTCATACCGGGTAATATCAACCGATGACACTTACAAGGGGGATGATCGCATGGAATCGTTGCCGAGTTGGGTGACGAGGTTACTGCATATACGACTCGTCTCAGGCCCGTTGCCAACCACGATATGGGTGATTGTCGGCGTGGGAGTGGCGATATTGCTGCTGTGGCAGGTCTTCAGGAGCGATCGGTCCAAGCTGGCGAGGCAGGTGCCCATCATGCTTGTCTGCGGTGGCTTCGGCCTGCTGGTCATGTGGCTGCTTTCCGAAAAAATCATGGTATTCGGCGTATCGCTGGGCTGGCCCGTCATCATGGCTGCGGCCGCGTGCTGCGCGCTGTTGGGACTGCTGGTGACGACCATCGTGCACGCCCGGCGCGCCCGGCGCCTGATGGCCGCGGTGCTCATCCCATTCGTGCTGGTCTCCACCGCGCTCCGTATCGACTCGATTTACGGGGAGTATCAGACCATCGGCTCGCTGATCGGCTATTCGTCATATCATCCGCTCAGCACGTCGCACATGCAGAAGGGGACCCTGACCGTCGATGAATGGCTGCGCGAGGTGCTCGATGGCAAACTGCCGCCCGCCGCCGCGCACGGCAAGGTCTATTCGGTGGACATATCCAACACAGCCTCCGGATTCCGCGCGCGTACCGCGGCCGTCTACATGCCGCCAGCCGCTCTGAGCGACACACCGCCAGAGCTGCCGGTACTCGTCATGCTCGCCGGGCAGCCGGGCAATCCGGACCGCGTGTTCTCGGCCAGCGGCATCGCCGCGATCCTGGACCAGTATGCGAAGGCGCATCACGGTCTGGCGCCCATCGTCATCTCGCCCGACCAGAACGGCGACAACACGGTGAACAGCCTGTGCGCCGACACGACCAAGGTCGGACGCGCGGAGACGTATCTGACCGTCGACGTGCCACGGTGGATCAAAGCGCATCTGCCCGTGTCCCGGCAGGCGCGGGATTGGGCGATCGGCGGGTTCTCGCAGGGTGGCACGTGTGCCACCCAGTTGGGACCGCGGCACCCGGACATATTCGGCTCCATCATCGCCGTGGACGGCGAGCTGAAGCCCACCGCCGGATCCGTGGAGCATATGGTCGCCGAATATTTCAACGGCGACCGCAGCGCCTATGAGGCTCAAGTGCCGGCCAACGCCATCGCCGACCACGCGCCTTCCAACCAGATCATGATTCTGGGGGCGGGCAAGCGCGACGCGAGATCCATAAAAAACGTCATCGTCAACGGCCAGGCCGGTGTCAAGGCCGGCATGCACGTCGTGAAGATCGTCGTGCCTGACACCGGCCATGACTGGCATTCCGTCAACGCGACATTGGAGGCGGCCGTCCCCTGGCTGTGCGCGCACCGCTGGGGTCTGGGCGAAACGGGCCTGACATGGTCCGACTATCCGAGAATCGAGGTTCTGCAATGAGCGACACGCAAGTCGAACCGGAGAGCGGCAAAGAAAGCCGCCGCAAATGCCGTACCCACGGCAGGATGCATGCCTTGGTGCATGACGTGAGCGTCTGGATTCACGGGCATCGCCTCGCAGTGACGTTGTCCTGCACGTTCGCGGGGCTCAACATCGCCATGTGGATCGGCTTCGCGCTGGCCGGCCGTCCACTGCCTCTGCGCAGCCTGCGCACCAGCCTGCAGGAGTTCAACCTGCTGCATCTGCTGGCCACGCTGCTGCTGACACGCGGAATCCTGCAGCTGCTCGTCGACACGATCGCGCTGTTGGTGATGTTCTCCATCGCCGAGACGCTGCTGGGCCGCCGCCGCACCCTGACGGCGGCCTTCATCTGCACGCTCGCCGGGACGGCCCTGGGACTGCTGCTGTGCGGAGGCATCGCCCAACTGTTGCAGGGCACTCCGGTGGTGGGCCGCATCCGTTTCGCGCTCAGCCCGCTGACGCTGGGCGTGGGCGCGATGATGGCGGCCAGCGCGTTCACCCGCCGCCTGTGGAGGCGACGCATCCGTCTGATCGGCTATGTGTCCATTATCATGGTTGTGATGTTCAGTGGTAATCCCGGTGACTACTGCCTGCTCGCGGCGGCGGGATTCGGCCATGTACTGGGCGCGCTGGCATCCAAGCGGAAGACCGTCCGACAGCTGGACGACACTTCGGCGGCGGATCCGCTGCACTGGCAGCTGAGCACGTCGTACGAGACCCGTCGCGTGTTCGCGGCCATCGCGCTGGTACTCACGCTCGGCCCGATCATCGCAATCTCCTCACCAACCCATATCGGCCCGTTGAGCTCATTGGGACTGATTATGAGCCCGGCCTCACCCGATGACGGCAAGCTCGCCTCCTGCCTTGCCGGCATGGCCCGCACCGACTGCTTCTTCCAGTTCAATCTGCTGCGGGTGTCCATGCCTGGGGCGGTCCTGCGTTCCCTGCTGCCGACCGCGGTGATGCTCATCATGACCTGGGGCCTGTATCGTGGCAGGCGTCTCGCCGCGTGGGCGTTCATCATCGTCGGGCTGGGGGAATCCTGCATCGCGATGCTGTACTATTTCGTGGCGCCTCTGTCTCACGCGCCGCAGGGGTTGCGTTCCCTGCTGCTGCACGGCGCGATTCCGGCGAGCATCGCCAACGTGCTGTTGCCGATGGTGTTCGCCATCGCCGTCGCCTGCTCCATGCGCCACTTCCCGATCCGCACGGACGCGGGGCGTCTGCGGCGAGGCAGCGCGGCGGTCGTCATCGCCCTGGCCGTCTGCATCGCGGCGTATCTGGGCTTCGGACTGTTGCGCCCCGGCGATTTCCGGCCTCCGGCGACATGGCATGGCCTGATGCATGAGCTGCCGTCACGGTTCATTCCCATCGGGTTCCTCAACCGCAGCAGGCCGTCGTTCCTGCCGCGCACCGTGGCCGCATCGGTGGTCGATCAGGCCGTGGGACTGGTTTTCTGGCTCGTGGTGCTGGTCGTCGCGGTCCGATGGATGCGTGAGATCCTGCTGGTCGACGGACGCGCCCGCGCCAACGCCGGCCGCCTGGTGGAGCTGGATGGCGAGTCGATGAGCTTCATGACCACGTGGGAGGGCAACCATTACTGGTTCTCCGCCACCGGACGGTCGGCCATGGCATACCGGGTGATCCACGGCATCGCGCTGACGACCACGGGCCCGTTCGGCGACCGTGGCGAATGGTCGTCCGACCTGCGCGAGTTCGCTCGGTTCAGCATGCAGCAGTCATGGTCGCCCGTGCTATACAGCGTGCATCGCGAGCAGCGCGACCAGCTTGCCGCCATGGGCTGGTATTCGCTGGAGGTCGGCAGCGAGATGGTGGTCGATCCCCGGCAATGGAAGACGACCGGCAAGAAATGGCAGGACATCCGCACCGCCATCAACAAGGCGAAACGTTCCGGCATCAGCGACGTGATGTCGACCTTCAACGAGGCCCCGAACGACATACGCGAACAGATCGAGGAGATCTCCGAGCAGTGGGCGCAGCTCAAGGCGCTGCCGGAGATGAAGTTCACGCTGGGCGGTGTCGAGGAGCTGCACGACCCGCGCGTGCGCATCCTGTACGCGATCGACGCCGAAGGGACGGTGCTAGGCGTGACCAGCTGGCTGCCGACGTGGCGCGACGGGCGCATCATCGGCTGGACGCTTGATTTCATGCGGCATCGCACCGACAGTCCGAACGGCATCATGGAGTTCCTGATCGCGCGCATGGCGGAGCGGCTGCGTGACGAGGGGCTGGAGCACCCCGAGTGCGCCGTCGAGTTCATGAGCCTGTCCGCCGCGCCGCTGGCCGGCATGAACCCGCAGCGCGACAATGCCGACGAGACCGGACATATGGATACCGGCACCGTCATGCTGCAGCATGCGCTGCAGATCGTGGCGGATTGGATGGAGCCCGCATACGGATTCCACTCGCTGTTCAATTTCAAACGCAAGTTCCAGCCGACCGAGGAGCCGGTGTACATCTGCTATCCCGATCCGGCCGTGCTGGCCCAAATCGGGCTGGCGGTCGTCCGCGCCTACGTGCCGTCCCTGACGGCGAAGGAGGCCATGGGCATGCTGCGCACACTGCAGCGGTAGCCGGCCATCCGGCCCTTCATGGGTTCCGGACAATCGCCGTGACGCGCCTGTGTACACGGCAGGGTTGCCACGCATAGAAAACAACAATCGCAGGATTTCACCATCCCAACCGTCCTCCCCGGCAGCCCTGCGACGCATTTGGGCGTGTCTCCCATAAGACGCATGTTCGGCCGATGACGATGATCGTGCACCCGCCGCGTGAATCCGGATACGGCCGGCGTGTCCATCATCTTGCCCGTATATGCGTCCGGCGGGATTTCGCAGTTCCATCGCGGACGAGCTCAACTGTTACACGGGTCAAGCGTCACTGTGCGTGGGTACCGTCACCGTGCGTGCCCTCGCAGCGTGACTGCGTCACGGAAATCATTGGAAAATAAGGATTTCTACCGCCCGCGTCACTGTGCGAGCCCTCGCACAGTGACGGTACCCGCGCACAGTGACAGCCAGATCATCCATCAGACGAAACGGCATCCACATCGTGAAAATGACGCCATTCCAGCCCGGCCGAATCGGATGATTCGTTCCCCGGAGCCCGTCGCGAAGCAATCGGAGACTGCTCCGAAGAGCCCCTCACGGAATGATGCCCCTCCATGCGCAAAAGCGACGAGGCCCCCGCAAGAAGGCCCCGCCGTTGAAGGAGATATAGATAGAGATAGAATCAGCGCGCCGGCATCACGCCTTGGCGAACTGGTCGACGAGGGCGCTCATCCAATCGAGCAGGTTGGTGTATTCCTTCGGCATCTGCTCGGTGAGCTCGACGATCGGGACGTTGGCGCTCTTGGCGGCACCGGTGATCTGATCGGTGGTGGAGTTAGCTTCCTGCGTGTTGAATACCAGCATCTTGATGGAGCCGCCCTTGAGGGCGTCCTGGAACGCCTTGATGTCGGACGGGGTGGGCTCGCTCTCGTTGGCGGAGGCCTGCGCGTAGCCGGTCGGGGTGGCGTCCTTCATGCCCAGGTCGTCGGCGAGGTACCATGCGACGGATTCGGTCGCGGCGTACGGCACATCCTTGGTCTTGGCGGAGGCGTCCTTGATCTTGCTTTCCAGCTGATCCTCCTTGGCGTGCCATTCCTTATTGAGCTTGGCGTAGTCGTCCTTGTGGCTCGGGTCGGCCTTCTGATAGGCCGCGGTGATGGCGTCGGCGGTGTTGTTGCGCACCTTGGCGGAGAACCAGACGTGCGGGTTGTCGCCTTCCTTGATGCCGGCGGTTTCGGCGGCGGTGACCAGCGTGGCCTTGGTCGGCTGGGCGGCCTTGGTGGCCCACGGGTCGTAATCGGCGCCGTTGACTACGGCTACCTTGGCGGTGCCGAACTTGGCGACATCCTGGCTGGTGGGCTCGTAATCGTGCGCCTC
>ENA-OQHR01001346-OQHR01001346.1-human-gut-metagenome-genome-assembly--contig:-NODE-1346-length-12344-cov-9.938371_pt1 | contig 12344 bp, 8 predicted proteins | sample MGYA00242566_ERZ504725 | MGnify/ENA primary metagenome ERZ504725 (study PRJEB26092, sample SAMD00036217) | human gut metagenome | host: Homo sapiens | study: EMG produced TPA metagenomics assembly of... | reverse complement strand
CATATTCTTCCACATTCTGTTCTAACTGTTCCCTGCTCATATTTTCGATCAGATTATAAGTAAACTCGGAACCCATGCTGCCCGAAAGATGCAGGATCAAATCTTCCTTATGGAAGGTATCCCGGATTGGTCTTTCCATTTCCAACTCGTGCATCTGTGCCTCGATATTCTCAACGACTTCTGAAGATGTTTTTCGTATGGTATCCATTGATGCTTTCAACGCCTTCATATCCCTGCTCTCGCACCAGCTGGCGATGTAGGTAAACGAATATTCTGAAGTATCCAGACCAAAATGGTTGCAGACTATGTAAGCGATACTTTCTGCTTCCACTTCCTTTGTTGTCTGGTCTTTTAAGACGCCTTCCGCATCCATTACTTCCCGGTCATGCAGCAATGCGTGGCTCACTTCATGGACTCCGGTTTTCATCGTCTGGACATTACTCATATCTTCCTTTATCGCAATATATTTTTCTGTCTGGTGATAATAGCCTTTTGCTTCCCCTTCCACATTCATCATACGGATCGGTACAGGAGAAATATTCTGCAATGCCTGCATGAACGTATCATAAAACTGTACACTTCCGGTAAGCTCCGGCACCTCCAGTTCTGCGATCGGTTCTCCCTCTGTCTGGCTGACATCAAACACTGTCGTTATGCGGAATCTCGGTATCACCATCTCCACAATCTCTGTTTCCGGCTGTCCATCATCCCCGATCACAGGCTCTTTTGTTACCGGGTCGATCTTTTCAATCTCCTGTTTCTCCCGTATCGGTGCTGGTGCGATGATCTGGATTCCTTTCTCTCCACGTTTTACATGACGGTTAAATTTCTTCTGCCATGCCTGATAGCCTGCCACCAGTGTTGCTTCCGGTTTCTGCATGGTGATCAGCAGCGTGTTATTAAAGCTGTAATTGTGGAACTTTGACATGGTATTCAGATATTCGGTATATCTCTCCGAAGTAAAGATTTCCTTTACTCCCTGTTCCAGCCGTTCCGATATTTCTTTTAACTGTTTTTCTATATTATTTGCCATAAACAAACCCTCCATTTTATGTCCCGCCAGAGAAAACTCTGACGGGAAATCTTTTATAACTCCTGTTCATGTTTTTTCTTTGCAGCTTTCTGTACAGGTGGCTGTTCCGCTGTATTCTGCTGTGCCTTCTCCTGCTTTAAGCGTTCCAGAATAGATGGCTTATGGATTCTGTCTGCTGTTTCCGAAAGTTCTTTTTCTTCTACAGCATCCCTGCTATCTGTGCTACTTCCTTCTCTGCCAATATCCTCATCTGCCATAATCGTCTCATTGCCCTTTTCATCCATGTTCAGCAACGCATTTAACTCGGATAACCGTTCCATCTTTTCATTCAGCTCTGCTTCTTTCGGGAATGGTTTCTTTACCTCTTCCTGTGCAGTCGCAAGCTGCTGTTGTACGGTTTCCAATTTCTGCTCACTTTCCGTCAGCTTCCTGTCAATGGAAAAAAGGGTGTTATGGATACGCTGCATATTTCCTACCGGGTCTTTTCCGATCTCCAGCTTATAAGAACATTTCCCTTTGACCGTCAGTTCAAATGCATTGGAGAACATATTGTAGGAAGCAGATAACGTAAACCCATGATATTCCCCGACCTTTCCACCGGTGCTAACGGTTTTTAGTCCTGCACAGGCAGCGATCAATGCCTCGCCTGCTTCTTTCTTATCTTCATAAAGGACATTTCCTACTGTCATGGCAAACGTGTCATTATCCTGTAAATCCACGCTTTTTACTACCTGGGAATCTATCTGCATCCCGGCAATCCGCTCTTTCAATGCACTGATCTGTACCGGGAAATTCTTTGCAATATCGGATTCCAGACGGTAAATCTGACTGGTATGGTTTGCCTTTAGAAGTTTTAGCTTACTCACCTGCACATCCAGATCCATTTTTTCTTTAATGTACGGATTGCCTGTGGCAAGTGCCTTTATTTCCGCATAGGACAGTGCCGTATCATCCACATCTTCACAAGCCCTGACCGGGGATTTACTGGTCATGATCTGGCTGATGAACTTCTGCTTATTCTCCAAAATCTGCCACATATACGCATCAAAAGTGTTCTCCGTCACATACCGGAATATCTTTACTTTGTCATTCTGGTTTCCCTGTCTTAAGATACGTCCTTCCTGCTGTTCCAGATCTGTTGCACATATAACTTCTGTGATATCTGCTCTGTGAAGCAGTTCCTTTAAAACCCGAAACTGCCCTTTGGTACTTTCTTTAATCTGATATTTCCAATTCTCCGGAATCATGGGAAGTGTTTCATATTTCCATGCTTTCCAGTCATCCCGGTACTGATCTGCACTGGCCAGTTCAATCAAATGCCCAATACACCAGGAAACCAGATATTCTTTTCCTTCCAGGTAGCCATCTTTTACGTTTGTGGCATGAAGCACCTTCGCAATGTTTCTGGCTACGCTGGGTTTTTCCGCAATTACAAGCTGCAATTTTCAATCTCCTTTCTGCGCCTGTCGCTGTAATTAAGTGAAACAAAGTTATTCCTCTGATTCTTCGTCTTCTACTTCACCTTCCATTTCATATTCTTCTAATTCTTCATCATCCTCACGAATTGTATCTTCCTCCTCATCGTCGTCCTCGTCCTCTTCATAATCAAAAGAAGTATTTCTTCCTTTCATAAATTTCCAATAATAGTAAGCACCACAAACTCCTGCCAGAACCAGCAGCATTAATAAAATCGTGCCGGAATTATTGCTTTTCTTCTCAGGTTCTTCCTTTTCTTCCGGTATGATCGTAACTTCTGGTTCCGGTATCTCTGTGATCTTCTCTGTTTCAAGTGGCAGTGCGGATTCTGCAATAGCCTGGTTCTGTGGAAGTGTGACCATGTTGGTATCCGTAAAGTTCAAAAGATCATTTTCGCCTACCTCTGTAAGAAGATAAACATTTTCATCCGTTTTATCCTTATCTACAATCAGATAAAAAACCTTATCACTTTTTGTCTTGATCGTATAAAATTCCTTTCCCCCTTTGTCCTGAACTGTTCCTGTTGTCATGCCGGAAGCAGAACTTTCTCCCTGCACCCGTCCGGTATCTGCTTCTGTATCCGTTTCATTTCCTGTGTTTTCTGGTTCTGTTGGTGCAGTAGCAGTCTCGTTCGTTGTCTGATGTTCCGTTACGGTTGCCGTAGCACTGGTGGGCTTACTTGCAGTTCCATCGGCTGGCAAAGAAGCTGCATTCTGCTCCGTTCCGGAAACCTCTGTATTCTCTTTTACTGCATCTGGATTTTCATAATAAGGGTTTCCTACTTTATAGATCTCTGACATATTTCCTGCTTTGTCTTTTGCCTGCAGGGTAAAGTATTCATAGGAAGTATCCGCTTTTTGCAAACGGACATTTAATGTATTATTCGTCAGTTCTGTGAATTCATTTCCATTGACATACAAAGCAGCAATTCCCGATTCCGCATCAACTCCCTGCACGATCAGTATCCCATTCTTCGCAGCCGCAATAATAGTTGGTTTGGTTTTATCAAAACACTCTATGTAACGATTCTGCTCATAAGTATTTCCATTCTGATCGGTAACTCTCACATAAACACTACAATTAGAAGAGATGGATACTTCCATATTTCCGGTTATGTCTGACCATCCTCCATTTTCTGAAAGTCTTGCTTCTACTTTTGCAATAGAAAAAGCACCTGTATTCTTTGTATCTTCCACTTGAATTTTTACGGTTGCCGTATCTGTCTGCCAGCCTTCGGGTTCTGTAAAGGTAATCCCTACTTCTGGTGTTTCCGTCACATCATTTCCTGCATCTTCCTGTGCCTGTTCCACTGGATCTGCATGAATTTCAGCTTCTGATCCATCTGAAAAATCAACATCTTCCGGGCTGCTTTCTTCTGATGATTCCACTTCTACATTATCTGCCCATACAGTCAGACTTCCGGGCGAACTATAAAAGAAAGCTCCTGCCGGAAGTCCTGCTAACGTAGCTGCGGTTAAAAATACAGCTGCTCTTTTATGAAATTTCTTCATTTTCTGTCCGCTCCTTTTCTCTGGTTTCCAATATCTTTTTTTGTTCCTCCTTACTGATATCAATCATCAACTGAAGTTCCTCTGCGGAAACTCCATTGCTTCGGATAATTTTCAGATACTCCATATCCTCTGCCTGTTTCTTCTGTTCTTCCAGATCCCTTGCTTTTTTCTGTAGCTTTTCAATCTTAACGTAGGTTCTTGCAAGTTCTTCTTTTATTCGTTCAATGTTCAAATACGCCCCTCCTTATGGCCTGCCAAAAGCATAAAAATGAGACTGCCAGTATGCAGAATTAATGGACGTATACTGAATTGGATTTCCACAATGGATCATCTGTCCATCTCCGGCATAAATTCCTACGTGGGTAACCGGCTCTCCCGCATCATACGTCCCAGTGAAAAAGATAATATCTCCTGGCCTTGCTTCTTCTGGTGATACAGGCATACAAATGTCATAAATTCCCTGTGCAGTAAGTCTTCCCATATTGCAGACACCCGAATTGGTAAACACATAGCTTACAAAACCAGAACAGTCAAAAGAAGTCTCCGGGCTGGAACCGCCCCATACATACGGCATACCAAGATATTTGTCTGCTTCCGCAAATAATCTCCGCACAGTCTCATCATCATAACTGCCGCCTCCACCATACAGCCCGCTATCTCCGGTACTGATATAAAAAACAGGATTATAATATTCCCCATCTTTGACCAGTTCCAAATATAACTGGCTTCCGGTTGCACTTCCTGTACTTCCCGTTGTACCAATTACAGTATCTGTTGTTACTTCCTGACCATTTGCTACCGAAATGCTCTGCAGATAAGCGTATTTAATCTGCACACCTTTTTTATCCTGCGTAACTACATAATTTCCAAAAGTTCCGCTATATCCTACATCTACAACAAAACCATTCATCGCTGACTTCACTTCTGTTCCCTGTCGTACATTAACCGTCACACCTCTGTGAAGTTGTGTCTGCCCGGTTCCATTGTTTACAGAATACCCATAATAGGTACTGATATAGGCATACCAGTTTAACTCAACCGGAGTTTTATATGTCTGTAAATTTCCTCTGTTGGAATAGACCTCTTCATAAATTTCCTGCTCATCCTCTTCCATTCTGGACAGAATAACACTTCTAAGCGGTTTTGCCTGAACAGAAACATTCAGTACATCTGCAGTTACTGTACGGGTAACTTCCACAGAGTTCTGATTGCCCTCTGCCAGAAAACATTCCCAGGTCTGATGACCATGTGCCTCAGCTACTGCGTGATTATCATAATAAACATCAAACTGGACACCATACTGGGCAAAGTTTCCAGTATCTTCTACGGTGTACTCAATCCCATTCATCACTACTTTCGTCCCCATTGGAAGAAATGGGTTTGCAGCATCAACCGCAAGCGTATGATTAGCCTGTGGCATTGCCCCTGAAGCAGTTGGTCCTCCACTCCACACGCCACAGCAGATAGGACAGTTACAGTATCCACTGGTCACAACATTTCCCAATGACTGCCCTACCTGTATTGTAGATGTTTCCTGCCGGGTTTCACTTTTTTCCTCTACGGTGATTCCGTACTGTAAAGAAAAAATTGTTTCCAGTTCTCCTTTTATCTCATCAAACTTAAAATCCCCATACCTGGCAGTCAGATAACTGATCAATGTATGGGGATCATGGCCGATTTCACCAATGTTATATCTGTATTCATCTTTTCCTGGATACCGGGCTTCCATCTGGTTTATTTTCTGTTGAAGACTGGCTTCCAACTGCGTATAATACAACTCTGCTTTTTCAATTTCGTCCGGATCCGCAATGTAACTGGAAGCGATTACCGTAGAAATTCCATTAGAAAACATAGCCGAACAGGAAGCAAATCCTGTCATTACGGAAAGAAGCAAAATCAATAACAACCCCATTGAGATCAGAGTAGTTACATTTCTTACAAATACTTCCTGTGCCTTTCTTGCAATTTTAGTAGCAAGATTTACTGACCGGATTGAGGTGTCTTTTGTTTCTTTTGCAATCTTCCCAGCCCGGTATGCCATCTGATACTCTCGCTTAATCCTCTGCTTCTGTATTAATTTTCTGATCAGCTTTTTCTGCATCTCTGGATGTTCTTCCAGATATTTCTGATATTGATACCTGGATGCACTCTTCCAGGCTCTTTGCTCTAAACGGTTTTCTTTATGTATCTGACTGCGGTTCTTCCGGATATTTCTACTGCTATGTTCCTGTAATATCCACTCACCTGAACGCACCAGCTTATGTGCTGCATCTACAGCACTGTTTTCCTCTTCGTCTTCGCCTGCTTTCTGATATACTGCATTTTTTAATGCTTTCTTTGGAACAGAAGACAAGGTTTTCTTTTTACCATCCGTTTTCCCTGTTTTTTTGTCGAAATATAAATGGTACTTTACCTTTGCTTTCTGTTCCTCATTTGTTTTCTTGGTATAAACAGAATCTTTCGGAATTTTGTTCTGCCTCTCAGCTTCCTGTTTTCTTGCAGCCTTATCCACTTCCTGATAAGTTTTTATTGTTTTTCGGCTATATTTCTGCTTTCCTTTTTTTCGGTTTGTAGAAACATCATTCTTCTCTGCCTGAAAATGTCCTCCATCTGTTTCAGCCGAAGTTTTCTTTTCTTTCTTCAGACTTCCATCTGTCTCCAGTTTTCCAAACTGCAGTCTCTGCTGTTTCTTTTTCTGTCGCTGATACTGGCTCCTGTGTTTTTCTTTGCGCTCACGTATTTCTACCGCTGAATCCACAGATACACCTGCAGGCTTGTCCCGATATCTGTACCGTCCCTGTGTTTTTCGTTTTCCCGGAGGACTGTTTGCAGCCTCTTCTTTTTTGGCAGGATTTCCCTCCTGAACTTTTTCGGAAAATTGTTTCTTTTCAGCTTTTTTATGAGAGTTTTTCTTCTTTTCAGAAGTAATAAATGCCTGTTCTACATCCTTCTGTTTATAAGGCAACTCCTGATCGTTGTTTGTAACTTTTCTGGTCTCCTTTGTTGCAAGATTTTCCTCAACCAGACCATTTCTGGTCATACGGCTGACTTTCTTCTCTTTCGCCGTATATTTTTGTTTTCCCAATGTACCTCACCTCTGCTTTTTTGTCCGTTAAGTCTGAATCTCATCCGGTTTAGTACTCATCAAAGCATAGGTTTTGGTATCCTGCGGATATCTGTCTGCAAAAGGTATGATTACATTTCCGTAAAAAAGCAGCCCTTCTCCTGCATTACTGTTATTTACAAAAGAAATCTGATGCTTGGAAATATTCAATTTCTCCGCAAGGATCTTCTGATCCCCGCTGTGCTGATTTAACATCAGGATAAAATCACTGTTTCCCACAATACTTTCTACTGCCAGAGAGCCAAGAAAATCTGTTACATTCTGACTGATTCCTGTAATGATTCCACCCCACTTACGAAATCTCTTCCACATTTCAATAGAATAATTAGCAGTCTGTGGCTGGTTCAGCAAAAGGTGAAATTCATCCACATAATAACGGGTTGATTTCCTGCGACTGCGGTTCTGTGATACTCTTGTCCAAACCATATGCTGGACAATCAACATCCCTGCTTTTCGTAGTGTGGTTCCAAGTTCCCGGATATCAAAGCATACCACTCTGTTCTGCGTATCGACATTACTTCGATGGTTAAATACATTCTGCGATCCTGTTACATACAACTGCAGACTGTTGGCAATGTTCTGTGCTGCTGGTTTATCTGGTGCATAAAAGTTCAGGCGTTCATAGAAATCCTGCAGAGTCGGCATATTTTCCGGTTTTGGATCATTGTAAAGATATTTTTTATAAATGTCTTTTACACACAGGTCAATCATGGAAACCTCATCACCATTTAATTCTGCATTTTGAGGTTTCTTCATAATGACCTCGCAGAAAGATGTGATAAACTCTGCTTTATCAGCAATAATGGTATCAATATCCTCCACATCGCCATTAATCCTGTATTTCTCCGGATGATAAATAACATCCAGGTTCACTTCCATAGGATTGATGTAATCATTACTTTTTGCACTGATTTTAATAACTTCACCATTTAAGGCATTTACCAGCGGAAAATATTCTCCCTCCGGGTCACAGATAATAATGTCATCGTCTGTAATCAGGAAAACATTGAGAATTTCTCTTTTCGTTGCAAAACTCTTACCGGAACCAGGAGTACCCAAAATCAGGCCGTTAGGTGTTTTCAATCGTTTCCGATCCACCATAATGAGATTGTTTGACAGTGCATTTAAGCCATAGTAAAGAGCTTCACCGCCTTGGAAAAGTTCCTGTGTGGTAAACGGAACAAAGATTGCTGTAGAAGTCGTAGTCATAATTCTCTGTATTCCAGTCTGGTTCATTCCCAGTGGTAGTGATGCCACAAGTCCCTGTTCCTGCTGATATTGAAGTCTCCGTATATTGCAATTATATTTCTGGGCGATTCCTGCAGTCTGATACACAATATTGTCCAGTTTTCTCTTATTGTCCGCTGTATTCAACAGCAAAAAAGTAAGTTCAAAAAGTTTCTCATTCCTGGACTGGATTTCATTGAGCAATCCCTCCACATCCTCTCCGTATGTAGAAATGTCCGTTGGAATAATATCCATATCATATCCACTTCTGACCGCTTTCTTCTGTTCTTCAATTTTCATTTTCTGAATATTTGACAGCGTACTTTTCAGGCTTTTAATAGCTGCCTTGGGATCAATTGGACGCAGGTGCATATTGATGATAAGATTCTCTTCCAGATCCAGCAGATCTGCCAGCAGTTTATCCGTAAGTTCTGGTGATGTAATCTGTAAATATGACACGCATCCAAAAGTCTGTCCCATCCGAAAATAGCTGTCATTGCGAAAATCAAATCCGGTAGGTGCAATAAAGTCTTTTGTCTGCAGACCTGTTTTTGCAACCATCCCATAATGGAAATGGAAAGATTCTTTTGTGTCCATATTCATCACATCATGCAGAATTTTCAGACGTTCTACCCCATTTAAAGGCTCTGCCATGGCTCCCATCACCTTAAAATTATTCAATACACTGGCTTCAATTCTCTCCAGCCTGGATTTTGCATTTCGCAGATTATCCGCCTTAATGGAAAATGTAATATATTTTGTTTTTACAAGCCCATTATTTCCTTTGGAAAGCTGCATTTTCAACATATCCGAATATTCTTTCCGAATATCATTGAAACAGTCATCCTGCTCTGGAATATCAATATTTTTTGCATACTCATCAAAATTCACCTGTTGATTAAGAAATGTAATTTGTACCTCAACAGAGCTGTCAAATGAATTCAGGAACTCACAATAGTTCTCAAAAATAGCCGCTTTATCATCATTCTGCGCTAACTGGTAATTTATATCGTAGAACTGCACCATCTTTGAATAATAGTTATCATCTGTCCTGCAGATACCATCCTTATATATTTTCTTATATGGAATCGTATCCTGCGCTGTAAAAGGCTTCCTCTTCTTCTGATTCTCCGCTTTTATCATCCGAAGTTCTTTCAGACGCTTTTTTTCTTCTTTCGTAAGTCCGGTTTTCTGTTTCTTATTTTTTTCGGTCTGCTTTTTTAAGGAAATGGAACGGATTTCTCGCTTCCCTGGCTTCTTTTGCCTTTTTCTCAAGCCATGCACCCTCTTTCTCTAATTTATCGTACTCTATAATCCGGTCATATAAGTTTTGGGAACGATAGACCCTGATTCCAGGTCTTAAAAATTTCTGCCGGATAATGTGAAGCAATATTTTCTCTGCTGGAAATCCATCCTTTTCATACATTGCAAAAAAGAAAAATGGCAGCATCACTATGATCATAAGCGTTGCTGCCACATCTGTTCCCAGTCCTGCTTTTGTCAGCAAATAGACCGGAACACCACAAATTCCTGCCAGAGAAAAACATATAATTTGTCTTTTAGTTAAATTCAGTGCTAATTTTGTCTTTATTTTTGAAAAATCTTTCGGCACTGGAACATATGCCATATTCTTGTTTCCTCCTAATGTGCATTGAAGATTGATTTTGCCAGGGAACTGGTCTTAAACAGGCTGAAACATAAAATAACTGTATATGCTGCAACTGACCAGATAGCTGTATGAAGATTATCTGCAACTGTAATAGCATTTACCAGAACTGCATAAATCGCAACACATACCATCATAAAAAATCCCTGGAATCCCAACGCTAATAATGCCTTCACGTAATTATTTCCAATACTTCCCCATTCCCTGTTCGTAAATGTTGAAAACGGAATAGGTGCCACAGAGACATAAAGATATATTTCTATCATTCGTCCATATAAAATGACGGTAATCAGGACTGATATGATTTTTAGACATAAACTGACCAGCATCGTTTCCAGACCAAGCCCCAGTAATTCTCCGATTCCCATATCTTCAATCTGCGTTTCAAGAAGCGTTTTCAATGCTTCTGTAACATCAATAGATGCGGAACCGGTTATCATACCGCCAGCATTGGATACCACATGATTCGCTACATCAAAAATTGCCATCGCAATATCAAAAGTATGAGTAACCAGATATACCGCTACCCACATCTTAAAAATGTATTTGAAAAACATAAACGTATCCGTATCGTGCATATTGTTTTTTTCCATAATCATGGAAATCAGCTCATAACACAGTACAAATGTAATAATCATCCCCGCAATGGGGACAATGACATTATCCGACAGATTTTTTATCATGGAAAAAATGCCACTGTTCCAATTTTGGGGTGTTTTCCCAACCTCTGTAGCAATCGTTTCTACTTTGGTATTTACATCGGTGAACATGGTATCCAGGTTTGATGTGATCCAGCCTGTTAGCAGATCCTTTATGAACTCTGTTATTTTTTCGGTTATTCCACCCATTTATTTATCCAAACAAAGTTGCAAGCTGTGGAATCAGGTTTATTCCAATCAGTACGATGCCACCGCCCGCCATCAACTGTTTTATTCCTTGTGACTTTGCACCCGGATTGTCCGTTCCATATCCTTCCAGCAGATTGATCACTCCCCAGGCTGCAAGTCCGGCTCCGATCGCACAAACCAATGTTTTTAAGGTCGTAATTGCCGTTGTAAAAAATGCCATAAGTGTACCTTTGGAAAACTTACATTTTCCAGTCCTTTCTTAGATTTTTTCCAGAAAGGGAAGAAAACACTATATAAACCCTGCCTTTTGTGCTACACTAAACATAGGATTTTCTACTTGGAAAATTCCTCACACGTACAGTCGGTATATTCATTTTCGTCGATGGATACCGACTGTTCCTTTTTTCCAAATTATTCATGATTTCCTCCCATGATCCACTTCCCGACAATTTGTCGAGAAGTTACATCTGATACAGTTCCACTTCATCCTCTGGTTTCAGTATCAGATTAGTACTCAGATATTTTTCAATATCAAAGGTATTCTTTTTGTCATAATCGGACAGATATTTGTAATTTTTATGTTTGCAAATATCGTATTTATTTGAGAAAAATGGTCTGACACCTCTCACCTGCAGAATACATTTTCCTCCGTCCATGACTGCTATTTCATCCTGGCTCATCAACTCCTTTCCTGTTTTCTGGTAGTTCATTCCATAAGACCGCTGACTGCCTCTCGTATCCGATGTGTTATAAAGATCTATGGTTTCTTTTCCCAGGATCTCCGCTATTTCCTTTAATGTCGTTTTTTCCTTTCCACCCAGGAATAAGGTCGTATCACAGTTTCCTTCGATGGTATCGGCATTATCCTTATAAATTGCCTTAAGCTGAGACTTTGACTGCAAAATAATAGAAGCTGAGATTTCCCGGCTTCTAATCGTAGCAATCAGTTTTTCAAATTTTGGAATTTGTCCGATGTTCGCAAACTCGTCCAGGAGACACCTCACATGAATTGGAAGTCTACCTCCATATACATCATCAGCTCTGTCACAGAGCAGATTAAAAAGCTGTGTGTACATAATAGAAACAATAAAATTAAAGGTATCATCGGTATCTGAAATAATAACAAACAATGCTGTTTTCCTGTCACCGACCAAATCCAGTTCCAGTTCGTCATAACTCATAAGCTCCCGCAGTTCCGCAATATCAAAGGGTGCGAGTCTTGCACCACAACTGATCAGAATAGATTTTGCTGTCTTACCAGAGACAAATTGTCAAGGACTTTTTCATCAAATTCAAAAAGAAGTCACATTTTGCGGACTTCCTCACGAAGCATACGCTTGATTTTGTCCTCCATCGTCTCCTTGGCGGTCTCGCTGAAATGGACACGGACGATATAGGTGGTCTTGCCAATCTGCTTTCTGACAGTCGGGCAAGTGGCGGTGTTGGTTGCGGTATTGTT
>ENA-OQHR01001340-OQHR01001340.1-human-gut-metagenome-genome-assembly--contig:-NODE-1340-length-12387-cov-2.769050_pt1 | contig 12387 bp, 8 predicted proteins | sample MGYA00242566_ERZ504725 | MGnify/ENA primary metagenome ERZ504725 (study PRJEB26092, sample SAMD00036217) | human gut metagenome | host: Homo sapiens | study: EMG produced TPA metagenomics assembly of... | reverse complement strand
GGAACAAGCGGTTCAGGCAAATCAACATTTATTAAATTACTTTTGAAGGAATTAGAACCGACAGAAGGAAAAATTATCGTAAACGATACTGAATTAAGAAAACTAAGATCAGGAAAGACTGCAAAATACAGAAGAAAAGTAGGAGTTGTATTTCAGGATTTCCGTCTTTTGAAAGATAGAAATGTATATGAAAATATCGCATTTGCACAGAGAGTAATAGGTGTGTCCACAAGAGAAATAAAGAAAAATGTTCCTAGAATGTTATCTTTAGTTGGGCTTTCTGAAAAATATAAGTCATTTCCAAATGAGTTATCAGGTGGTGAGCAGCAGAGAGTTGCACTTGCAAGAGCGTTGGTAAATAAGCCGGCATTGTTGTTGGCAGACGAGCCAACCGGAAACCTGGATCCGGGAAATTCATGGGAAATCATGAAATTGTTGGATGAGATTAACAAACAGGGAACGACGGTAGTTGTAGTTACGCATAATATGGAAATAGTTGAGCGAATGCAAAAAAGAGTAATTACAATGAAAAAAGGAATAAAGGTAAGCGACAGTAAGGTGGATTAAAGATGAAAATTAGAACAGCATTATATTGCCTTAAGCAAGGGCTTGTAAATATAAAGAGAAACAAATTATTTTCACTTGCTTCGATTAGTACAATAGCTGCCTGTGTATTTCTGATTGGTATGTTTTATACAATTGTAGTAAATTTCCAGTACATTGTAAAATCAGCAGAAGACCAGGTAGGAATTACTATATTTTTTAACGAAGGAATAGATCAGGCAGGAATTGATGCCATAGGGGCGCAGATAGCTGCAAATGATAAAGTGGCAAATTACACATTTACTTCAGCAGAAGAAGCGTGGGATATTTTTAAAGTAGAATATTTTAAACAGAATGAAGATTTAGCAGAAGGATTTAAGGATGACAATCCGTTGGCAAATTCAGCATCTTATACAGTATATTTGAAAAATATAGAAGACCAGAAAAGTTTTTCAGATGAGATGTCTCAGGTAGAGGGTGTAAGAACAGTAAATTATTCAGAAGGAACAGTAAGCGCAATGACAAGCTTTGGAAGGCTTGTTGGATATGCATCTGTAGCCATAATTGTTGTATTGCTTGCTGTAGGTATTTTCCTTATTAGTAATACGGTAATGATTGGTATTTCTGTTCGTAAGAAAGAAATAAAAGTAATGAAGTTAATTGGTGCTTCAAATATTTTTGTAAGAGCACCATTTATCATAGAAGGTATAGTTATAGGTTTAGTAGGAGCAACAATTCCATTAGTACTTATTAAAGTGTTATATGAAAAGGTTGTCGAATTCGTAATGCAGCAGTTTAGCGCATTATCTTCTATAATTGTATTTTTACCACAGAGCACAATTTTTGCAGTATTGGTTCCTATGGGATTAGGAATCGGTGCAGGAATTGGATTTGTAGGAAGTATTTTATCAATTAGAAAGCACTTAAAGGTTTAAGGAGGAGGAAACAAAATGAACAAAGTTCATTTTCTATAAATGTTTCCGACGAATAGCCGCCGACCGAAGGGAGGGGGCAACACATATATGAGGAGAATGTTCATGAAAAAAAGAAACAAGATATTGTGTGGATTTCTTGTCCTTAGCTTAATAATAGGAACGGCAGTGCCGTCTAGAGCTACAATTAAGGACGAAAAAGATAAATTAAATAATTTGCAGAATGAGCAGGAAGATGTTCAACAGCAGATTAATGGTTTGGAAAAATCAAAGGCTGACGCAAAAACATTTATTAATACAGTGGATTCTCAGGTTTCAGCTATTTCAAAACAAATGTATGACAACGAGAATGAACTTGATAAAACTGAAAAGAAAATAAAGAAAAATGAGAAAAAATTAGAGAATGCTCAGACAAGCATAGAGAATCAGTATGCTGCGATGAAACTTAGAATACAGTTTATGTATGAAAATGGCGATACACAGATGTTGGATTTGATTTTGTCATCAAAGAGTGTTGGCGATTTTCTTAATAAGGCAGAATACATATCAGAAATTTCATCATATGACAGAAAAATGTTAAATAAAATGAAAGAGACAAAGCAGGAAATTGCTGATACTCAAGTTGCGTTAGAAGACAGTAAAACTAATTTAGAGAATTTGCAAACAAAGCTTTCAAAACAAAAGAGCGATTTGCAGATATTGTCTGATGCAAAAGAAAAAGAAATGGAAGAATATAATAACCTGATTGCTGCAGGAAAGAAAAGCAAAGATAATATAGATGATGAAATCAGCAATCAGAAACAGGTTATTCAGGAAATGGAAAGCATTGAAAAGGCAAGAGAAGAGGCAGCAAGAAAAGCAGCACTTGCAGCTCAGAATGCTAATAAAAGTACAGGACAGAGTTCTGCTTCAACAGGAGTAACTCAGACAAAACCAAATACTGACAGCAATGCAGGAAGTACACAAAATACCGTAAATTCTGCAACAGGATATATTTGGCCTTTGCCTGGATATAGCACAGTATCATCTGATTTTGGATACCGTTCAGATCCATTTACAGGCAAACAGTCATATCATTCAGGTATAGACATACCGGCTCCGGCAGGAACAAGAATTGTGGCAGCCGCATCAGGACAGGTTGCGTGGGCAAACTATAGTACAACAGCAGGAAACTGGATTGGAATAGATCACGGCAATGGTGTATATACTGTATATATGCATTGTTCTGCATTAATTGTATCAGCAGGACAAAATGTAAGTGCGGGAGACGTTATAGGGCTTGTAGGAACAACAGGTTCGTCAACAGGAAATCATTTGCATTTTAGTGTACGATTAAATGGGGCATATGTAAGTCCTTGGAATTACGTGAGCAAATAAAGAAAACGAAGGCACACTACTAAGATAAAATAGTGGGTGCCTTTGTTCTGTTATATACGGCAAAAATATAAATAACTATTATAAGGAGACATATAAATTATGAAAAAAAAGAAAGCTGCTAAAATAATAGGCGTAATTTTGGTTGTTGTGTTTGTATTTGGAGGTGGATTTGCAGCAGGTACAATTTCAACAATAATTAAGACAAATAGCTCAGATAACATTGCATCACAAGTACAGACAAAGATGAATTATCTAAATAAATTGATTGATGATTATTATTTGGATTACAATGACAATAAGGATGATGAAAAAATAAAAGACAGTATTTATAAAGGCCTTTTAAATGGATTAGATGATCCATATTCTGTGTATTATACAAAAGAAGAATATCAGTCATTGCTTGAAAGTACTAGCGGAAGCTACTGTGGAATAGGTGTTGTTGTTAGCCAGAATAATGATACGGGAGTAATTACTGCAGTTAGAGTATTTGACGGAGCACCTGGAGATAAAGCGGGTGTTAAAGCTAAGGATATTATATATAAAGTAGAAGATGAAGAAGTAACCGGTGAAGATTTAAGCTCCGTTGTTGCAAAGATGAAAGGAGATAAAGGAACTAAGGTTAAAGTCACAGTATATCGTCCATCTACATCAAAGTATATTGATATGGAAATTGAAAGAGATGAAGTTAATGTTCCTACAATAGAAACAAAAATGCTTGATAATAATATAGGATACATGCAGATAACAGAATTTGATGAGGTTACATACAATCAGTTTAAAGAGGGCTTGGAAAGTTTAAAGAAGCAGGGAATGAAGTCTATTATTTTTGATGTTAGAGATAATCCGGGTGGAATGTATAAAACTGTAGTAAATATGTTAGATGATATTTTGCCTGAGGGAGTTTTGGTGTACACTGAGGATAAAGATGGCAATAAAGAGGAACAAAAATCTGATGCAAATTGCCTTGATATGCCTATGGTTGTTTTACAGAATGAAAACAGTGCCAGTGCAGCAGAGATTTTTGCAGGGGCAATTAAAGATTTTAAGGCAGGTACAATAATAGGATATACATCATTTGGAAAAGGAATTGTACAGACAATAATGCCATTATCTGACGGTTCGGCAATAAAACTTACGATACAGAGATATTTTACACCAAGTGGAGTTAATATTCAGGGAACAGGCATTGAACCGGATATTAAAGTAGAAGAAAATTCTGAGACAGAAAGAGATGACCAGTTACAAAAAGCAATAGATACATTGTCAGAAGAATAAAAAATTGTTAAAAGCGTACAGAACAAAAGTTCGATTTTGTTCTGTACTTTTTTTTGCCTGAATGATATACTAATCAGGTAGCAATACTAAGAAGATATCGAATAGAGTAAAAGTTTTATAATGAAATAATATGATGCTAGGGCGAAAGCCCCTATTTGTGAGCAAATAATGCTATTTATCAACTCTTTATAAAATTCGTTTGCAGGGCGACCCCTATTTGTGGGCAAACTCATGTGGACTTAGACCTTTTGACTCTGGCATCACATAAAATAAGGGGATAAATATAACAGAGGTATTTTATGGATCATTTTGAATTAGTATCAGAATTTAAGCCGACAGGGGATCAGCCCCAGGCAATAGAAGAATTAGTTGAAGGATTTAAAAAAGGTAATCAGTGTGAAACCTTATTAGGTGTAACAGGTTCAGGTAAGACATTTACAATGGCGAATGTTATACAACAACTTAATAAACCAACGCTGATTATTGCTCATAACAAGACTTTGGCAGCTCAGTTATATGGTGAATTTAAAGAATTTTTTCCAAATAACGCAGTGGAATATTTTGTCTCCTATTATGATTATTATCAGCCGGAGGCGTATGTGCCAAGTACAGATACTTATATAGAAAAAGATTCGGCAATAAATGATGAAATAGATAAATTAAGACATTCGGCAACAATGGCTTTGATGGAAAGAAAAGACGTTATTATTATTTCGTCAGTTTCCTGTATTTATGGCTTAGGAGATCCGATTGATTATAAGAATATGGTTGTTTCCCTAAGACCGGGAATGATTAAGGATAGAGATGAAGTAATAAGAAAATTAATAGAGATACAATATGATCGCAACGATATGGATTTTAAGCGTGGTACTTTTCGCGTAAGAGGAGATGTTGTTGAGGTATTTCCGTCTTCATATGGCGACACGGCAGTCCGTATAGAATTTTTTGGAGATGAGGTGGACAGGATAACGGAAATTGATACATTAACAGGTGAAGTTAAGAACAGACTGGAACATGTGGCAATTTTCCCTAATTCTCATTATGTTATTCCACCTGAAAAGATGGAAGGTGCGATTGCGGCAATTGAGAAGGAACTGGCACAACAGGTAGCTTATTTTAAGAGTGAGGATAAGCTGATTGAAGCACAAAGAATCGCCGAGCGTACTAATTTTGATATGGAAATGCTTAGGGAAACCGGAATTTGCTCAGGCATAGAGAATTATTCAAGACATATGGCAGGATTAGAGCCGGGTGCGACACCTCATACATTAATGGAATATTTTGGAGATGATTTTCTAATAATAGTAGACGAATCGCATATTACAGTTCCACAGATTAGAGGAATGTATGCAGGCGATCAGTCAAGAAAGACAACACTGGTGGATTATGGATTCAGACTTCCATCAGCAAAAGACAACAGACCACTTAATTTTGATGAATTTGAAAGCATGATTGATCAGATTATGTTTGTTTCGGCAACACCGGGAGAATACGAGAGTCAGCATGAGTTATTAAGAGCACAACAGGTTATCAGACCTACAGGTCTTTTGGATCCTGAGGTTGAAGTGAGACCGGTTGCAGGGCAGATAGATGATTTAATTTCTGAAATTAATAAAGAAGTAGAAAAGAAGAATAAAATATTAGTTACTACTTTGACTAAGAGGATGGCAGAGGATTTGACTGACTATATGAAGGAAGTTGGAATCAGGGTTAAATACCTTCATTCGGACATAGATACATTGGAGCGAGCAGAAATTATAAGAAATATGAGACTTGACCAATTTGATGTACTTGTAGGAATTAACCTTTTAAGGGAAGGTCTTGATATTCCGGAAATTGCATTGGTAGCAATATTAGATGCAGATAAGGAAGGCTTTTTAAGATCGGAGACATCGCTTATCCAGACGATAGGACGTGCCGCAAGAAATGCTGAGGGTCATGTAATCATGTATGCGGACAAGATTACTGATTCAATGAGAGTTGCCATAGATGAGACAAATCGTCGTAGAGATATACAGATGAAGTACAATAAGGAGCATGGAATTACGCCAAAAACTATTATTAAAGCAGTGCGTGACCTTATTAGTATTTCAAAAGAAGTGGACAAGAAGATTAATGATATTGAGAAAGATCCGGAATCAATGGATCCAAAGGAAATTCGCAAATTGATAGATAAGCTGACAAAGAAAATGCAGAAGGCAGCAGCTGATTTTGATTTTGAGTCAGCAATAGAATTTAGAGATAAGATAGCAGATTTGCGAAAATATTTGAATTAAACAGATTTGAATATAGGCATAGTGTAAGAGGTTTGAGAGAAAATATAATTATAATAATTGTAGTGAATTTACAGCTTGTTATTTTTAATTAATATTCAGAACACCCTGCATGTAGAGAGGACAGACAATTGGATAATAAAAAATATATAAAAATCAGAGGTGCAGCAGAGCACAATTTAAAAAATATAGATATAGATATTCCAAGAGATGAATTTGTCGTATTGACAGGTCTTAGTGGCTCAGGTAAATCGTCTCTTGCATTTGATACAATTTATGCTGAGGGGCAGAGAAGATATATGGAATCATTATCTTCTTATGCAAGACAATTCCTAGGACAGATGGAAAAACCACAGGTAGAAAGTTTAGAAGGACTTCCTCCGGCAATTTCAATAGACCAGAAGTCAACAAATAGAAATCCACGTTCTACAGTTGGAACTGTTACGGAAATATATGACTATTTAAGACTTTTATTTGCGAGAGCAGGTATTCCGCATTGCCCGAAATGTGGCCGCGAAATAAAAAAACAGACTGTTGATGAAATGGTGGATAAGATAATGGCACTTCCTGAAAGAACAAAGATTCAGGTTCTTGCACCAGTTGTTAGAGGAAGAAAAGGACGCCATGAAAAAGTGCTTGAAGGAGCGAAAAGAAGTGGATATGTACGTGTTCGTGTAGATGGAAATATGTACGAACTAACAGAAGACATAACATTAGATAAGAATATAAAGCATAATATTGAAATAGTTGTAGATAGACTTGCAATTAGAGAAGGAATGGAAAAGAGACTTAATGACTCTATTGATAATGCGCTTAAATTAGCAGATGGTTTAATGATTATCGATGTAATTGATGGAGAACCAATGACATTTAGTCAGCATTTTTCATGCCCGGATTGTGGAATTAGTATTGATGAAATTCAGCCGAGAAGTTTTTCATTTAATAATCCGTTTGGTGCGTGTCCTGATTGTTATGGATTAGGATATAAGATGGAGTTTGATGAGGATTTAATGATTCCTGACAAAAGTTTAAGTATTAATCAGGGAGCGATAGTTGTTCTTGGGTGGCAGAGTGCAAATGATGGTAAGAGCTTTGCAAATGCCATTCTTAAGGCTTTAGGTAAAAAATATAATTTTGATTTAGATACACCGTTTGAAGACTATCCACAGGAAATTCATGATATTTTGATACATGGAACAAATGGAGTTTCCGTGCCTGTTCATTATAGAGGACAGCGTGGAGAAGGTGTTTATGATATTGCATTTGAGGGACTTATAAGAAATGTTGAAAGACGATATAGAGAAACAAGTGCAGAATCAACAAAGGCAGAATATGAGACATACATGAGAATTACACCGTGTAAGAATTGTGGCGGACAAAGATTAAAAAAAGAATCGCTTGCTGTAACAATTGCAGATAAGAATATTTATGAGATGACAGAAATGCCTGTTAGGGATTTAAGAGAGTTTTTGGAAAATGTTGAATTGTCAGAAATGCAACATAAAATCGGCGATGAAATTCTTAAAGAAATAAAGGGAAGACTCAAGTTTTTGGTTGATGTAGGATTGGACTATTTAAGTCTTTCAAGAGCAACGGGAACATTATCCGGTGGAGAAGCTCAGAGAATACGTCTTGCAACCCAGATAGGGTCAGGGCTTGTTGGAGTCGCTTATATATTAGACGAACCAAGTATCGGTCTTCATCAGAATGACAATGATAAGTTACTTGCAACACTTAAACATTTGCGTGATTTGGGTAATTCATTGATAGTAGTTGAGCATGACGAAGATACAATGAGAGCAGCAGATTTCATAGTAGATATAGGTCCGGGAGCAGGAGCTCACGGAGGTGAAGTTATAGCTACCGGAACGGCTGAAGATATTATGAAGAATCCAAACTCAATTACAGGAAAATACTTAAGTGGTGAAATAAAGATTCCTGTTCCAAAAACAAGAAGAAAACCGACAGGTTGGCTAAAAATCGTTGGAGCAAAGGAAAATAATTTAAAAAATATAAATGTAAAAATTCCTACAGGAGTGCTTACATGTGTAACAGGTGTTTCAGGTTCAGGTAAGAGTTCACTTGTAAATGAAATTTTATATAAATCTCTTGCAAAACAGTTAAACAGAGCAAGATATATTCCCGGAAAGCATAAGACAATAGAGGGAGTAGAGCAGTTAGATAAAATTATTGATATTGATCAGTCTCCAATAGGAAGAACTCCACGTTCTAATCCGGCAACTTATACAGGGGTATTTGACACTATTAGAGATTTATTTGCAAATACAATGGATGCTAAGGAGCGAGGTTACAAGAAAGGTCGTTTTAGTTTTAATGTTAAAGGCGGCCGTTGTGAAGCTTGTTCAGGTGATGGTATTTTAAAGGTAGAAATGCATTTCCTTCCAGATGTTTATGTGCCATGTGAAGTATGTGGTGGAAAGAGATATAATCGTGAAACATTAGAGGTTAAGTATAAAGGAAAGAGCATATACGATGTACTTGATATGACAGTTGAGGAGGCATTGGACTTTTTCAAAAATGTACCAAAAATTCATAACAAGATACAGACTTTATACGATGTTGGATTGTCATACATTAAATTAGGACAGCCATCAACTACATTATCCGGTGGAGAAGCTCAGAGAATTAAACTTGCTACAGAATTAAGTAAAAGAAGTACGGGAAGAACAATTTATGTACTTGATGAACCTACAACAGGACTTCATTTTGCAGACGTGCATAAATTAACAGAGATTCTCCGCAGACTTTCCGGGGATGGAAATACAGTAATTGTAATCGAACATAATCTGGATGTGATTAAGACGGCAGACTATATTATTGACATTGGACCAGAAGGAGGAGACCGCGGAGGAACTGTTGTGGCAAGTGGTACTCCGGAAGAGGTCGCAAAGAATCCAGATTCTTATACAGGGAAATATATTGCGTCTATATTGGAGAAATAAAGACGAAAAAAAGTCGAAAAAAGTCGTAAAATATATGCAAAAAATGCCTTTCTATTTTAAGCGAAGTCTATTATACTAAAGTATGCGGATGATAAAACATTACTGTTTTGGTTACATAATATTGACAACAGTAAATAGTGAAAAAAACAGTAACGATAAACCCCTTCAAGGGACAAAAGACACTTGATTGAGGAAAGAGAATGCTAGAATCAGTAACAGACAAAGTTGTTTATTTGCAGTAGAGTGCTGAGAACAGCAAAAGAGCGTTTTAGAAGGGAGATATAAAAATTATGATGTCAGTAGATCTTGGAATAGATTTGGGGACAGCCAGTGTACTGGTATATGTGAAAGGAAAAGGGGTTGTTCTGAAAGAACCATCAGTTGTCGCATTTGATCGTGATACGAATGTGATCAAGGCAATTGGTGAAGAAGCGCGTTTGATGCTTGGAAGAACACCGGGGAATATTATTGCGGTAAGACCACTCAGACAAGGAGTAATCTCTGATTATACCGTGACGGAGAAGATGATTAAGTATTTTGTTCAGAAAGCTCTGGGAAAACGTACATTTAAGAAGCCGAGAATCAGTATCTGTGTACCAAGTGGTGTTACAGAAGTAGAAAAAAAAGCAGTGGAAGAGGCTACCTTTGCAGCCGGAGCAAGAGAAGTTCATCTGATTGAAGAACCTGTGGCAGCAGCAATAGGAGCAGGGATAGATATTTCAAAGCCTTGTGGAAATATGATTGTTGATATCGGTGGCGGTACAGCAGATATTGCAGTTATTTCGTTGGGTGGAACAGTTGTGAATACATCAATTAAGATAGCGGGTGATGATTTCGATGAAGCACTTGTTAGATATATGAGAAAGAAGCACAACCTTCTTATCGGTGAAAGAACAGCCGAAGATATTAAGATAAAGATAGGATCAGCGTATCCAAGACCAGAAGTAGTTACAATGAATGTAAGAGGACGTAATCTTGTTACAGGTCTTCCAAAGACAGTTGAAGTTACATCTGAAGAGACAGAAGAAGCATTAAGAGAAGCTACTTCACAGATTGTTGAAGCTGTACACAGCGTATTAGAAAAGACACCTCCAGAACTTGCATCTGATATTGCAGACAGAGGTATTGTTCTTACAGGAGGCGGAAGTCTTCTTTCAGGTCTTGAAGATCTTATAGAGTCTAAAACAGGAATTAACACAATGACAGCAGAAGACCCTATGACAGCAGTTGCTATAGGAACTGGTAAGTTTATTGAATTCCTTTCAGGATACAGAGAAGAATAGATTTAAGAAAAGGGGTCAGGTATGGTAAGAGGTTTATATACTGCTTATACTGGATTGGTGAATCAGCAGAAGAGACTGGACATTGTATCTAATAATCTGGCAAATTCTACAACAACAGGTTACAAGAAAGAGGGCATGACTACCCAGAGCTTTGATTCAGTATATGGGATTAAGGTTAAAGATGAGACAGTTGGTTATATGAATCAGAATATAGGCAAGATGAGTCTTGGAGTAAAGATAGGAGAAACTTACAGAAGCTGGGATCAGGGTTCTTTAAAGAATACTGAGAGTTCTTATGATTTTGCACTTGCAGGCGATGGCTTTTTCTCTATATCATTCACTAACAAAGCAGGTGAGACATCAACACTTTATACCAGGGATGGATCGTTCCAGATGAACAGCGAAGGCTATCTGGTTACCAAGGATGGTGATTATGTGCTTGGAGAGAGTGGAGATCCAATCGTTCTTCCAACAGACATATCCAAGCTTACAGTTGATTCTACAGGAAGAATATATGCAGACGGACAGTATGTAGATACATTTGGAATTGTAGATTTTGAAGATTATGATTACATAGAAGCATATGGAGAAAATCTTTACAGAGCTGTAGACGGTGCAACATTTAAAGATTCAACAGCAAGTGTTAATCAGGGGTATCTTGAAACATCTAATATTAATGTTGTATCAGAAATGGTCGATATGATTAACATAGCAAGAGAATTTGAAAGTAATCAGAAGATTGTTAATTCGATTGATGAAATGCTTGGCAAGATGGTAAGTATTTCCGAATTGTAATCACATAGGAGGATAAGATTATGATGAGATCATTATGGACTGCTGCATCAGGAATGATGGCACAGCAGACAAGTGTAGATACAATATCTAATAATCTGGCTAATGTTAATACGGTCGGTTATAAGTCAGAATCAACAGAATTTAAATCATTATTATATCAGAATCTCCAGTCGAGAACAACATCTGCGAATGGAGAATATAAGCCGGTAGCTGCACAGGTAGGACTTGGTGCAAGAGTTGCGTCAGTTACATCACATTTTACACAGGGTGCTATGAATGCAAGTGACAGCTCAACTGATTTTGCGATTAGTGGTGACGGATTATTTGCTGTACAGAATGAAGAAGGTGAGACAGTATATACACGTAATGGTAATTTCTACTTCTCAACAGCAACAGAAGGAATGATGTTATGTACAGCAGATGGTTATCCTGTACTTAGCACAGATGGACAGCCAATCGTATTATCATCAGATTACAATGCGGCTAATATTAAGGTATCATCAGAGGGTGACCTTATGTATCCAGGTGAAGATGGTAATCTTGCTAATATAGGTGTTAAGATAGGACTTTTCCAGTTCGCTAATCCATCAGGTCTTGATAAGCTTGGTGGTAACTATCTTGCAGAGACTGAAGCATCAGGAGTTCCAATGAATGAGGAGACTGACGGAGTTGCTAAGAAGAGTCAGTTAAAGCAGAATTATCTTGAAGCGTCAAATGTACAGGTGGCAACAGAGATGGTTAACCTTATTACAGCACAGAGAGCATATGAGTTATGTTCTAAGGCAATCACAACATCAGATACAATGATGGAACAGGCTAACTCATTAAAGAGATAAATAAAATAGATATGATTTGCAGTAATGACAAGGGAGAATAGGTATGGATTATTCAACATCAATAAGTACAAGTTATGCAGATACATATGATAAAACTTCATCACAGCTTA
>ENA-OQHR01001332-OQHR01001332.1-human-gut-metagenome-genome-assembly--contig:-NODE-1332-length-12489-cov-4.925073_pt1 | contig 12489 bp, 9 predicted proteins | sample MGYA00242566_ERZ504725 | MGnify/ENA primary metagenome ERZ504725 (study PRJEB26092, sample SAMD00036217) | human gut metagenome | host: Homo sapiens | study: EMG produced TPA metagenomics assembly of... | reverse complement strand
TGCGGCATGATCGAGGAGCCGGTGGAGTAGGCGTCATCAAGACGCACGAACGCGAATTCCTGGGTGTTCCAGATGATGATCTCCTCGCTCAGACGCGAGATGTCGACGCCGGCCATGGCGGCGACGAACGCGAATTCGGCCACCAGGTCGCGCGAGGCGGTGCCGTCGATGGAGTTCTCGGTGACCTTGCCGAAACCGAGTTCTCGGGCGACCGCGACCGGCTCCAGTCCGAGCGTGTTGCCGGCGAGCGCCCCGGAGCCGTACGGGCTGGCGTCGATGCGCTTGTCCCAGTCCACGAGTCGCTGCACGTCACGCAGCAGCGGCCACACGTGTGCCATGAGCTGATGCGCGAGCAGCACGGGCTGGGCGTGCTGCATGTGGGTGCGGCCCGGCATGACGGTGCCGCCGGCCTTGACCGACTGGTCGATCAGCGCGGATGCGAGGGAAAGCAGCTGACCTGCGATGACGCGGGAGTGGCGGCGCAGCCACATGCGGATCAGGCAGGCGATCTGATCGTTGCGGGAACGGCCGGCGCGCAGTTTGCCGCCGAGCTCGTCGCCTGCGATCTCCAGCAGGCCGCGCTCCAGCGCGGTGGCCTCGTCCTCGTCGTCTTCGATGGGCGCAAACGCACCGGAGTCGACGCGGCGCTGCAGCTCGTCAAGCGAGGCTTCCATGCGGCTGAGCTCATCGGCGGTCAGCAGGCCTGCGCGGCCGAGGGCGCGCGCGTGGGCGCGGGAACCGGCGATGTCGTCATCGGCGAGTCGCCAGTCGAACTGCGTGGATTTCGACAGACGGGCCAGCTCGGGCGACGGTCCGGAAGTGAAGCGGCCGCCCCACAGGGCGAGGTATTCGGTGTTTTCAGCCATGCGATACTCCTTGGAGAATGGGCATATTCGTGCGGTTTCGACTGTCTGCCAGACTATCAGCGTTGTGATACATTCCCGTGGCGGCTCTCCGGTCGAGCGGCCAGATATACACAAGCGCCAGCAGGAATGGCACCGTACAGCGTTACAAAACCGTCAGAGGGCGAATCGCCAGTGCGAGACCTCCTCGTCGATGTCGAACCCGCCTTCGAGCACGAACTGTTTCAACAGTTTCGATGCCTGTACTTTCACTTTGAAATTCGGCAGCGTCACATTCATGCATCGCTCGAAGAACGATTTCGCCCGTGGCACGTCGATGGTGTCACGCAGGGCGTCGAATCGGCCGAATGCGTTCAGACTTTTCTCATTGATATATCTGACGGTGAGTTCTTCAAGCAACGACCTGTCAACGCCGAGATGATCCACGAGCTTGTCGATCTGCTCATCTTTCTCTCGTTTGGCATAGCGCGTGATGTAGTCCCGCAGCGTCATGCCTTCCTCGACTTCCACATCGCCACGCTCCACATCATGCAGGAACAGCTCAGCAAGTCGTTGTTCGTCCCTCGAAAGCGCAGCGAAGGATCGGTGCAGCTGTGCGGATATCTCCGCCAACTCCGGACTGTCCTCCTTGAGTGCCTTGAGCCATTTGACGAAGTTGGCATTCATGTAGTCGGTGTCGATCAGTCCGGTGTCGATTTCGGTGAGATACCCTTCCAGCTCATAAGGCGCTTCGGGTTCACGTCTCCCGTCATCGTCCGGTTCTCCGGTGCAGCTGTCATCATCGAACAGCTCCTTATACCGCTGGGCGAGAATCAGATATGTGCGTTCGTCAATTTGGGGACGCACGATATCAGGTTCGCCGTTCCCGCCATCGTTCTCATCCGCATCGTCGGCATCCGTGCCATCGACCTTGTATTCCGTGGTGTTCCAGTCGAAACCCTGCACTTTCGCCGCTTCAAGGTAACGATTCAGCTCTACGAACTCCTTGGCGAACTTGCGTCTGGCCTCCACCGATTCCGGCAGCTGCATGAGGTCCGATTCCCCGTTATCCGTGAACACGTCGAGAATCTCCAAGTACCGTGTATCCATGGATTTCACGTTCGCGGGCAGTTTCTGCACGAACAAATCAAGCGGCCTGTCGCCGGAGTACAGTTTCACCGCCGCTTCGATGAAGCCGTACATGGTGTGCGGTTTGCGGTAGTAGCGGATGACTCCGAACGGCTTGTCCGGCCCGAACAGGCGGTTCGTGCGGCTGAATGCCTGGATGATGCTTTCGTAGTCGATGATCTTGTCGAGATACAGCGTATTCACCCATTTTGAGTCAAATCCGGTGAGCATCTGGTCCACGACAATGAGCAAATCGAGCTGCTGACTGCGGTTTGTTGCTATGCCGCCGTACGGACTCTTATGAGATAGTCGCGACGAAATATCTTTCTTCATCGCCGGCCATGTGGGGATGATGAACTCTTTGCCGAACGCCTCGTTGTAATCGGTGATGATTTCAGTCAGCGCATCTTCTTTGTCCGTTGCTCCTTCGTTGTTGTCGATGTTGGGATCGAACAACGCCGTTACATGCAACTTAGGTGCTTGCTGCTTGAACAAGTGATAATAGTTGACAGCTTCAGGAATGGAGCTAGTGGCGAGCATCGCATGGAATTTGCCCGCATGGCTGAGCACCGGGAACTGTTCGAGAATGTCCGAGACCACCATGTTCGGATGCGGGGAGTCGATGCCATATTGGTCTCGTCCAAGGAAATCCTCGATGCCACTGATACGGTTTCCAGCGCCATCAACCATCGGCCCCATAGGGACCTCGGATTTATCCATGTAATGCTGAAACACCTTAGCTTTAATGGGGTCAGCAAGTGCATCTTCCGTACTCTCAGCTTTCGCCTTGTCAAGAGCTACCACACGTCTAACATCGGAATCCTTGTACGTGGTCACCATGTACGGATCGAATCCGAGTACATTATGGTCACGAATGCCGTCGGCGATGCTGTACCGGTGCAAGCAACGGCCGAATACCATGGCAGTGGTGGAATTCTTCTTCTGGTTTTCGTCCAGGATGGGCGTGCCTGTGAATCCGAAGAACAGCGCGTTCGGGAAGGAGCGCCGGATGTCCTGCAACATGTCGCCGAATGTGGAACGATGGCATTCGTCCACAATAAAGACGATACGTCGTGCAGCTAGCTGATCCAGCCATGTCTGGGTGACGCCCCGCTCCCCTGCTTTCACGTTGCTCATCTTCTGGATAGAGGTGACGATCAGAGTGTCGTTGACATCGGTGCTGTTGAGTTTATCCCGCAATACGCCGGTGTTCTCCGTGCCCTGCACTTCCGTCTCGCTATCGGCGAAGCTACGGTATTCCTTCAACGATTGGGTGCCCAGTTCGATTCGGTCCATGAGGAACACGACCTTATCGGCGTCATGCGAGTCAGCAATGAGCTGAGCCGATTTGAAGCTGGTCATGGTCTTGCCTGAACCGGTGGTGTGCCACACATAGCCGCCAGGTCGTCCCGGCATGGAGGGTCGCTGTTCCCAATCGCATTTTCGCACCACGTCGGAGATGGCGTTCGCTGCGAGGTACTGGTAGCTGCGCAGCACTTTGAGGCATCCATCCGCCGAGTCGGCGATGGTGTAGAAGCCGATGAGCTGATGCGCCATGGGAATGGACAGCAGGCCGGCGGTGCCGGAGGTGCCTCCGATGAACAGCTTCCATTCGTCTTTGCCTGGGTGTTGCCCGCCACAGATAGGCTCATTGTTGTAGTCAGCCCAATGGAAGTAATAGCTTGGATTGAATTTGTCTACACCCGGATTAGCGAAGTAGACGGCGTCATCGGGGTTCATGGCCACAAAAATCTGTACTAGACGGAACAGGCCGGTGAACACACCTTCGTGCGCATATTTCTCGATCTGATTGGTTGCTTGGCTGACCGGTATGCCACTTTTCTTGAGCTCGATATGGATCAATGGCATGCCATTGATGAGAAGCACGAGGTCGCCGCGCCGCGAGTTCAACATCTTGTTCTTGGCTGGATAGACCGGTTGCTGAGCGATCTGATAAGTGCTTTTGCCGCCCGCGATTTCCTTGCGGTCATAGATGTAGAGACTGACTTCCTTGCCGAAATGCGCCACATCTTCTTTGTTGTCACGCGTGATAGACACGGTACGCCCGTTGACGAACGAATTGAGCGCGAGCGGCGTTCGCAGGGTCTCGATCTGCTCGATTATCTGGGTCATTTCCCCGTCTGTCAGCGGGTATTTGCCGAGCCTGTCTATGTCATTGTTGTTGCGGTACAGTATGCCTTTCCAATTGTCGAGCAAATCCCGCTCAGTTGGATAGCGCAGGACGCCATCCTTCCATCCATGCTGCTTAAGCACGGTGATGACGTTTTCCTCGAACACCGATTCGCTATCGAATATCATGATTCTTCTCCCCTTTGGACTTTCCATTGTCCTGCTTTTCGCGAGCCGACGCGCTTAAGTAATCCACGCCCAATGAGTATTTCAGCATCCCTCCGCACAGTCGCTGATGAAACTCCCGCGGCACGTGCCATGTCGTCATATGTTGCTCTGGGGCTCTTTTCTACAAAACGCAGAACAATTCGCTGTCTCTCGGTTATCTGCTCATTCAAACCATTTAACTGCTCATTATTGTCAGTTATCTGCTCATTCAAACCATTTAACTGCTCATTATTGTCAGTTATCTGCTCACCACGGATGAATACATGCTCATTTTGATCGAGCTTGGCATCCGGCTCCAACATAAGCGTGAGCACCGTACGATCAGCCTCGCCGAAGCTCTCCTCAATCTGCGGTTCAGGAAGTCCTGCATTCGCCCATGTGGCAAACACATCGGGAACACCCGTACCAGCTCGCTCGCCCACATCGATTAGGCTGAACATCTTCATGACAAGACCGTTGCGCGGATCGGACACCCCGCCAAGACGCATCTGCTCAACGCCCGTTCGGATATCGCCCGGATTTTCGAACACCAATCTATCGGGTGCGCGTCTGACCACCACACCACGCACGCCATAGTAATCAGCGTTGAACAAACAGTTGGCCAATGCCTCGCGAATTGCCTTATGCATGGGAGTGTCATCAACGCGGAAGATGCCATTAAGTTTGAAAGGGGTCTTCAGAGACTCGGCAAGTTTGAGATTCACGCGGAAAAAGAAATCAAAGAGGTTGCCTGACCACATGCCATCGCCGGAATGGACACGATCAGTCCAACGAATCGTCGGATCTAGAGTCTCCTGATAATCAAGGAAATAATGCGGACATTCGCGCACGATGTCATAGTCGTTGCCAAACATAAGCAGACCGCCGAACGTAGGATGAAGCTTACCGTCTTCTCGGCTCACCATTGCCGCGCCAACAGCACGCAGAAAACGCTCGTCATCGAGATCGGTCCAAGAACTGCCCTGACGTACCGCACGGAAACGATTGCGATATGCCCGCACTGTGTCTGTATTGAAGTCGGCAACAGTGAGATCGTCCAGCACCTTGGAATCCATCGTCTCAGCTCCCTGATCCCGGAGCATGGCTGAGATCTCCTGCCGCGTGCAACGGTAGTCGCCCTCACCACGCCGACGGTAGGTTCCCCCGAAGAGATCATTATTGATATACACGGGGCGTTCGTCACGCGGAGCGCGCGGAACGTGAATAGCCAGCACCATCCCACCATCCGCTTCGAGCACTTCAACTTCCGATTCGATGGGCAGCACGGCGCTCACCTTGGACCGGTTGCTGACCGTGTTCCAAAAGTCCTGGCGAAGATGTTCCGCTTCCACTGGTGCGAGCCCGACTGTTTCAAATGTGCCGTCTTCGCGTTCTTTGACACCAAGCAGGATGACACCGCCATAGGTGTTGGCGAAGGCGGAATAGGTCTCCCACATGCTGCGTGGGAGACCGCCTTTCGCTGCTTTCGCTTCAATCCGGTTATTCTCGCGATATGAGGCGAGCTTCACGATATCGAATGTCTCCATTGCTCTACCTCCCTTCACACAAACATCTTGTCAAGCAAGGATTTCTTGATATTCTGCAGCAATTCCAACTTACGCTGATGAAGGGTGATGAGGGAGTCGAGGCGGGTAAAGAAACAACCAATCTTATCTTTCTCGGCATCATTAGGGACAGCAATTGTTGTTTCCCCGAGAGCCTTAGAGTCGAGGTTCCCAATGGCTCCGTTACCGCCTGCAACGCCAGTTGCCAAGAATCTTCTATACCAACTTGACCCCATCGATGCACACAAGAAATCAGAGCAGGGCGATGAAGCCACAAGCATAAAACCACCCTGGACTGTCTTCCCAGGCAAATCGCTAATTCTTGCCCTTTTGCCGACTAGACGTGGCGAACCATTGGCTGCTGTTATCAAGATATCGCCATCATGCACCAAGTCGATAGTCACTGCGCCTTCATTTACGAACACGTCATCGTTATTCAAAACAAATTGATCTTCATTGATGTTGGAGGATCGCAGTACCCGAATTCCACCCGCTCCATCAACGATGTCTGTCGGTGAATAAGTCAGTCCACGTTTAATCATCGCAACATCCGAGAACTTACGCTGTTCCCAAGGGTCAGTAAAACCAGCGAAACGAATCGCGGGTACTTTTGCCTGTTCAGCCATCATTCACCTCCCAACAGGGTCTTCAGCTCGGCAATACCAGCCATGTCGAACTCATTGCCGGTTAGTTGACCAAGCATATTGCCAAGTTCTGCCTCAGTCTGTTCGATCTGTTCGCACACATCGGAGTAGGTAGTCGAATACTTGTCGTTCAGCGCATTCACCGCTGCAATCAACTCATCAACAGCCGTCTGAGGGAGCTCCTCAAGCTTGCGCTGCAATGGTTCCACCCACTTGGCAGCAAGCAAGTCATCAGCATGTTCATCGCTCAGTCCTTCAATAACGGTCCGGGTCTTTTCATCAAGCGCTGAACGGAGATTCTTAACGTTCTTTTTGACTTCACGCTCTTCATCAAACAACCGCTGTGCACTCACAAGAGCACGGTCAAAGTCAGTCTCGGGATTCTTCCCAATCGATTTCACTGCTTTCTTCAATTCAGCGGCAACGAAAGAATCTCCATCCTCGCTGACGGCATCAGTCGAACTCTTGTCATCCTCATCCAGATTTTCAAGAATGTCAGCGATTTCGCCGCCAATCTCACTCAGCCGAGATTCAAATGTGGCAATTTCCGCAAGATCAGAGGTAAGAAATTTCCCCTGTACGAGATCGAACGGCAGAATATGCCCGACCCAGCCGTCCGGCACTTCGACATCCTTACCGCCTTTCTTCTTGACGACCATATTGGCATCGACTTTGCGAACGGCGTCATGTCCCTCGGCCTGTATGGTTTCAAGGTCGATGGAGATAGTCTTTTGCCAACTATCGTCAAGCACCTGATACGCCGCATAGGCGTCTACGAGAGGGATACCAGCCAAACGACGCAGCAGATCATTTGTCAGAGTCTCCTCTTCGGCGGCAATGCTCACATTGGCGGCATTACCCACCAGTTCACCGCGTATATAAGCCGGATAATCGATGAACGCCTCACGATAACGCTGGATATATGCCTTCACATCTGAGTCGGCATTCACCGCCTCACGAACGTCTTGCACGGCGAGCTTGGCCGAATGGCCGTTCTCCTCCGCGAAAAGGCACCGGCGTAGTCCGGGGAACACGTTCCAATATTTGCTGAGTGCATCGATGTCCCGCTTAGGAATGCCGCCGAACATAGTGGAATACACATCCCAGCTCTCGGCATTGTCGGAGGAATCTACGTAGCGAGGAATATTGAGGTTATAGTCGTTCTGCCGAATCTCATCAATACCCACCAAGCGGCTGAACTTATCGACGTCACGATTCCCTGTCACCGCATCCACGATGCGTTTGATATCGCTCGCACGCAGCTTGTTGTTCTTGCCTTCCTTGGTGAAGTATTTGGAAGCGTCCACGATGAGCACATGATCGTCGTCGCGATGTTTGCGCAGCACCATCACGATGGTGGGGATGCCGGTGCCGAAGAAGATGTTCGCGGGCAAGCCGATGATGGCCTGAATGTGGTGGTTCTCCACCAGGTTCCGGCGAATAGTGCCTTCCTCACCACCACGGAACAGCACGCCATGGGGCAATACGATGGTCATGATGCCGTCGTCGCGCAGATGGTAGAGGTCATGCAGCAGGAAGGCGTAGTCCGCCTTGGACTTGGGCGCGATGCCGTATTCGAAGCGGATATCCTCGCCGGCCTCCGGCGGTTCCCAATTCTGGGAGTAGGGAGGATTCGAGACCACAGCGTCCACGAACAGCGGCTCATAGGTCTCATCCTTGGTCTCGTCGGTGTCGAACCACGGCCAGTCGCTTTTCAGTGTGTCTCCGTTGCGGGCCACGATGTTGTCCGGCAGGATGCCGCGCATGACAAGGTTCATGCGCGTGAGGTTGTAGGTGTTCTCCTTGAGTTCCTGCGCGTAATACCTGATGTCATTCGGGTTGCCGTTGCGACGGGCCACCGCCTGGCCGATGTGGATGAGCAACGAGCCCGAACCGCTTGTGGGGTCATAGATATTGATTTCCTCACGGCCGGCGAGATGCCAGGCCACGATTTCGCTCATGAGCTGTGAGACCTCGCTCGGCGTGTAGAACTCGCCGGCCTTCTTGCCCGCGTTGGAGGCGAAATTGCTGATCAGGTATTCATAGATGAAGCCGAGGGTGTCGTAGTCCTGCCGGCTGTCCATCGGAATGTCCTTGATGAGGTAGATGAGGTCACGTGCGGCCTTGCTGCGGCTTTTCTCATCGGTGCCGAGTTTGGACAGGCCGGTCTGCAAGGTGTCGAAGATGCCCGCGAACACGCGCTTGCGGGCAGGGTCGATGTTGCGGTCGAACGCGGAAAGCGCGTCGCGCACATTGGCGATGGCGAAATCCCCCTTCTTCGCCACCCATGTGGAGAACAGGTTATCGTAGGAGATGAAGTAGCCGCACAGATCACGCACGTACTGCGCGGTTTCGGTATCATCCTCCCGCAATTCTTCGAGGTCTTCGTCCCCCATGCCATCAGCATGCAGACGAGTGACTTCGGTCTCGGAAAGAAACTTGTAGAAGATGAAGCCGAGGATGTAATCCTTGTATTCGTTGGCTTCGATCTTCGAGCGCATTTTGTTGGCCGACTCCCAGATCTTGGCGGCGAGCTGCTGCTTATTCATTCATATGCTCCTTGCTTCTGTACACATAATCAAGGGTCTGCCCCTGCTCATTGACCCATTCGATCCACCCGTTTTGGCTGCCGCCGAGAACGAATACAGCGGCGGAGGAGGGACTGGACAGCTCGACATCGTCCGCAAGAATCACTTTGCCTGTCTGCGCGGCGAAAAGCTGCCGTCGAGCTGCCACGGCTCCTTGATTTTTGATCACCGCATGACCAAGGTCCACCTCGGAGCCCGAAAGAACCGTGAAACGGCCGGTATCCCGGTTGTATCGTCCAGTCGCACGCACGCCATTCCTCTTGGTGTGGAACACGGTATTCACTGCAACCGGCGTTGTCTCCTTGCGGTCGAGATCATATCCGAGCACGCGCATGCGGAAAAGAATGCTGCCGTGCAGGTCCTCCACCCGCTGCTCTTTGTATGGGTTCATGCGAGGAGTGGGAGTATTCCCGTTATCGGTCTCATATGAGCCGTGTTCACGCACGTAATCGATGGCCTTCGCCTCAAGCGAGTCCAGAACATCACGGTCGATATTGACATCGTTATCGAGGAACATGATGGCTTTGTTCCAGAACTCCTTTTTGGTCTTGTGCGCATCAAGTCTGACAAGTCCCCTCGTGGTTTGCCCCGCGTACACACGACTCAGCACACCATGATCCTCATCAAGCAGGTAATACACACCGCGGTCTGGCAGATCGGGAAGACACTTCGCCTCGCCCAACATGTCTCTGGGCACCACGACAGTGACAAGCGATTCCCCGTCCACCCGGCAAATACGGATACCATCCGGATTGTTGTCAATTATTTGTATGGTCATGGCGGTGAGCGCAATCAATTACTTGCCGCCCTTCGCCAACTCATTGATCATGCATGTCCTTACGAACGCCGAGAAGCTCATTCCTCTCAGAGACGCGGCTTCTTTGGCGGAATCCCGCAGGTTAGCGGGAATGCGCATGGTAACTGGCACCACGTCACCGTCTACTAGATATGAGCGTATCTCTGTTTCACCAGCCTCATGTTCAATCAAATCGGAGTACGTCATCGCATCCCACGCTTTCAAACCGCAGTATAAATGCATTAATTATACACCCGCTTGGGAACAGCGTAAGGCCAGTGAGGTGTTCCAAATCGTTGATGATAGAGGCCATCCGACACTGCCTGTTCTGTCAGCGACGCAGAATCAAGGCATGATATATCGCGATGATTCTGGTCGATATATCGGGCATGACGAGAGCAACGAAATTGGATATAAGCGTGTGCTTCCCGGAGACTTCGTTGTTCATCTCAGGTCATTTCAAGGGGGCTTCGCACATTCGCAGTATGAGGGCATAACGTCGCCTGCATACACGGTTTTTAGAGCGAAGGAACCAACATCGCATTCAGATCGATTCTGGAAGCACTGGTTTATGTCCGAACATTTCATTGCCGGTCTATCGACGGTGACTTATGGGATTCGCGATGGCCGCAGCATTAGTGTTGATGAGTTCATGAACACCTTTTTGGCATTTCCCGCTGTCGAAGAACAAGCAGCTATCTCCCGTTTATTTGATTATCTTGACGACCTCATCACCCTTCATCAGCGTAAGCGGCAGTGGTTGAAATGGTTAGATGAGGGTGGAGAGGGCACGCATCACGATATCGACATCCTTGTTTTCAAGTTCGCGGATGACATGAAGATAAGTGTCCTGTGTGGTGTTCATGCTTGCATGACCAAGTCGCTTGGACACACTGGCAATCGATACGCCGGCAAACAACAACAGCGAGGCATGGGTGTGCCTTAACCCATGAATCGAAATCACGGGAACGTTGGCCCGTTCGCAATGCCTGGCGAGGATGTTATTCGCGGTGGAGTTATACACCTTGCCATTCACGAAAATGGGGTCGCTCGCAGGCATATCTTTCAGAAGCGTTGAGAGCTGCATGATAAGCTGCCAATCGAGCTGCACCTTTCGTACGGAGGATGCGTTCTTGGTGGGGACGAATCCTCCGCCGTTCTTGTAATCCCATGTTTTACTGACCGAAAGGGTCTGATGCACGAAATCAAAGTCGTCGGGTGTGAGTCCCAAAGCTTCCGAGAACCGTAACCCGGTTTTCGCCACCAACAGTATCAGCCAATCCCAGCTTGGTCCCTTGCCGAGTTCGAGATCCGCAAGGACCGCATGAAGCTCGAACTGATTGAGATACTTCGTTTTCTTTGAGCATGGCGGCTTGCCCTTGATGATTGCCTTACGAGTCGGGTCGCGCTGAATCAGCCCTTCGTCGACTGCGTCAAGAATGGCTCCTTTCAATTGATGATGGAAATCCATCGTCGTCTGGCGCTCGTGATGTTCGGCGTAGCCGTTGATGAGCTTCTGATAGTTCACGCGATCCATGTCGGCGAGTTTGAGATCGGGAATGAGCCGGCCCAACCATGCCTGCGTGAGCCGGTATTTTTTCATGGTCACTTCACGAATTGCACCTTCCTTGTATACGCTGATCCATTGCTCGTAGTAATCGCAGAACAACGTTTCGGCGTTGGTGTTGCCTTCGGTCATACGGTCTTCTCTTTTCTGGTTGATATGCGCTTACGCCGATGCCGGATATATCACCAGCTAACCATATGAATGAGCGCACGCGGATGATGCGGCTTTCGCGCTTACGCTGATGAAGGGTGATGAGGCTATCCATAGTTTCAAGCTGCTTCGCTATCGCTATTTGTTCAGAGATTTCTGGATACCAAATAGGCATCTCGAAAAACGTTGCGTCGGAGATCGAAAACCTGTCAGACCTTGCCCCTGTATTACCTTCGAGGAACATAAAATCATGCCATCTGGATGTTTTGAAGTAATGCTCCAGATAGGTTTTATCCACGCTCGTATCTACCGAAAACACCGTATACAACGGGGACATGACACCTGCTCTGTTCAGGCGGTTTCTGTTGATTGGGCCACAAGGTGCCGTCACAGAAATTCGTGGGTTGTAGACGAAGTCGTCTGGTTGAACTACATAGTAACCACTGATATTAGCATCGTTTGTGATGTCGTGGTCGAAGTAGTCGAGCTGACTAATAACGCCTTGCTCAGCAGAATTTGTAAACGTCTCCGAAAGGGCGCCGTCAACGTTCTTGGTGGTTTTCTTCTTGCTGAACTCTCCCAGCTTACGCTGTTCCCAAGCGGGTGTACCCCTGTCATGTCAGTTGTCCTCAAGTAAGGCAAAAGGCTCCCCTGCGCATATGCGCAAAAGAGCCTTGCAAATCAGCGGGAGCAGTTCGACGATATTACTCGACGGTGTTCTTCGGCACCTCGATGCCGTTGCCGAACTTGACGTCGCGGGCTGCGGCCACGCGGGACGGCAGGCCGTAGATGTCGATGAAGCCGTTGGAGGACCTCTGGTCGAAGGTATCGCCGGAATCGTAGGTGGCGAGCTTGTAGTCGTACAGCGAGGA
>ENA-OQHR01001329-OQHR01001329.1-human-gut-metagenome-genome-assembly--contig:-NODE-1329-length-12533-cov-4.308446_pt1 | contig 12533 bp, 10 predicted proteins | sample MGYA00242566_ERZ504725 | MGnify/ENA primary metagenome ERZ504725 (study PRJEB26092, sample SAMD00036217) | human gut metagenome | host: Homo sapiens | study: EMG produced TPA metagenomics assembly of... | reverse complement strand
CTGAACGAGCAGGCTGCCCGTGAAGTCTACCTGAAAGCCTTCCAGGCTCCCGTCGAGGTCGGCAACGCCAACGGCGTTATGATCGCCTACACCCGCTGGGGCGCTGTCTGGTCCGGCGGCAACTACGGCCTGGTCACCGGCATCCTGCGCAACGAGTGGGGCTGCGACGGCATGGTCATCACCGATAACGCTCTGACCCAGTATGTCAACGGTCCCGACGGCGTTCTGGCCGGTGTGTCCATCTACGACGCCATGATGTCCTTCGTCACCGACACCCTGCCCAAGTACAAGAACGACCCCGTCATCGTCACCGCCATGCGCGAGGCCTGCCACCACAACCTGTATGCCATCGCCAACTCCTGCGGCATGAACGGCGTGGGTGCCGACACCACCATCAAGGTCACCCGCCCGACGGTTGTCACCATGAGCATCATCATTGCCTGTGCCTCCACCTTCTTCTGCCTGCTGGGCATCGTGATGTGGATCATTGGCGGCATCAAGTTCCGCAAGACCGAAGAATACAAGGCCTACAAGGATTTCAAAAAATCCCTGAAAGCCGCTAAGAAAGCCTAATTTCTACAGAATTTCCGCAAGCTCCCCGCCGGCCCCGGCGGGGACTTTTGAGTAAGATTTCTTTTTCCACAACAAGGAGCAGCCCATGAGCGAAAATGCAAAAGCGTCCAGCGTCAATCGCGCCAAACTTTACCAGCTGGTACTGTTTCCGCTGAACAACGGTGCCACGAATGTTTATTACGTCCTTGTGCTTTCCTACATTGCCACCTTCGGCAGCAATGTACTGGCGCTGGGCACTCTGTTTGCCTCGGTCATGGTCACGGCCATGCGCCTGTGCGACGCCATCACCGACCCGATCATCGGTGCGCTGATGGACCGCACGAACGGTAAGTTCGGCAAATTCCGCCCGTTCATGGCCATCGGCAACATCATTATGGCCGTCAGCATCCTGATTTTGTACGGCATCACCCCCATGATCCCTGATACCATGATGTGGGCGCGCTATGCCGCGTTTGTGGGACTGTACTTCGTCTGGGTCATCGGCTATACGTTCCAGACCAGCTGCACCCGCTCCGGCCAGACCGTGCTGACCAATGACCCCAAGCAGCGCCCCCTGTTCACCATCTTCAACACGGTGGGCAGCCTGCTGGGCATGGGTGCCATGCAGTTCTTTGCCCCCATCCTTGCCAAGAACTATGAGGGCGGCTACGCTTCCGCCGGGTTCTTCCGCACGCTGGCTCCGGTGGGCATCGTCATCTCCATCCTGCTCACCCTGCTGGCTGTCATCGGCATCTGGGAGAAGGATCAGCCCAAGTACTTTGGCATCGGCGGCGAAAAGACCGAGAAGATCAAAGTGAGCGAGTACATCCAGATCATCAAAAACAATGATCCCATGCAGCGGCTGATGGTGGCCGGTGCGGGCTGTAAGCTGGCACTTTCCATCGCCACCAACACCACCGTGCTGTGCATGCTGTACGGCTGCATGATGGGCAACTACGACGGCCTGTACCTGCCCATGATGGTGCTGGGCTATGTGTTCAGCGTGCCCTTCTTCCTGCTCACCGTCCGCACCAGCCAGAAGGAGGGCCAGAAGGCCAGCCTGATGAAGTACGTCAGCGTGGCACTGGTGTGCTATGTGGGCGTGCTGGTGCTGCTGCTGCTCTGGGGCCGCGGCGATGCCTTCACCCTGTCCATTCTGGGCGAGAACGGCCTTTCCATCAACCTGTACACCATCCTGTTCATCGCCTTCTTCGGCATCGGCTACGGTGCTTACTACGCCACCGCCGATATGCCCATCCCCATGGTGGCCGACTGCTCCGACTACGAGACCTACCGCAGCGGCAAGTATATCCCCGGCATCATGGGCACCCTGTTCAGTCTGGTGGACAAGCTGGTGTCCAGCCTGTCCGCTACCGTTGTGGGCATTGCGGTCAGCTTTGTGGGCCTGCAGAGCCTGCCCACCCAGTATGACCCCTACACCCCGGGCATGAACTGGGTGGTCATCGTGCTGTTCTGCATCATTCCCATGGTGGCATGGGCGGCTACCCTCATCGCCATGAAGGGCTACACCCTGACCGGTGCCAAGATGAAGGAGATCCAGGCCGTCAACGCCTGCCGCCGCGATGCCGTGGCCAAGGGCATGAAGCTGGAAGAGGCCATGGACAAGTGGCAGACCATGGATCAGCTGCCGGCGGAATACCGGAGCTGAGACGCTGTATGGAACTGAATACTGATCTCACCGGCAAGGTGGCTGTCGTCACCGGCGCAAGCGGCACACTGCTGCCCACGCAGGGGGGCTGGCGTTCGAGTTCCTAATTCTCCACCACAAAAAATCCTCAGACATTCGTCTGGGGATTTTTTGTTTGGTGGTGGTACAGGACTCGAACTATTTCTCCCCGGATACAGGCAGAAAACGAACAAAGGCAGGGTACCACCATGAGGGTGGTATCCTGCCTTTTGAATCTTTGTGTGGAAAACCTGCTTACAGCAGCGGGATGCCTGCCTTGGCGCAGGCTTCGCGGGTGGCTGCGTCCCAGACGCTGGCCTGCACTTCGCCAATGTGGGCGCTGCCCAGCAGCAGCATGCACAGGCGGCTCTGGCCGATGCCGCCGCCGATGGAGTAAGGCAGCTCACCGTTCAGTACGGCCTTGTGGAAGGGCAGGGCGCGGCGGTCGTCGCAGCCAGCCATGGTCAGCTGCTTGTCCATGCTTTCAGGGCTGACGCGGATGCCCATGCTGCTCAGCTCGTAGCTGCACTGCAGCGGGTCGTTCCAGAACAGCAGATCGCCGTTCAGATCCCAGTCGTCATAGTCCGGGGCGCGGCCATCGTGAGGCTTGCCGCTGCGCAGGGGTGCACCGATCTTCATCAGGAAGGTGGTGCCGTTCTCCTTGACAAAGGCGTTCTCCCGCTCCTTCGGGGTCAGATCGGGGTACTTATCCTCCAGCTCCTGTGAGGTGACAAAGGTTACGTTGGGGGTGTGCAGGGGCAGATCCTGCAGCTGGGGGAACATGGCGTGCAGGTTCATCTCGGTGGCGCACACCGCAGACACGATGCAGCGCACCACGTTTTTCAGGTAGGTCTCGTTGCGGTCCTCCACCGTGATGATCTTTTCCCAGTCCCACTGATCCACATAGACCGAGTGGAGGTTATCCAGCTCCTCGTCCCGGCGGATGGCGTTCATATCGCAGTACAGGCCCTTGCCCACGCGGAAACCGTAGTCCTTCAGCGCCTGCCGCTTCCACTTTGCCAGCGACTGCACCACCTGTGCCTCGGTGCCGCTGTCCTTGATGTCAAAGGTCACCTTGCGCTCCACGCCGTTCAGGTCATCGTTCAGGCCGGTGGAAGCCTCCAGAAACAGCGGTGCAGACACGCGGTACAGGTTGAGCGTAGCGCACAGGGTATCGGCGAACAGCCGCTTCACCGTGCCGATGGCGCGCTGGGTGTCGTACAGGTTCAGCGCGGGTGTGTAGTTTGCCGGGATGATGATCTTGCTCATAACGTTTACCCCTCATTCTGTGTGGTTTGCGCCCCGCTTTCCCGAGCCGGGGCGTGGCTTTTGCAAAGCCGGAATACTGCACTCATTATGGCACAATTTTTTACGAAAGTAAAGTGATAGCAGGAAAAAGCAGTTCCGAAACGTCCAAGGGCGTTTCGGAACTGCAAATCAAACTATTTTTCCGTTTACCCGCCCAGATAGGCGTTGCGGACGCGCTCGTTGGTCAGCAGCTCAGCACCGGTGCCGTCCATGACCACGCGGCCGGTCTCCAGCACATAGGCGCGGTCAGCCACCGAAAGCGCCATCTGCGCGTTCTGCTCCACCAGCAGGATGGTCATGCCCTCCTTGTGGATGTCGCGGATGATGTCAAAGATCTCCTGCACCAGCAGCGGCGAAAGACCCATGGAAGGCTCGTCCAGCATCAGCATGGAAGCGTTGCTCATGAGCGCACGTCCCATGGCCAGCATCTGCTGCTCGCCGCCGGACATGGTGCCCGCCAGCTGCTTGCGGCGCTCCTTCAGGCGGGGGAACAGGGTGAACACCTTTTCCTTGTTGGCGGCAATGGTGGAAGCGGGCTGGGTGTAGGCGCCCATATCAAGGTTCTCGTCCACTGTCATGTGCAGGAACACATGGCGCCCCTCCGGCACCTGTGCAAGGCCGCTCTCCACGATCTTGTGGGCGCGCACGCCCTTGATGCTCTTGCCCTTGTACAGCACATCGCCGGTGCGGGGCTTCAGCAGACCGGAAATGGTTTTCAGGGTGGTGGATTTGCCCGCGCCGTTGGCACCGATCAGGGTGACGATCTCGCCCGCGTTGACGGTGAAGGAGATATCCTTTACGGCGTGGATGTTGCCATAGTAGACGTTGATGCCGTCTACCTTCAGTAATGTATCAGCCATGGCTCAGCCCTCCTTTTTGCCCAGATAGGCCTCGATGACCTGCGGGTTATCGCGGATCTCGTCCGGGGTGCCCTTGGCGATGATGCGGCCGAAGTTCAGCACCGCAATGCCCTCGCAGATGCCCATGACAAGGCTCATGTCGTGCTCGATGAGCAGCACGGCAATGTTGAACTCGTCGCGGATGCGGCGGATGGTCTCGGTCAGCTCGGCCGTCTCGGAGGGGTTCATACCGGCGGCAGGCTCGTCCAGCAGCAGAAGCTTCGGGCTGGTGGCCAGTGCGCGCATGATCTCCAACCGGCGCTGTGCGCCGTAGGGCAGGCTGCCGGCCTGCGCGTTGGCAAGGTCTGCCATGTGGAAGATGTCCAGCAGCTCAAAAGCACGCTCGGTGCAGTGCTTTTCCTCTTTCCAGTAGTTGGGCAGGCGGATCAGCGAAGAAGCAAGATCGTACTTCATGGACTCATGCAGGCCGACCTTGATGTTGTCGATGACGCTCATCTCCTTGAACAGACGGATGTTCTGGAAGGTGCGGGCCACGCCCATCCGGTTGACCTGGTAGGTCTTTTTGCCCGCCGTGGGCATTCCATCGATCAGGATGGAGCCGCGGGTAGGCTGGTAAACATTGGTCAGCAGGTTGAACACCGTGGTCTTACCGGCACCGTTGGGGCCGATCAGGCCGGTGATCTCGTTGCGGCCGATCATCAGGTTGAAGCCATCCACGGCGGTCAGGCCGCCGAAATCGATGCCCAGCTCACGGACATCCAGAATGGGCTTTTTGTCCTTATCGCGGTCCGTCAGGAAGCCGCCGGAGGGGACACTGTTCAGTCTGGTCTGGAACTCACTCATGGTCTGCACCCTCCTTCTTTTTCTTGCCAAACAGGACACGCTCCACAAGGCGGCTCATGGAGAAATCGTAGCTGCCCAGCAGTCCGCCCGGGCGGAAGATCATCATCAGGATCAGCACCAGCGAGTAGATGACCATGCGGTAACTGTCGAAGCTGCGGGTCGCCTCAGGCAGGATGGTCAGGACCGTTGCAGAGAGGATGGAGCCCAGCATGGAGCCCATGCCGCCCAGAACCACCATGACCAGGATCTCAATGGACTTCATAAAGCCGAAGGTGGAGGGGTTCAGCACGCCGATGTAGCAGGCATACAGGCCGCCCGCCAGACCCGCAAAGGCAGCGGAGAAGGCAAAGGCCATGACCTTGTAGTAGGTGGTCTGGATGCCGCAGCTCTCGGCGGCGATCTCATTGTCGCGGATCGCCAGCACAGCCCGGCCGTGGCGGCTCTTCATCATGGCGTGGATGAGGAAGCAGGTGATGACCACACACAGGAACACGTTGGTAAAGTTGGAGTATTTGGGAATGTTCTTCAGGCCCTTGGAGCCGTAGAACAGCTTGAAGCCCAGCACATCATCGATGTTGTTCAGGGTGATGCGGATGATCTCGCCAAAGCCCAGCGTCAGGATGGCCAGATAATCACCGGTCAGGCGCAGAGCAGGAATGCCGATCAGCACGCCGAACAGGCCCGCCACGATGCAGGCCAGCACCAGACCCACGACAAAAGCGACACCGGAGGGCAGATTGCTGTATTTCGTGAACAGGGCGCAGGTGTAAGCACCCACGGCCATGAAACCGGCGTGGCCCAGCGGCAGCTGGCCCAGATAACCGGTGGCAACGTTCAGCGAGACAGCCAGAATGATGTTGATGCCCACGGTGAGAAGCACCTTGTTCTGGTAGGTGGACAGCACGTTCTGGGTGAGGAAGGACAGGCCCACGAACAGCAGAGCCACCAGCACGGCGTTCATCAGGTAGCGCACGGGCATTTTGAGCGTTTTGCGTTTGGTATTCATCTTCATGCCCTCCTTACACCTTTTCCTGCACCTTGCGGCCGAGGAAGCCGGTGGGCTTGACCAGCAGCACGATGATCAGGATGGCAAACGTGACGGCATCCTTCCAGGCGGAAAGGCCGATGGCGGAGACAAAGCACTCGCACAGGCCGATGGCAATGCCGCCGATCATTGCGCCCGGGATGGAGCCGATGCCGCCCAGAACGGCAGCAACAAAGGCTTTCAGGCCCAGCATGGAGCCCATGGTGGGGGTGGCCTGCGGGTAGGAGCAGCAGTACAGCACCGAGCCGATACCGGCCAGCGCGGAGCCCACCGCAAAGGTAAAGGAGATGGTGCTGTTGACATTGATGCCCATCAGGCGGGCAGCGTCCATATCCTCAGAGACAGCGCGCATGGCCTTGCCCAGCTTGGTCTTCTGCACCAGAAAGGTCAGCACCAGCATGGACAGCACAGTGACCACCAGTGTGATCACGGAGGTCAGGCCCAGGGGCACACTGCCGATCATAAAGGTCTTGTTGCTGTAGTAGGAAGGGATGACCTTTGCGCCGGAACCCATCACCAGCTCAGCGGTGTACTCCAGGAAGAAGGAGACACCAATGGCTGTGATCAGCAGGGAGATGCGGGGCGCGTTGCGCAACGGGGTGTAGGCGACCTTTTCGATCACCACACCCAGCAAGGTGCAGGTAATAATGGTGGCGCACACGGCCGTCACCGGGCCAAGGCCCAGCTGGTTCATAACGAACCAGGACATGTATGCACCCACCATGATGACATCGCCGTGGGCAAAGTTCAGCAGCAGGATGATGCCGTACACCATGCTGTAACCCAGTGCGATCAGTGCATAGATGCTGCCAAGGGACAAGCCGTTGATCAGCTGACTAAAGAACACTGTCATTGGATGGACACTTCCTTTCTTTCTACCAAAAAAGCGGAGACAACCTGTTCCGGCGGCCTCCGCAAGGGTATATCGTTCTCTGGTTCCGGCATTCAGGCCGCACACCGGTGCGCGGCGCAAAAGCGGGATCAGAACATTTCCTTCAGTTCGGGCTTGCCGTCCACGTAGGTCAGGATCGCAGTCTTCTTGACGGGATCGTGGTGCTCATCAAAGGTAAAGGTGCCGGTGATGCCCTCAATGGTGCCGGAGGCAATGGCATCGATGACAGCCTGCTTGTACTCATCGGTACCGGCCTCCAGGCCGGCATCCTCAGCAGCCTGCACGCCGTAAACCACGGTCTTGGCGGCATCATAGCCCAGAGGAGCAAAGCCGTTGGGGTAATCCTCGCCGTACTCTGCCTTGTAAGCATCCTCAAACTCGGGGCTGGAGCCCTTTGCGTAGTTTGCGCAGAAGTAGCTGTCCTTCAGCTGATCGGCAGTGGCATAGCCCTCCAGGCCATCCCAGCCGTCGCCGCCCAGGAAGGGAACATTCAGGCCGACGCTCTCAGCCTGAGACAGGATCTGGCCCACTTCCTCGTAGTAGTTGGGGCAGAACACGGTCTCGGGGCCCTTGCCCATGATGCTGGTCAGCTGGGTCTTGAAGTCCACGTCGCCATCGGAGTAGCTCTCCTGATCGACGATGGTGCCGCCCAGGCTCTCAAACTCGTTGACAAAGTTCTCAGCCAGACCCTCGTTGTAGTCAGCGCCCTTTTTGAAGATGACGGCTGCCTTGGTGTAGCCCAGCTTCTGGTAAGCGTAATCGGCCATCTTGATGCCCTGGAACGGGTCGGTGAAGGTGGCACGGAAGACATTTTCGTTCACGGTGTCGGTCTCGGCATCGTAGGTAACGGCCTCAGCGGTAGCGGAAGCGGTGACCATGGGCATGTTGTAGTCTGCGCTCTCGGCAGCAACTGCCAAAGTGGGGGTGGTGGTGACATCGCCCACCAGAGCGGTGATGCCCTCGTCCACCATCTTGGTGAAGCAGTTGACAGCCTGCGTAGCATCACCCTGCTCATCCTCGGTCAGGATCTCGATCTGCTTGCCATTGATGCCGCCGTCGGCGTTGACCTGCTTCAGGTACAGGGCAGCGCCGTTGACAACGGCCTGGCCGTAAACGGAAACGTTGCCGGTCAGGGGGCCCATCACACCGATCTTGATGGTGTCACCGGAAGCAGCGGATGCGGCAGTGGAAGAAGCGGCAGTGCTGGAGGAGGAGCCGCCGCAGGCGGTCAGGACACCGGCAGCAGCCACGACACCGGCAGCGGTCAGAAAGTTGCGGCGAGAGATCATCTTTTTCATAATACAATATCCTCCTGTTGGAAGTTTTTCGTGTGATAGATGCACAAAGCAGGGCGCTTCCTTCAAAGCCGCCCTGCTTTGTGCGTGTATTCATTATAGTCTCGCCGGGCGGGTTGTGCAATTCACAAACCGTCCATACTTTTCCGGGCATTTTCCGGCATTTTATGTGAAAGCCACCAAAAAAACCGTGTCATTTTTGGTTATTTTTTCATTTTGTTCACTTTGTTTCATTGTGACATGAAGAGCTTTCACCCATGTCAAAAAGGTTACAGCGTCGTTTTTTCTTCTGCCTGCCGGTGAATAGAGGTACGATAAAACACCATGGAGAGCACGGTGCCCACAAACCAGCCCACAGGCCAGGACAGCCAGATGCCGTTCACGCCCAGCCAACTGGAAAACAGGATGGCCAGCACCACGCGCAGGAACAGGTCGGAAAGGGTGGTTGCCATAAAGCGGCCCATCATGCCGCAGCCGCGCATCAGGCCGTCCGAAGTCAGCTTGAAGGCCAGCAGCAGGTAGAAGGGTGCGATCGTCTGCAGGAAGGTCAGGCCGGTGTTGATGGCCTCGCCCGTGGGGCTGTTCATAAAGAGCATGAGCAGCTGGCGGCCTGCCAGCAGGTACAGGGCCGTGAAGCAGAGGCAGATGCTGCCCAGCAGCTTGACACCGGCCCCGAAGCCCGCCCTGACGCGCTCGTTCTTCCCGGCACCCAGATTCTGGGAGGCGTAGTTGGAAATGCCGCTGCCCAGCGTGGTCAGGGAGGAGATGAGCACATTGTTCAGCTTGGTGGCCGCGGCAAAGCCCGCGATCACGCTGGCACCGAAGGAGTTGACCACGCTCTGGATGATGATATTGCCCACTGAGACAAAGCTCTGCTGCAAAATGCTGGGGATGGCCACCACTGCGATCTGGCCCAGCATCTTCCAGGAGAACCAGACCCGCTCCCCCTCACTCGGGACAGCACGCACCCGCCGGGCCACCACCCACAAGGAGAGCACGCAGCTCACGCCCTGGCACAGAAAGGTCGCCCAGGCCACACCGGCAACCCCCATATCAAAGGCAGCCACAAACAACACGTCCACCGCGATGTTTGCGGTAGAGGAAACCGCCAGAAACAGGAACGGGGTGCGGCTGTCGCCCAGTGCCGTAAAAATGCCCGTTGCCACATTGTAAAGGAACAGGAAGGGCAGGCCCAGGGTGTAGATGTCCAGATACTCTGCCGAGTCGGCCATCAGCTCCGCCGGGGTGCGGATGAGCACCAGCAGGCTCCGGCAGCCCAGCAGGCCCACCGCCATCAGGGCACCGCAGAGCACCACCGTGCCAATAAGCGCCGTAGTGACAGCGGTTTTCATGGTGTTGTAGTCCTTTGCGCCAAAATACCGGGAAACGATGACAGAGCCGCCGATGTTGCAGCCGAATGAGAACGCCAGAAAGATCAGGGTGATCTCGTAGCTGTTGCCCACAGCGGCCAGGGCGTTTTCACCGATCAGCTTGCCCGCCACAAGGCTGTCGGCAATGTTGTAGAGCTGCTGGAACAGGATGCTGCCGAACATGGGCAGGCAGAACTGCCACAGCACCTTGGACGGGGAGCCCACGGTCAGGTCTTTGTTCATGTAAAAAAAATCCTCCTCAATCTTTGGTTCTCTCTTGTCCATCTATCATTTTACCGTCCCCTCTTTGGAATGTAAACCCACAAATCCACACACTCCCCCATCCTTTTCCCGCGTTCTGCCGGATACGCACCCGCCCCGGCGGGCATCCTATCAATGTTTACAGCGGCAAACATCCGCAGACCCTCTTGCGCAAGGGTGCGGGACGTGGTAGGATAAAGGCAGTTAGTTAGTTTTGACTATCTATATAATATCTCATCAAAAATCGGGAGGTTACTGTGATGAACTATCTGGAAATTGAATCTGTGATCGGCCGCGAGATCCTGGACTCCCGCGGAAATCCCACCGTTGAGGCCGAGATCACTCTGGCCGACGGCACGGTTGCCCGCGGCTGTGCCCCCTCCGGCGCTTCCACCGGCGAGTTCGAGGCTCTGGAGCTGCGTGACGGCGACAAGGGCCGCTATCTGGGCAAAGGCGTGACCAAGGCTGTGGAGAACATCAACACCGTCATCGCTGACGCGGTGGTGGGCATGGATGCCTCCGACATCTATGCCATTGATGCCGCCATGCTCCGGGCCGACGGCACCCAGGACAAATCCAATCTGGGCGCAAACGCCATTCTGGCGGTTTCCATTGCCGCCTGCCGCGCTGCCGCCGCTTCTCTGGAGATGCCCCTGTACCGCTTTCTGGGCGGCGTGAACGGCAACCGCCTGCCCGTGCCCATGATGAACATCCTGAACGGCGGTGCCCACGCCACCAACACCGTGGACACCCAGGAGTTCATGATCATGCCGGTGGGCGCTCCCTCCTTCAAGGAGGCCCTGCGCTGGTGTGCCGAGGTGTTCCATGCCCTGGCTTCCATCCTGAAGGCCAAGGGTCTGGCCACCTCTGTGGGCGATGAGGGCGGCTTTGCCCCCAACCTGTCCAGCGACGAGGAGACCATTGAGACCATTCTGGCCGCCATCGAAAAGGCCGGTTATCAGCCCGGCAGGGACTTCATGCTGGCCATGGATGCCGCTTCCTCCGAGTGGAAGAGCCCCAAGGGCAAGGGCTTTTACAAGCTGCCCAAGGCCGGCACCGAGTACACTTCCAGCGAGCTGATCGCACACTGGAAGAGCCTGGTGGAGAAGTACCCCATCATCTCCATTGAGGATGGTCTGGACGAAGAGGACTGGGAAGGCTGGCAGGAGATGACCCGCGAGCTGGGCGGCAAGGTCCAGCTGGTGGGCGACGACCTGTTCGTCACCAACACCGAGCGTCTGGCCAAGGGCATCCAGCTGGGTGCCGGCAATGCCATCCTGATCAAGCTGAACCAGATCGGCTCCGTATCTGAGACGCTGGAGGCCATCAAGATGGCCCACAAGGCCGGTTACACCGCCATCAGCTCTCACCGCTCCGGCGAGACCGAGGACACCACCATTGCCGATCTGGCCGTGGCGCTGAACACCTGCCAGATCAAGACCGGTGCTCCCAGCCGTACCGAGCGTGTTGCAAAGTACAACCAGCTGCTGCGCATTGAGGAGCAGCTGGGCGGCAGCGCCGTTTACCCCGGCATGGCAGCTTTCAACGTAAAGCGCTGAAGCTGTTGAAAACCAATTGATCTTCCGGCACCCGTACTGCTTTTGCAGCGGCGCGGGTGCCGTTTTGTTTTCTCCCAATTTTTTCCTGCAATCCGCTGCTCTGCCCAGCCATATTCCATGCATGCCGGGCATTTTGGCCCGAAATTGCAAAAAAGGAGCAAAACATTCATGTTATCTACTCTGGTTTCTCTGTACAAGCTGCTGGGCACCGGCGATTTTGTAAAAGTGCTGCTCATCCTGCTGAAGGGGCTTTTCGGCTGATGCAAAGCCGCCCTTCTCACTGCGGAAACGGGACTGCCTTACCGGCGGTCTCTTTTTTTGCCTCCTCACTTTACTTTCTTAAAAAAATATGCCATAATGAAACAAGTATTTTCCGGTTCAAAAGCCGTGCCCTGTACTGGGAAATCAGGGCCAGAATCCAACAGAAGAGGGGTATTTTGTTATGAGCAAAACCATCATCCCGGCAAACTATACGCCCGCGCTGAACCTGTACGACACGCAGCGCGCCATTGGTACGGTCAAGCGTCTGTTTGCCGACACCCTGTGCGCCACACTGAACCTGTACCGCGTGTCTGCTCCGCTGTTTCTGGAAGCATCCACCGGTCTGAACGACGACCTGAACGGTGTCGAGCGCAAGGTCACCTTTGATATCAAGGAAAGCGGCATTGAGGCACAGGTGGTGCAGTCGCTGGCAAAGTGGAAGCGCAAGGCCCTGAAGGACTACGATTTCCGTGTGGGCAAGGGCCTGTACTGCGATATGAACGCTATCCGCCGCGACGAAGATCTGGATAACCTGCACTCCATCTATGTGGACCAGTGGGACTGGGAAAAGGTGATCCGTCTGGAAGACCGCAACGAGGC
>ENA-OQHR01001324-OQHR01001324.1-human-gut-metagenome-genome-assembly--contig:-NODE-1324-length-12572-cov-12.185834_pt1 | contig 12572 bp, 15 predicted proteins | sample MGYA00242566_ERZ504725 | MGnify/ENA primary metagenome ERZ504725 (study PRJEB26092, sample SAMD00036217) | human gut metagenome | host: Homo sapiens | study: EMG produced TPA metagenomics assembly of... | reverse complement strand
ACAATGAGATTGGTTCAACATTAGATACACTTCTTTGTGATGAAATACTTAGAAATGTACTCTTGTTGAACTTTTTTGCAAGTAAAAATTTTAACTAGCACAATACGTATTATTATATATTATGGTTTAGTACCTGCTGTAATAACTAAAATCAAATTCATTTTGACAATTATTATTTGTAGTATATATAATAGATACGTTGCTATCTCCAGACCGGCAACGGGAGGAGGTGTTTCAGATGGAAAATTTATTAGTATCTTTCATGGTGTCTGTTATGGCAAGTGTCGCTTCGTATTACATTTGTAAATGGATTGACGGACGCAAATAGCAATAATCCTGACCGCTTTGGCGTTAGCGGTATATAAAATTTATCGCAAGAGGCTTTATGATGTTGCCGCATCATAAAGCCTCGTTTTTTTATAAAAAAATACCGTGAAGTTGCCGCTTCACGGTATTTTTGTTCCAGATGGAAATACATCTATTAGTATCTTTGTATTTATATTATATCATTTTATATTAGTTTTTCAATAGATTAAACATCTTTTTTTCTTCTGGATAATCTATTTTCTGCTGATAAACGTTGAACATAATTCATACTAACGTTATGCCTATGTACAATATCCTCATGAGAATACAGAAATTTTTCGCTATAGCGGTTTTTTTGTAAATCGTCTAAAATGTGGCATTTTAGGTGTTCTATAAATTGGATTACTCTGTAACTATACCAGCTTTGATATTTTCAACTTCTTATTTTTCGGCTAATAAATAATAAAAATATTTTCATACAGTTTTAACAAAATATAATAGCTGTCTATATAATATATACGTTGCTATCTCCAGACAGGCAACGGGAAGTAGGTGTTTTCTGTGGACGACAATCTTTTATTATCTTTTTTGGTGTCTGTTGTGGCTAGTGTAATAGGTAATTACCTAAGCAAATGGATTGATAGACAACATAAATAGCAACAATCCTAACCGCTTTGGCGTTAGTGGTATATAAATTTATCGCGAGAGGTTTATGATGCTGCAACATTATGAGCCTCGTTTTTTTATAAAAAAATGCCGTAAAGCTGCAACTTCACGGCATTTCTTGTCTCCTATGGACTAATCTAATATTATCTTTAGTATCTATATTATATATTATATTGTAGAGGTTTTCCAGTTTTTAGTTCTTACAAATATATTTAAGACTTTTTTCATCCTATTTATTATACTCTTATTTATTTGAATTTTGTATTGCCGCATTAATAGATGATGCTGTTCCTGAAGGGTCTACTTTTTGTAAAACTTTTTCTACTGCTACAGATGCAATAGCTTTGCCAACTGGATCTGTAGAGTTAGTTTTATTATTTACAATACCTGTACCTTGTCCTAGAGAAGTTGCCATATCTCCAAGACCACCTGCTAATGCTACATTTCCTTCAACATTCGCATTTTTAATCATATCTGCTTTTTGTCTAATTATCATAAAAAAATCTCCCACACCACTACTGGTTGAATATCTTTCATCATAATCAACAACAAAGGCAGTGTCTAAAGTAATTCGGCGAAAACACTGTCCTCCGTGATTAAATTCTACTGTTACTGTTCTATATACGTCCTCTTCTTCTGGTGGTATCATTGACCATTCAAATAATTTTACTGTTTGGCTATTGATGCTGCCATTATCATCTGCTTGTAATTTTCCTGCAATTTGAAGTGTTAAACACATTTGTGTTGATTTTGCCCGTACATTATTCGGTGTATCAAGTGAAGCCGTTACCATCTGTACAATATTTTCGCCATAAAAAAGCGATTCATTTCCTTCGATTTTTAAAGTGAAGCCCATGATAAATCATCCTTTTATTTTTTTATATACCTTAAAGAAGCTAACATAAACTCTTTTAATAAAAATAGTACTATTTGCAAAGCTATTGTTAATAAACATATAAATAACGTACTAAATATAAATATTATTATATCTATTATTATTCGTTTCAAAGATAATAGAGGATATATAAATAAATCATTAAAATAATATTTATAATAAAGCTCAAATATAAATGAAAACATATTTTGAATAGGAACATCTCTAACTTCATATAAAGTAACAATATCTTTACTCATAAAGATTATAACATTAAAAGAAAGTAATAATAATCTTTCTTTTAATGTTATACACGTTAGCAAGACAATCCATAAATAAAATAATATATTCTCCCAATATCCTATTTGAGACTCTTTTATACCTAAAGGATAAAAGACACCAGTATTAAATTTTATATATTCATTTATAAATAAAATTCCTTCTATTATAAGGCATAAAATAAATACAAAAATATTATATTTGAAGGACAATTTTATAAGTGCTGTGTTTCTTATGAATTCTTTCAAGATATCACCTCACTTAAAAACTGTTCCACCATTGTTCCAGTTCTTCAACTGGAGAAGTAGCACTTAATTTATTCCAACCATTACCGTTAGGATACTCTGTAACTTCAACTAATATATTATCTGTACCATCATAAGTACTAGTACTTTTTATTAATTTAAAAAGTGCAATATCTTCTCTGCCAACATCAATACATCCAGCTGAACCAATAGTTTTTCCTCCATGTAGGTAAAATTCTGAACGATGTCCATCCCTATTTGGATACATTAATTTTTGAGGATGCAATTTTACGCGATAATAACCCCAATCCCCTCGAATATTTCTAAGTACATAATGTGAATATGTTGCCATATAGTCAACTACGTCATCTTTTTTTTCTAAAAAATTTACATTACCTTCTTCTATTTCTGAAGGATATATAATATACCAACCAGGTGGTATTGGTCCCATATTTTCAATAGATGGGTCAGATATACCAGGTCTTCCTGTTGAAGCTCTAAAATTTGCTATTCCTGTTCCATAATTAAATATTAGCCAACCATTTTTCAGTACCATATATCTAAATGCCATTGATAACTCCTTTCATCTTTTTATTTTTAATATTAACCTATTTATCTTTAATTACTTGTGCGCCTTGATACATTCCTGGCATGGTACTACTACCTGTATTTTCAGCCTTAGCGTTTTGTTCTTCTGTTGCAGCTGTGATACCATTTTATACACAACCATCGTTTCGGAAACAAAAGGTGTTATTTTATCAATTTTGCCCGTACATTATTTGGTGTATCAAGTGAAGCAGTTACCATTTGCACAATATTTTCACCATAAAAAAGAGACTCATTTCCTTCGATTTTTAAAGTGAAGCCCATAATAATTAATTCCTTTCTTTTTATTTCTTTATTTTTATCTGTTTTATTTATTATTTGAAAAAATTACTATTTGTATCTATCAATATTAATAAAACTTATTTTTTTATTTTATTTACAAACATAATAATATATCCTTTTATCAAAAAAAGTATCACTTGTATTATTATCGTTAATACAAACATAAATAATGTAAAAAAAATCAAACCAATACAATTTGTAAAAATTCTTCCTATATATATAAATGGATATTCAAAAATATTCTCTATAAAATAAAAATAATTTGCACTCAATATTTTGCTAATTACATCTTGTATAGGAATAGGACTAGATATATACAATGTAATTATATCTTGTTCCATAAAAATAAAAATATAAACTAATAATAAAAATAACCGTTTTCCCCAAGGAAGAAATGTTATTAATATTATCCATGAAATAAATAATATATTATCCCAAACTCCAATCTGATTTGGAAGATTTCCTAATGGATAAAAATTGCCATTTGTAAAATTCATGTAACTATTCATACATAATAAAATTTGCACAATAAAACAATATATGAATATATAATTCAATCGTTTAGGCGATATATTAATTATTATTAAATCATTCAAATAATTTTTCAAAATAATACCTCTAACTTTATAAATCATTCCACCATCGTTGAAGTTCTTCTATTGGTGAATTTGCTTTTAAATATTCCCAACCTGGCTTATTTGGAGATTTGGTGTATCAAATGAAGCTGTTACCATCTGTACAATATTTTCACCATAAAAAAGCGACTCATTTCCTTCAACTTTTAAAGTAAAGCCCATAATAATTAATTCCTTTCTTTATATTTTCTTCCTATTTTTTTTATTAGATATACTCCAACATAAAATCCCAAAATCGGTATATAGATTTCTATAACCATTATTAATGTTAAAATTATAAATTTTATTATTCGACCAAAACAAAATAAAGGTTTTTGTACTATACTTTCAAAAAAATACCAGTAATATGATTGTAAGGAATATATAATATAATCTTTAACATATATATCATTGACATCTATATTTTTAGCAGATACATATAAATAAAGTATTTCATCATTATAAGAAATCAATACATATAAAAATATTAAAAATAAACTTTTATATTTAGGCATTATTAATAACAATAGCCACATTAAATAGTAAAGTTCTTTTCCCCATTGGTCAAATGGCACATCGTTTTTATTAATTAAATTATATGTGCCTATATTTAAATTTATGTTTAGATATATCCAAAGAATAATCTGAAAAATAAAACATAACCAAAAAGCAAAGGAACGTATTATATTGATTTTTTTCATTATATATTTTCCCACCAAGTCTGTAGATTTTCCAAAAAAGAATCGGATTTTAAATTTTCCCATCCTTCTTTGTTAGGATGCTCTGTAACTTCAACTAATATATTATCTGTTCCATCATTGGTATTAGTTCTTTCTATTAAAGAAAATAATTCCGCATCTTGGTTACCAACATCAATACAACCTGCTGAACCTAGATTTTTCCCACCATGAAGAAAAAATTCTGAACGATGACCGTCTCTATTCGGATACATTAGTTTTTGAGGATGTAATTTTACACGATAATATCCCCAGTCTCCTACCCAGTTTCTTAAAATATAATCTTGTTTAAATTTTTCATATTGTAAAGTTCCTTCTTTATATTTTCGATAATCTACATCACTTATTTCTGATGGAATAATAATATATCTGCCAGGTGGTATTGGTCCTATATTTTCAATAGATGGGTCAGATATACCAGGTCTTCCTGTTGAAGCCCTAAAATTTGCTATTCCCGTTCCATAATTGAATATCAGCCAACCGTTTTTCAGTACCATATATCTAAATGCCATTGATAACTCCTTTCATTTTAATATCTTTCTTAATAAAAATCTAAATCCTTTTTTCATTCCATATATAATTAAATAACTTATTAAAGAAAGCATTGTAGTAATTATTACAAAATTTAATATGCGTTCTACATATATACTGGGTTGAGTGTTCAAACCTTTTAAATAATGCCAATAAATACTTTCAATTAAGTGTTTTGGTAATTCTTGTAGCGGATACTGTTCTGCGTTTATATGAAGATTATACATATATAAATTTTCCGTACAATTTATTCCAATAAATAATAATAAAATTAAAAAGATACATTTATTTCGCGGCAATGTAAACAATAAGCTGAACCATAATAAATATAAAAATCCCGGTACTTCCCAATACGGCTTTTTCCCCACAGTTCCACCAACATCATTTACATAGAATATTCCATCGACAAAATCAGTATCAGGAGCCAACCATAGAAAAATTTGTAATGCTATACAAAATAAAAAGATAATCCATCTTAAATTTTTCATAATATCAGCCTATTTATCAGATTTTTCCAAAATATTCTTGCCTATTACCAAAGAGATTTTCTCGAACATATCCCACGTAGCGATTATTTTATCCTCTTCGTTTAACAGTGCAATTTCACTTATACTGCCGTCATTTAATACAGCGTGATTTTCCATTTTAGGCAGCTTACTGCCTCTTAATCTGTTCCATAAATTCATGATAAGGACAACGATAAAACAAACGGCAGCTAAAATCATAAGTACAAAGTCAACAAGCGTATTGCCTACACCAATATAAGCTAAAACTATCACAGCCACACATAAAACCATTATTGCTATATCAATTCTAGTTTTCTCTTGCACTTACATCACCTGCCTATTTCTTAAACCCCATAAATCTTTCAAAGACATCTGTCATATCCAAAGGATTTTTTTTCTTTTTCATATTGGGATTAAGTTTTTCTTCATGTACCACATCACCAGTATTTGGATTAAAACCAAAAAACTGTTCAAAATTATTTCTAACTCCCTGTGTTATATCATTGATATCAAAATTTTTCTTTGGTGTGGCTTTTGGTTTTTCTTTAGCTTTTGTCTGCTTTGGTTGTGCTTTTTGCTGTGAGAACGAATTTTTCTTTACATTTTCCCTGTTGAACTTATCTCTAACTTCCTTATTTTTGATAAGTCCATATGCCATATTAATCTCCATCATTTTCTGTTCAGAGGACTTATCATTCTTATTTCTGTCTGGATGATACTTCAAAACAAGCTTGCGATATGCCTTTTTTATTTCCGCATCTGTAGCATTTTCCGAAACACCCAATACTTCATAAGGATTTTTCATGCTCATTCTCCTTCCTCATTTCTATACTTATATGCAAATTTCCTCTATTTTAAAATTTGTTATGTATTAGGCTCTCCAAAGAGAGCCTATAAAACTTAATTATCCTGCATATTTAATAATTCTCTAAAGAAAAATCTAATAAAATTCTTTTCTTCAAATAATATTAAATCTTGCATATCCCATGATATAACAGGACACTCATTATTCTCCATTTTACTTGTATCTAAACAATATATAAATTCATCACAGTCTTCTATAACTACATATTCATTAGGTAGTCCATATTTACGATAATCTAAAGTTTTAGTAACTACTAATGGAGGTGTAAACTTACCATATCCTAAAATTTCAATACCATAAATAAAACCATATCCAAAAGTCTTTAAAAACCATTTATAACTATTTGGCAACTTAACATCCAATTCATTTTCTATATAATAAATTTTATCTGTATCAACACCTCCCGTAAACATACTTGAATCAGAAGTATCTTCTTTTATTATTTTTATAATATCCTTTGTAGTTGCACAAATAATTTTTATTTTCTCATAAAGAAAATAAATAAAATTTATATCAAACTCATAGCTTTTTAAAGTACTTTTTCTCCATACAACAACAGGACATATTTTCTTTATCATTTTACTTGTATCCAAACAATAAATTTCATCTTCACTATTGAATCCAATGACAATCAAATTTTTAGGTAATTTTTTTTTACGAAAAATATTTGTCATTTTTATAGTAGATAATGTATTATTATTATCTTCACCAAAAACTTTAAACTCTTTTATTTTTCCAGCACCAAAAGTTTTTAAAAACCATTTATAATCATCTGGTAATATAGTATTAAGTTCACATTCTATTTTATCTATTGCTGTATCCTTTATACCACCACTAAAAAATATATCTTTTTTATTTTTATTAATTAACTCAATTAAAATTTCTTTATTCATTAAACATATCTCCTAAGTTCTAATCTAAATTATTAGCACGCCATTTCCAATATTTTCTCCTAAAATTATTATATTGAGAATTTAATACATCATTATTTCTAAAACTTTCTCCTTTTTTCTTTAATCCATGTAAAACTTTATGATATTTTTTATGTGTACTATATGGAAGTTCAACCATAGCTCCAGGCTCCATTTGTGTTAAATGATGTAAATTTATTTTTTCTCCATCTATGCCATAAGGTGCTTCTCCTTTTAAAGCTATTTGTCTATTTGTTAATCCAGATTCTTTTTCAATATAGCCCCAATCAATATCATTTCTTTGATATACTCTTCGACTAACATCTCGTACATTTCCTTTAACATTGACAGTACCTTTATACTCTACAGGAGTATATTTTTTTTCTAATGGATTCTTTAATTGTGGACCACAAGCCGCATATCCACTAGGGTCATAATAGATTACAGGGTTATTATCGCAATAGGTATAAAGATTTAAGCCGTCGCCACGGTAGACATCTTCCTGCGTAAATCTAGCAATTACTGGATTATAATATCTTGCCCTTAGATAATACTGCTGAGTTATCTGGTCAAATTGTTGTCCTGTATAGAGATATCTATTTGGTATTATTTCTTCGCAGGTAGTGAGGTTACCCCATGCGTCATAGTCATATTTATTACAGATTTTATCTTCATCTGTAATAAATATGGTGCTTCCCTGTTCATCGCTGGCATAGTGATACCAGGTTTTTTCTGGTTCACTTTCGCTTGCCCACAGGTCATAACTACGAATTAATCGCTTGATATTATCAGCGGATTTTTCAACTACAACTTCTCTATTTTCATTGAAGATGAATTGAACAAGCTTTTTGTTCTCTTCCATTTCATAACGCAATCTTAAAATTTGTTATGTATCAGGCTCTCAAAGAGAGCCTATAAAGTTTACCATTCATGATATTCAAAACTTAATATAAAATCTCTAAAACTATTTGCTATTAAAAATAATGTTGCTCCTATATTATCAGGATCATCATCTATCTCATTCTCATGCCACCAAAAATATATCTTACCTACATATTCATTATTAGAACCCATACATATTAAATTTCCACCTGGAGCCTCTGCTATCGGAAAAATATTATTTTTAAAAATGTCATATTTCCATTTAATATTTTCTTCGATATCATTGCCAATGAAATAATCAGCCATATCATATCCATCTAACCCTGTTACTGGCGACTTTTTTATAGGTATATATAAATAATTATCTTTTACAAATCTATCACCATATATTAGTAAAAAATCTTTATATTCTTTAGGGAAAATAATATTATATGTTTTCTCTATTGTTTTTAATTTTTCTAATGTTAATAAATTTTTTTTAAAACGTTTTCCTAAAATAATATTTAATTTATTTGTTAAATTTTTATCCAACATATTATATTCTCCTTAAATAAAACCATTTCTCATATCAGATGCTGACCCTATATGTGGAACATTTCCATGTAATTTAGTCGGTATAAATTCTATTTCAGTGATACTCTTATGATGTGGTGTTACATTTCTTTCTTTTAATAATTCACGAGCTTTATTTTTTGACTGTAAACCTCTTTGTTTTTGTAATTTATCATAAATTTTCTCGAAATCATTAATTGTACCATCTAATTCACCTGGTTTAAATTTTAATGTACCCAGTTCTGTATCTATCCATTTTGAAAAATCTGGTCTTCCTCCTTTATATGGAACACCTTCTCCTTTTGTAATATCTATAACATCTTGTTTATTTGAATACCATTTACTTTCGCCTCTTGCACCTTCCCATTCACCATTTGTTTTTGGTAATCTTTTTTTAGGATTTTTTCTAATAAGGTTTTTATCTTTTGGACCACTACAAGCAGCGTATCCACTAGGGTCATAATAGATTACAGGGTTATTATCACAATAAGTATAGAGATTTAAGCCATCGCCACGGTAGACATCTTCCTGCGTAAATCTAGCAATTACTGGATTATAATATCTTGCTCTTAGATAATACTGCTGAGTTATCTGGTCAAACTGCTGTCCTGTATAGAGATATCTATTTGGAATTATTTCTTCACAGGTAGTGAGATTGCCCCATGCGTCATAATCGTATTTATTACAGATTTTATCTTCATCTGTAATAAATATGGTACTTCCCTGTTCGTCGCTTGCATAGTGATACCAGGTTTTTTCTGGTTCACTTTCACTTGCCCACAGGTCATAACTACGAATTAATCGCTTGATATCGCTATCAGATTGTTCAACAACGACTTCTCTATTTTCATTGAAGATGAATTGAACAAGCTTTTTGTTCTCTTCCATTTCATAACGCAGACCTTCAGCATCATAACGGTTAATCTGCACTTGACCCTTTTTATTTGTAACTTGCGTAACTCGGTTAAAACCGTCATTTTTATATACTTTTTCGCCATCATTCATCAAACTTCCAGCATTATCATAGATATAATGCTTTGCTGTTGTGCCTGTTGGTTGCTCAAATACCTGTCGTATCAGACGATTTCTTTTGTCATAGAGATAATGCTCTGTTACATCGTTGACTATTCGTTTGCTTCTATTACCTGCTTTATCATAGAAAAGCTGTTCCTCATAATCAGGATATTTTACGTTAGTAAGCTGATTTATACTGTCATACGTATAATACGTTGTACCTCGCAACTGCTGTTTTATGGTGCGGTTGCCGTTACGGTCGTAAGCGTATCTATTTTGTGCCAGAACTTTTCCGTTGAAATCAATATCCAGTTTGGTAAGGTTTTTATCCGTGTCGTAACCGTATAAATTCTTCATGCCATTGGCACTTACAGCTTCTTTTATTGTGCCGTCGTCGTTGTATTTAAAGGCTGTGATACATTTTCCACCATCATGAATTTCTTGAAGTTGGTCAAGTTCATCATAGATAGCTTCAGTAGCTAGTTCCCACCACCTGACAGCTACACTATTATCTTTTTGCACAATATTACCTGTATAAGCATTAATACCTGCTATATAATACATTTCATCTAAAGGAATTTTTTTCATTTCCTTTTTCCAATCAATTCTATTTCTAAAATCTTGATTAGTGTCTGTGCCTTTTTCGCGTATACTTTTTAAAAACTGCTCTGCTAAAGGATTACCTTGACTTCTAGCCTTCTCAAATAAAGAAATAGCTTCATTTTTATTATCTATATCGTTTTTGCGATATTTTTCAATGCCTAGTATAATCGCACCATAAGACGAGCCACGTTCCACCGCTCTTTCATAACGCCTATCTGCTGATATTTGATTTTGTGGAGAGCCTCCAAAACCTTCAGCAAAAGAAAGACCAATCCACGCATCAGCGTCGGGATAAAGAGCATCTGCTGCCTTTTTCCACCAGTTTACAGCTAAGGTATCATTTTCTTCTACCTGCTGTCCTGTATAATAGGCATGAGCTAGAATATACATAGATTGCACTTCACCTGCATTTGCCATATTTTCTAGCTTAGTAAAAGCTTCCTTTTTTTGAGCTTCCTGCAAGGCTTTCTCCTCTTTGGCTGCCTCTTTTTGTTGCTCTTTCATCATCTTTGCCTCTTCTTTAGTCTTTGGTAAATCCACTTTAATACCTGGAAGATTTATATTCGGTTTTAAATTAATATCTTCAGCAAAACATATATTGCCTGAAACAATAAAAGCAATTAAAGCCAAAGATATAGATTTTCTCATGTTCATCAATTATTCCTCCTCAATTAATGAAGATTGATTATGTATCAGGCTCTCTGTAGAGAGCCTTTAAATTTATAAAGTATTAATATTGTTTTGATAAGATATTGTAAATATGCAAACAATTACAATATCTTATTCTTAGTCTTATTTTAATTAATATATGCCATTTTTAAAATCAATAACATCTTCTTTTAATAAAATATACATTTCTTTTAAAAATTCATGAAAATCTTTATATCGTTCTACTTCATATCCAGCAAACCAAATAATTGTGCCTTCATCTTCATATCCAGGTTTTATAATAGTAAATAAATCTGTATCTTCTGTTGTTACTCCTATTGGAAATAACATATTTTTTCTATCATCTACTATTTCTAATAAATCCATTGTATATTTCATTAACTCATTATTACTATAATCACTTATACTAAATAAATTTACACTATGCCAAAAGTTTTTCCATCCATTGATTTCTTTTAAGAAACTTCTATAACTTTTTGGCAATGTAAAACCTATTGTATTTTCAAATAAAGTTATCTCTGCGTCTGTAATGCCTGTATTTGGTAAATCATCATAATTCCATAAATGATTTTTATCAACTTGTTTTAATTCTTTTCGTATAGTTATAATATTATTTATTTGTTCTTTTAGAATATCCACTTTCCATTTACCTCCAAAATAAACTCTGTTGGTTTATAACCTATAGAATAATTAGTTGCTTGTTTACCAGCACTCGAATTTACTCTTGAAAATTCATCTTGCCATTTATAAGGAATTGGATTATTTACCCAAGTAGTATCAGGAACATGTCCTACAACGCCATAATATGGTGTTCCTTGATTATAAGCCCGTCTTCTTTCTTGTTTTGCTGCATTTGAAGCAAGTCTTCTAAGTTTTCCCTTTGTTGAAACTCTTCCTATAGATGATATATAACCTGCATTTAACGCTTCATTAGAACCCTCTACATATTTTCTCATATCCTCAATTTCTGCTTCTGTAGCATTTTTAGGTGGCTTAAATACTACCGGTCCACTTCCTAATTTATTTCTTTCTTTTACAGTTTTCAAGGCATCTTGTGCTGTTTTCCCTGTTTGTAATTCATGTCGATATGCTTGTCCATATATATCTTTAATATGTTTATTTTCTATTCTCATTCGACGACTATACTCATTATATTCATCTTTTGTCATTGAGCGAGAATCAATTTTCTTCCTATAAAGATTACATTTTTCATCACATATAGCTTTCGCTGCATATCCACTAAGGTCATAATAGATTACAGGGTTATTATCGCAATAGGTATAGAGATTTAAGCCATCGCCACGGTAGATATCTTCTTTGGTAAATCTAGCAATTACTGGATTATAATATCTTGCTCTTAGATAATATTGCTGTGTTATCTGGTCAAATTGTTGTCCTGTATAAAGATATCTATTTGGTATTATTTCTTC